>Ga0115011_10003219_pt1 | contig 11120 bp, 10 predicted proteins | sample TroAtlMetagenome_2_FD_88705 | JGI IMG/M metagenome (GOLD analysis project Ga0115011, IMG submission 88705) | Marine eukaryotic phytoplankton communities from Atlantic Ocean - Tropical Atlantic ANT8 Metagenome | ecosystem: Environmental > Aquatic > Marine > Oceanic | place: Tropical Atlantic... | reverse complement strand
AGTGTCAACCTCTACAGCTTCTGCAACAGTATCAACTTCCACAGCTTCTGCAACAGTATCAACTTCCACAGCTTCTGCAACAGTATCAACTTCCACAGCTTCTGCAACAGTATCAACTTCCACAGCTTCTGCAACAGGTTCGGATTCTAATTCAATATTATCAAATGACTCCATGTCCCAATCGCTAGTACTTTCAACTATGTCAATTTCAGCAACAACAGGTTCCGCTTCCAGAATAGTAGGCTCGGCAGCTACAAATGCAGGTTCAGCCTCCACTGCCTCAAATTGATCTTCTATTTCAACAACTGCAGGTAATGTGCTAATTTCTTCTTCAAAATCACAAGAAATACAAAGTGTAGTGCTTTCATTTTGATAACTAAAAACAGCATTACAATTTCTACAAATTTTTATTTTCTCATTACCGAGATTGTCCAAAAATTCTCTTACATTTCCATATTTTCCGGGGGAATTAGACATTTTTTTATTTCATCTCCAAATTAATGAGTGAGTGACTCATTTTATCACGTGTTTCACTGTATATAAAATATTATATTAAATTATTAATCACTTTGATTATTTTTTCTTCTCTTCGTTCCCATATGTATTTTTCTCTTGAAACCAGCATTGTATTTTTAGATATTTTTTTGATAGACTCTTGTTTTAATAGTTTTATAATTCCTTGGGAAATTTCTTTTTCACTAGAGGAATCAACAGAAATTCCACATTTCACTTTTTGTATCAATTTATCAGACATGTGTCCTTTTGAAGTTATTACAGGCAGACCCATAATTAGATATTCAAATATCTTTGTAGCAATAGCCTTCATATATCTTTCCGAATCTTGAAGAATGCATAATCCAATATCTGCATCTAAAAAATGAGGAGCTAGTTTCCGGTAATCGACCCATCCTTTCCATTTAATATTCAAATTATTTTTTGAATCATAATCTTTGGCCCATTTTTCTAATTTTGAATCATAAAAGCCTCCGATGATTGTTAACTCAGCTTCAATATGTTCTTTGACCATATTGTATGCTTTTATCATTTTTTCAATTCCTCTTTCTTTAGTTAAACTTCCCACATATAGTATATTTGGTATGCTTCTACCTTCTTTATTATTAGATAACGGAAAATCTATAATGGTTGGGTAATTGGGAATTACAGTCACCGATCCAAATCTACTAAGTTGCTTTCCAAGGGTATTATCCACAGTAATTATGTGATCCGTTTTAGGGGCTGCAAAATTAATAGCTATTTTACTTAAAAGAGCAGAAAGGTCACCTTGTAATTCTCTTTTCATAGGAACTACATATTCATGGCAATCCCAAATAATTGGTGTTTTTGTTATTTTTTTAAGTATCCAACTATAAACAAGAGGATCCATTTCATGGCAATAAAACAAGTCATATTTTTTTTGAAGAGCCTTTCTTAATATTTTTAAAGCAGTAAATCCAAAAGGTCCAGTTGTACCAATACAATGTACAATAACATCATCTATTTTTTTATTTTCAGTGATTTTGTGTGGTGTTATAATTTCTACATTATGTCCATATTTAGTCATAGATTTTACTTCTTTATAGACCCTTTGATCAAAAGGTTTGAAGAATTCCCTATCACAAATTACACATATATTTGCCACAGTAGCCCATGGCGGTAGTTCTAAAACCTGTCTATTATGCAGAATTATGAAAGTTCTGATGGTTGCCCCTTCTGTCAGGGTGCCAGACACTTTGGGTCAAACCCTACATCAATTGGCATTGGCTAATGGTTTGGCCAAGAGAGGAATTGAAGTTACTTTACTGTGTAGATATGATTCTAGCGAAGGTTCAGAGAATTTTGATTCTAATCTTAATTTCTTATCAATTAATGATCCCAAGCTTCCATTTGAAAGGTTAATTTTCACATATAATTCATATAAATCAGCTTTAAAGGAATTGAAATCAGGAAATTATGATTTAGTTCATGATAGAGGATATATTTTTGCAGGTTCTGGGGTAAGGGCAGCTGTAGAATGTGGAGTAAAATCTATATTGCAAGTAGATGATAATTGGATTCGTTCTGAAAGATCAGCAACAAAATTTGCAAAATATTGGTTATACAATAAAAAAGCAATTGAATCATGTTATAATCAAATTGAAAAAGCAAATGGGGGTTTTACAGTAAGTGCAGTCTTAAGAGAGCAGATAACAAAATGGAATTCCAAAGCACAAAATTTTGAAGTTATACAGAATGGATATGAGAGCGACTTGTTTGTCCCTGATGTTAAGCCCTTAGGAATCAAGCAAAAACTTGGAATTACAGGTAAATTAGCAGTGTTTGTTGGTGCATTGGGGCCATGGCATGGTATTGATGAAATAATTTCAATTGCTAAGGATAATTCTTCCCTTAATGTAGTAGTTGCAGGGGGAGGATATGGGAAGAATCTTCCAGTAGTAGAGAATTTACACCATATAGGACGTTTGGGACGAGATGAAGTTCCAAGGTTATTAGTTGAAGCAGATATTGGACTTGCTCCATATCCTAATCTAGATTATGGCTTTTCTCCATTAAAAATATATGAATATATGGGTTGTAAGTTGCCCGTATTTGCTACAGATTTACCCTCAGTTAGAGAGGCTACAGAAGGAAATGCATTCTTAGCTAAGCCAGGAACTTTATCTACTTTAGTTTCATATTTGATAGATAACGATAATGAGTTGAATAAAATCGCCGAATCTGCATATGATTATGCTACTAAAAGGAGAACATGGGACAATACAATAGATGAAACTATTGAATTATATGAGAAAATATTATGAGTTTTGCACCAGGACATATTAGCTTAACATTTGCAATACATTCCCACGCAGATCCCATCAAGATGGGTTCTACAGGTTTAGGGATTGTTTTGCCTCAGGGGGTTTATTGTTCAATTGTTGCTGAGAATAGAAAAGGAAATGAAAATATTATAATTGCTGAAAATCAGATTATAGATGATCCAGTAGTTTCTAGATCTATTGAATTGTTGGGTCATGGGAATAGAGGTTTGTCTGTATATTTGAGAAGAGATTTACCTATAGGCTCTGGTTTTGGTATTTCCGGAGCTTCAGCCTTGGCAGCCTGTCTTGAATTAGATAAAAATTTGCAGAATTGTACCTTAGCTGCGCATCAAGCAGAGATAGAATACAAAACAGGTTTAGGAGATGTTGCAGCTATTTCATCAGCACTTTCCGTGGGAGATTTCCCATTAATTGTAGAGAGAAAGGCACCAGGGGCGAATGGTGAGACTGCAACTTATAATGTAAAAAATAAATTGGTAGTTTGTCTTTCAGGCTTGGGTAGAAATACGTCAGAAATAATCTCAAGTCCAGAGTGGTCAGAGATAATTAATGCAGTATCTTCTAATTTGAATATTACAGATTATGGTCTTCGTTCAGTCATAAAAGTAGGTCGTATTTTTACAGAGAAATCAGGATTGATAAATGATAATTTAGCTGAAATTTTAGATTCAATACCTCTTGGGGCAGTCTCTTCTGTTGCACATTTGGGAACTTCAATTGTTGCTTCTTCAGATAATATTACAGAATTGGCCGCTACTTTAGAAAAATATGGAGAAGTGCGAATTTACTAAACTGATGGTTTGTTTACTTTATTTGAAAATTGGGAACTAGGTATAAATTTCGTCAAATTATCCAATAGCCCTTCTTTGCTAGGACTTGCAGTAAGAATATTATCCAGAACTTCTTTTAATGTTGAAACAGGGATTACTTCAATAATATCCTTATATTTGGAATCAAGTAATACATCTTGAGCATTCATTGAAGGAATTAATACTTTTGTAACTCCCGATTCAGCTGCAGCTTCAATTTTTGCAGTTACGCCCCCAACTGGCAAAACTTGTCCTCTAACACTTAAGGAACCTGTGAGTGCCACAGTTTGATCAATTTCAGCATTCTCTAAAGCTGAGATGACTGCGGTTGCAATAGATACAGATGCAGAATCTCCCTCTACACCCTCATAAGCACCAACAAATTGAACATGTATATCATATTTTGAGATGTCTTCTCCTGTATATTTTTTAATTAAAGCTGAAACATTTTCTACAGCTTCTTTTGCAATCTCACCTAATTTGCCAGTAGCAATAACTCTACCGTGATTTTTGTATTGTGCTGGAGTAACCTCAGCCACAATAGGCATTAGAATTCCAGCCATTTCTGCCATTCCTGAATTAGCTCCCATCACTGCTAGACCATTTACCATTCCAATTTCGGATCCTACAACAGAATAAGTTTTGTAATCTTTTCTTCTTTCTACATATCTGTCAGCAATTTGTTGTTCTAATGGTTTAGCAATATTTTTTGCAGTCATAACATGTTCAGCAGTAACCGTATCTTCACCAAGTTCTATTGAAACATCACCAGCTACTCTTACTAATCCACCCAATTCTCTAAGTCTTAAACTTAGGTGGTTTTGTCTTCCAGCTCTTCTCTGAGCTTCATGTATAACTTCTCCAATTGCACCTTTTGAGAAGTGGCCTATTTTTTCATCTTTTGCTACTTCTTGTGCTATAAATCTTACTAATTTCTCACGATTTTCCTGTGAATCAGGTATAGTGGAATTCATATAAACTTCATAACCATAACCACGAATTCGGCTCCTAAGTGCCGGATGCATTCCCTTTATTGCATCTAAATTTCCTGCAGCAACTAAAACAAAATCACAAGGTACTGGCTCAGTTTTTGTCATTGCCCCAGCAGATCTTTCAGATTGCCCTGAAATTGAAAATTCACCTTCTTGTATTGCAGTTAAAAGTGATTGTTGAGATTCTATTCTTAGAAGATTTATTTCATCAATGTACAATACACCGCGGTGAGCCTTGTGTATTGCTCCAGCTTCAACTCGGTCATGTGCAGGTGTTTCTAATCCTCCAGATTGGAAAGGATCATGTCTAACATCTCCCAACAATGCTCCCGCATGTGCTCCGGTTGCATCAATAAAGGCAGCTTCAGCTTCATATTTGTGTAATACTAATCCTTTTGGAACATTTGCAGTATCATTTCTTTGATTAGTATACCTCATTGCCATGAATATAAATGCAGCAGCAATTAAACTGTAAAAAATTATCATAGGATTACTAAATCCAGTAGTTATAAACCATAAAATACCAAAACCAACAACTGTAAAAACAATCAACATTTGAGATTTGGCTTTTTTCTCTTTTTCAATCATTGCTTGTGCTTTTTGTACCTGAACAATTTCTTTACCTTTCCCAGAAGGCACAACTCTTACTCTAGGTTCATTATTATCTTCATGATTATGATATACAAGTACGTCTTGTAATTCCTCTTTAGGTAATAATTCAGACATAGATTTTGCAAGCATTGATTTTCCAGTTCCAGGATCGCCAATGAGCATAACATGCCTTTTTTGCTCAGCAGCTTTTCTTACAATTTCTACACCCTGTTTTTGACCAATGACTTGATCAACAAGCATTTTAGGAACTGCAATATCTTCGGTGGATTCTATATCTAAGTCTTTCACCCATTCACGAGGGTCTTTCAGTTCACTATTCTTTTTAGGCATTGAGAATTGTTACTTGTCAGTAGTAGATATATAAGTTTCGAGCTAAAGTTCTATATTTTCAATAGTATCCTCTTCAGTTTCTGCATCATCTGAATTATTGGATAAAATAAATTTTGTTCCATAGTGTAATATTCCACTTTCACTATCTTCTCCTAATTTCCTAAATACTGATTTTACTTTCATTCCAGATTTTACATTGGCAGGATCGCAATCAACAATTTGTGAAGTTACTCGAGGTCCTTCATCAAGTTCAATAATTGCCATACAGTAAGGCCCGAACATTTCATATCCAGTTTGAGCCTGATGAACTACAGTAGCAGTAACTACAGTACCTGTTCCTTTGAACTGGTAATCCTCCATACTTCCAATGGATTCTCTTCCAGCCTCAGGATTGAAACTCCTTCTTGGATAGTGATATGTATCTGTAATTTTACAATAAGATCCAATCAAGTTGTATCTAGTATCTAATTCTCTCCAAAATCTTGGTACAGACATTATTCAGCCTCCAAAATGTGAACTACAGCAGTAGCAGCAGTGCCACCATGATTTTCCGCAAGTGCTAGTTTTGCGTTTTTAACTTGACGATCGCCAGCTTCTCCACGCAATTGTTTAACAAGTTCTATAATTTGAGCAATTCCTGTAGCTCCAGGAGCATGTCCTCTTGCTTTTAGCCCACCACTTGTGTTTGTAGGTATTATTCCACCTAATTTGGTTTCCCCATCAAGGCTTTTTTGAGCAGCTTCACCTCTCTTAAAAATACCAATTTCTTCAAGAGCAATTATTTCAGATATAGTAAAATTATCATGTACTTCTATTAAATCTAAATCTCCGGGTTTTTTATTACAGTCTTCAAATGCTTTTTTGGCTGCAATATTTATTGCAGGAAAGCGATGTAAATATTTTCGATGATGCAGACTTAAAGTATCAGAAGCCTGTCCAGATCCTATAATTTTTATAGACTTATCTGTAAATTTCTTTGCTTTATCAGATGCACATAAAACAACTGCAGCAGCCCCGTCACTGTTAGGTGCACAATCTAGCATTCTCAAAGGAGTAGAAACCATTCCTGATTTACTAACTGCAGCAGCATCTAGTGCAAAAGGAAATTGAGCCATTGGATTTAATGACGCATGATAATGATTTTTTGCAGCTACTGAGGATAATTGTTCTCTTGTGGTCCCATATTCAAGCATGTGATTTTGAGCTATCATTGCATGAAGCGAAGTAAATGTGGCTCCAGCCTTTGCTTCCCATTGTTCATCAGATCCCATACTGACAGTGTATGATGATTCTGAATCACTTACATCTGTCATTTTTTCAGCACCTCCGACAACAGCTATATCGATAAAACCGCCAGCAATTGCCATGTATGCTTGTCTGATAGCAAGCCCTCCAGATGCAGAAGCAGCTTCGACTCTAGTTGCAGGTATATTTTGATTGGCTAATCCGCAATAATCGGCGATTAATGCGCTAACATGCTCTTGTTGAAGTGTAGAACCAGCAGCCATATTTCCAATATATAATGCATCAATGTCATTACTTGTTATTCCTGCATCATTTATTGCGGCAAGTCCAGTTTCAAGGCCTAATTCTCTTAATGATTTGTCCCATAATTCACCAAATTTAGTGATCCCAACTCCTATAATGCTAACATCTCTCATTTTGAATCCCCCATGTTCAATTTTCCACGATATTTAGCGTAGGTTGCATAGTTAATAATTTCCATTCTGGAAATCATATCTTCTACAGTTTCAGTTCTATCCATTTTTAAAATTTCATCAGTAACGGTTATATCAAAACCATCACTTCCAGCTCCAGAACCATAGGCAATAGCAAGTATTCGGTCTCCAGGTTTTGCAATATCTAATATTGCAGATAATCCAAGGAAAACTGCACCAGAGTATGTGTTGCCAATTCTTGGTGTCAATAATCCTGTTTTATATTGTTCTTCTTTAAACCCTAGACTTTTTGCTGCACGAATTGGAAATTTACCATTTGGTTGATGTGTAACTACATAATCATAATCTTCAGGTTTACTTCCAGCCATATCCATAATCATTTTTCCGCACATCATAACGTGTTTAAAGAATGCAGGCTTTCCTGTAAATCGACCTCCATGTCTAGGATATTTTTGCCCTTCTCTTCTCCAAAAATCAGGAGTGTCAGTAGTGTAAGACGTGGTATGATTTATTGTAGCAATAACATTCTTAGTTCCGATAATCATAGCTCCACCTCCGGCAGATGCACTATATTCTAAAGCATCACCAGGCGCGCCCTGTGAAGTGTCAACACCTATTGCAATTCCATTTTCTACTTGATTGTTTCCAACCATACCTAAGCAGGTTTGTATTGCAGCAGTACCTGCTTTACATGCAAATTCAAAATCTGCAGCAGTCAAATTCGGAGTTGCACTAATAGCTTCGGCAACAATAGTTGATGTTGGTTTTACAGCATATGGATGTGATTCAGATCCAGTGTATATTGCACCAATATTTGCACCATCAATTTTAGCCCTTTTCATTGCTAATCTTGTGGCTTCTACTGAAATAGTGATAACATCTTCATCAGGTCCAGGGACCGATTTTGAATAAACATTCAAATTTTTGGCCCATGCACTACCGTCTGCACCCCAAACAGATGCAATTTCTCCAGTCTCTATTTTGTGACTAGGTATATACGCTCCATAACTAACGATTCCACTCATATTTTTTTTCCTTAATTAAATTTTTTTAGTATTGTAACTATTTCCTCTTCATCAAGTTCTGTTTTAACTAGAACTATTCTTTCCATTTCAGCTAATTTAGTAGCAAGTTTATCTATTGTCTTTGGTTTTATATAAATAACTACTCGAGGTTTGACCGGATGTGCTCTAATTGCAATCATTGGCGATCGCCCATAATGTACTCCTGAGAAGAAAATAGCCCTTTCATTTGACCAACCATATAAATCTCCAAAAACATTAAACGTAGTTATTGCCTTCAATGAATCTACAATAGTGTAACCGTAAATGGGCCTTTCTAAGATATCTTCATTACCTGAAAGGATTTCACCTTTGATTTCTTGAATTAATTTAGTTATAGGTGTACCAGTATTAAATTCTCTGATGTCGTAAACAGCACTGTTGTTATCTTTTGCAAACATACTACTTACAATTTTACCACCTTGTGCTTTATCATACTCTACCATCGCTTCTACAAATTTTCTGACAGTGCCTATTCCTGGTGAAGCCCTCCTTCCTTTTTCAAAATCACAAACAACTGATGGCTTTACATTTAGAAGAGAGGCAAGATTCTTTTGTGAAAGTTTGAAGATGTTTCTCCATTTCTTTAGAGTGTCTCCTGGCTTTTCAGAGATTACAATTTCTCCAGCCATTCTTCGAGTAAGTTGTTTTTGCACGTGCTTCGATTTAAGGGTGCTATATAATTATTGTGTACTCCAGTTCGGCAATTTGTTAATTATAATTAAACATTAAATAGAACTAATTGAAATGAATATTGTGACATCTCAAGATTGGGTTCCAAAAAAAATATTCCTAACAAAGGGCCAAGGAGTGAGCAAAGAACGCTTAACTTCTTTCGAGCTTGCTTTAAGAGAAGCAGGTATTGCATCACTTAATTTGATTACAGTCTCTAGTATTTTACCTCCAGGTTGTGATTTTGTAACTCAAGAAGAAGGAACAAAGTTATTGAGTCCAGGACAAGTGGTTCCGGTTGTTTTAGCACGATCAGATAGTAATGTTTTTGGTGATTTAGTCAGTTCAGGAGTTGGAGTGGCCATTCCTAAAAATAAGGAACATTATGGATATCTTTCTGAACATCATTGCACTGGAATGGATAGTTATGCAATGGAAGAATATGTAGAGGATTTAGCAGCTGAAATGTTGGCTACTACATATGGAGTAAATTTTGATCCAGATGCTTCATGGGATGAAAAGAGAGAATTATGGAAAATAGATAATCGTATTGTAAAGACAAAATCTATAATTGAAACTGCAAATGTTGATGCCGAAGGCTATTGGTGCACCACAGTTTCTGCGGCAGTTCTGATACTTTAGAATTAAGAAAGATTTAAATGCTCTAAGAGTTTGGTAAAATTGAGCATATGCGCCCAGCCTCTGCAACTTGGTCATTTCGTGAAAATATTTCACCCTCAGCAATATCTGTAACTTTAGATGGTAAGCATACGGCATTGGGAACTCAAAAAGGTCTTATTTTTTTAAATTCAAGAGGAAGGCCATTATGGTTCAATAAACAAATTCGTAGAATAAAAGATGTGTCTGTATCTACACGTAGTGGTAAAATTGCAGTAGGTAGTTCTCAAAAAGTACTATATCTGTTGAATACAAAAGGTGAATCACTTTGGCATAGAGAGTTAGACAGCTCTGTAATTGCAGTAAGCATTTCAGCAAGAGGTAACTTGATTGCGATTGGAACTGATGAAGGAAAATTGATGCTTTTTGACGGTAAAGGTAAGAAAAAGTGGGAAGTTCATCTTAGTAATTCAGATTTTTCAGTAAATTCTGTAGATATCACTTCAGATGGTGAATTTATCGTCGCAGGGACTGATTATTCACATTTGTATTTGTATGATTCAAGTGGCAAGGTTTTGTGGTCAAAAGAAACGGGTTCTGAAGTGCTTAAAACATGTATTAGCTCTAATGGAGATTATTTAGGATATTTGACTAGCGATCGCAAATTTTCTTTTTGTGTTAAAAATTCTAGGATGCTTTGGGAGAATACCTTTGATTCACAACCATTATGGATTGATATGGCCCAAACAGCGGATTTTGTATCAGTAGGCGAATCCTCAAATAAAATAAATTTGTATAATAAATCAGGTAGAAAGGTTTGGGGATTTAAAAGTGAAATTTCTAGAATGGGAGTTATGGCAAGTGGTGGCGGGAATATTATTTTAGGTAATAAAGGAGGTATTTTCAATTATAGTTTAGAACCATACCTCAAGAGATTATTGAATGGTTGCCAAAAAAGTATAGTTAAGGCAACAGAACAGAATCTTGATACTGCTACAGCTAGAAAAACTTATGATATTGCGTTTAAATATTTTTCTAATTCTAATTATTTAGATTTTTTAATTAATATTCAAAAGGCCCGAAATTACGCTAGAGAGGCGCGAGTTATTGAGAGCGATGAAACTCCAAGTGAAAGACGTTTAGAAAGAAATGAAGTAGAAGAATCTCATAGTTTACCTCAAGAAAATGTTGAAGATGAAATGATGGCAAAATTAGTCCAATTAGCTGAAATGAGAGAAAAAGGTATACTCTCAGAGGAAGAATTTATAATGGCTAAATCTAAACTTTTACGCCTTTAATTAAAAAATAATTAACTTAATATAATATCAGTATATCTGATAATTATGACGACTCCCACGACATCAGATATTTTGCTAGAAAATGCAACAAAATATGCAAACCTGCCTGCACTATCATCAAAAGATAAATCAGGTGATTGGAATACAACTACATGGTCAGAATTTGCTGGAGAAACTATGGACGTTGCCAAGTCGTTAACTGCTTTAGGCTTTGTGAAAGGGGACAAATT
>Ga0115011_10003218_pt1 | contig 11122 bp, 12 predicted proteins | sample TroAtlMetagenome_2_FD_88705 | JGI IMG/M metagenome (GOLD analysis project Ga0115011, IMG submission 88705) | Marine eukaryotic phytoplankton communities from Atlantic Ocean - Tropical Atlantic ANT8 Metagenome | ecosystem: Environmental > Aquatic > Marine > Oceanic | place: Tropical Atlantic... | reverse complement strand
AGTCAAAGATCGCTCCATATAAAGTAAAGAAAAATGAAAAGTATATGAGTGCAGCAATGAAAAGACACTTTATTGCAGTGTTATTATTATGGAAGGAACACCTTAAAGAAGAGATGCAAAAAACTTTTGATCACCTTAGGACTAAAGGTGAAACGTATGCAGATCCAGTAGATAGAGCATCTCAAGAAGAAGAATTTGCATTTGAACTCAGGACAAGAGATAGAGAAAGAAAACTTATAAATAAAATAGCAGTTTCTATAGAACAAATAAAACAAGACGATTATGGTTGGTGTGAGTCTTGTGGAGATGAGATTGGTATCAAAAGATTGGAAGCAAGGCCAACCGCAACTCATTGTATAGATTGCAAAACTTTGGATGAGATAAAAGAAAAGCAGCTAAGCGGATGACTTTTGATCTCTTATCAAAGATAAATTTTGATAAATAATAAAAAAATAAATAGCTTTGCGATCTCGATTATAGAAGATCTCCATAAAAATAATTTTCAAGCATATCTTGTTGGTGGAAGTGTTCGCGACCTCCTCTGCGGTATAGAGCCAAAAGATTTTGATATTGCTACAAATGCAACTCCTAATCAAATTAAAAAAATATTTAAAGCCTCAAGAATTATTGGTAAAAGATTTAAATTAGTTCATATATATAACAGGTCTGATTTAATTGAGGTGGCTACTTTTAGATCAGGTGATGATATGACAAATGACGGGAGTCTTATTACAGACCAATCTGGAAAGATTCTTAGAGATAATATTTGGGGTACACTTGAACAAGATACCTATAGAAGAGATTTTACTGTAAATGCTTTGTACTACTGCCCTATTACTAAAAAAATAGAGGATCACAACAATGGCATAAAACATATTCATGAAAAAATAATTGTCTCAATTGGAAATCCAAAAAGAAGATTTGAAGAAGACCCAGTAAGAAGTCTGAGAGCAATTAGATTTAGCAATAAGTTGCAATTTAAAATAGATAAAAACATTAAAGAAGCAATATATGAAAAAGGTCATCTGCTATCAAATATATCAAATGCAAGATTATTTGATGAGTTCTGTAAGATATTTTTAAGCGGAATGGCAGAAAAAAACTTCAATAAATTAACATCATTCGGTTTAAATAAATATCTTATTCTGACAAACCCAGAAAAAAATGAATATACCTCAAGATTAATTATTGAAGCGCTTAGAAATACTGATAAGCGTTTAAAAAATAATCAATCAGTAACGCCAGGGTTCTTAATTGCTGCTTTGCTATGGCCAGAAATAATTGAGAAGTCTATGAAAAAAGGTGAAATAAATCTTAGGAAGTTTTTTAGATCGATGGACCAAGTGCTAAGAAAACAACAACAAATAACTGCAATACCTAGAAAGTTTCATAGCTATATTAAAGATATATGGGTCCTGCAGCTAAAGCTTCATAGCAGAATTGGTAAACAACCTTATAAAATATTAAAACATCCTCGTTTTAGGGCGGCATATGATTTCTTATTACTAAGAGAAAAAGCTGCAGCTAATAAAAAATATCTTGGAGATTGGTGGACTGATTTTCAAAAAAATGATGACTCCATTAAAAAATCATTAATTGAGAATCTAAGAGAGAAAAATAATGAAGAATCTTCCAAAATATTTGGTTTCTCTGCTGAGTTAAGATAATCTATTAATAAGAAAATAGGAATTTGATGAAGCCAGCTATAAATGAAATACCATTACCAAAATATATAGCCATTGAAGGTCCAATTGGTGTTGGTAAAACAACTCTAGCAAATAAGATTGCAGAAACTTTTAATTATGATGCTTTTTTAGAACAGCCTGCTGAAAATCCTTTTCTTAAAAACTTTTATAGAAATCCAAGTCAATCAGCGTTAGCAACACAACTTTTTTTCCTTTTCCAAAGAATGCAACAAATACAAGATTTAAAACAAAGAAGTCTATTTGAAAATGTTCGTGTAGCAGATTTTTTAATTGAAAAGGATAGATTATTTGCTGAAGTAACACTATAAAATGAAGAAATGAGTCTATATGACAAAGTATATGAGCATATTACTTTAGATGCTCCTTCGCCAGATTTAGTTATTTATCTTCAAGCTCCAATAGAAATATTAAAAGAAAGAATAACTAAAAGAGGTAATATTAATGAACAATATTTAACTTTAGATTATCTAGAAAGATTAAATGATGCCTATTCAAGATTCTTCTTAGATTATAAGTCAGCCCCACTTTTAATAATAAATGCTGCTGATATTAATCTAGAATCAAATGAGTCTGATTATGAATCATTAATAACGATGATAATGTCTAATCCTAAAGGTACAAATTTTGTGAATCCTCAACCCTCTATTATCTAGAGTAAGTTAATGTCTGAGAATAATATTTATAATCCTATATCAACTAATCCTCATATTAAAAATATTGATGAATACTATGAACTTTATAAAGAATCTATAGATAACTCCGAAGCTTTTTTTCAAAAATTAGCAAATGAAAATATTTCATGGATAAATGATTTTAATAAAGTCCATAATGGTGGATTTGCAAATACTGAATGGTTTGCAGGCGGTAAAACCAATGTTAGTTTGAATTGTATAGATCGTCATCTTGATGAAAATTCAAATAAAACTGCTTTAATTTGGGAGGGGGATGATCCAAATGAATCAAAACAATTTACATACAAGGAACTGCATATACAGGTTTGCAAATTTGCAAATGTTTTAAAAAAGCTTGGTGCTAAAAAAGGATCTAGAGTATGTATATATATGCCCATGATTCCCGAAGCAGCATTTGCGATGTTAGCTTGCACCAGAATTGGTGCAATACATTCAGTTGTTTTTGGTGGATTTTCACCGGAATCATTGAAAGACAGGATATTGGATGCTGATTGTGAAATAGTAATAACTGCTGATGAAGGGGTTAGGGGCGGAAAGAAAGTGCCTCTTAAATCAAATGTTGATCAAGCTTTAATTAATTGCCCGAATGTTAAGACTGCTCTAGTTATTAAAAGAACAGGTGGAGATATAAATTGGAATAATGAAAGAGATGTTTGGTATGAAGATCTAGTAAAAAATGTAGTTCCTGAATGCGACCCTGAACCGATGGACTCAGAAGATCCACTTTTCATTTTATATACCTCAGGCTCTACAGGAAAACCAAAAGGAGTTCTTCATACTACAGCTGGCTACCTTCTTGGAGCTCATATAAGTTTTAAATATCTCTTTGGAATTCAGTCAACAGATATATATTGGTGCACTGCTGATGTTGGTTGGATCACTGGCCATACATACATCCTATATGGGCCCTTATCGAATGGTACAACAACAATAATGTTTGAAGGAATACCAACATATCCCTCTTCATCAAGGTGTTGGGAAATATGTGATAAATATGAAGTAAATGTTTTCTACACAGCCCCAACAGCCATCAGGGCTTTAATGTCTCAAGGGAATGATCCAGTTCTAAAAACTAAAAGAAATAGCTTAAGGGTTTTGGGGACTGTGGGTGAGCCAATAAATCCTGAAGCCTGGGAATGGTACTACAAAGTGGTAGGTAATAGCTCATGTGATGTAATTGATACGTGGTGGCAAACAGAAACAGGATCGGTATTAATTTCTCCAATTGCTGGCATTACGCCAATGAAACCTGGATCAGCAACGCTGCCTTTTTTTGGAGTTAAACCAGTTCTATATGATGAACAAGGCAATCCTTTAGAAGATGCTAATTCTGGTAATTTAGTAATAGAAAAATCTTGGCCAAGCCAAATTAGAAGTGTTTATGGAAACCATGAAAGAATGATATCTACCTATTTTGAAACTTATAAAGATTTATATTTTACTGGCGATGGAGCACGAAGAGACGAAGATGGATATTTTTGGATTACAGGGCGTGTAGATGACGTGCTGAATGTTTCAGGACATAGATTAGGCACAGCAGAGATAGAAAGTGCCCTAGTCCTTCATGATAAAGTTGCAGAAGCAGCGGTTGTTGGTTTTGAACATCCTATTAAAGGACAAGGCATCTATGCATTTGTTACTCTTATGAAAGAAGAAGAATTTAATGAGGACTTGAGAATTGAGCTTATTCAATTTGTATCAAAAGAGATCGGCCCTATTGCCAAGCCAGATCTAATTCAAAATGCTCCAGGGCTCCCTAAAACAAGATCAGGGAAAATAATGAGAAGAATACTAAGAAAAATTGCTGAAGGTGATTTCTCAAACCTTGGTGATACTACAACACTTGCTGAACCGGCTGTTGTTGAATCTTTAGTAGAAAACAGTCAAAAACTATGAAATATATAATATTACTTAGCAACTTTTTACTGTTGATGAGTTGTAATATGAATCAAAATTATGACAAGTCTATGCTTCCAGATTCTGAGGAAAAATTTACTATGGAATCAATATATGCAGAGACGCTAACAAAAAATACAATCCAATGTAAACAACTACCTAAATCTATGTATCCACCTGCAACAATAAATGATAAGGGCCATACAAGAGAAGTTACTGATGAAAATGATTGCGTGGATATTAAAATGAAACAAATGGACACAAAAGAAATCCAAAGAGAAAGAAAAAAAGAAAAAGAATTTAAATTAGATTTAGATTTAGATGATCAAGATAAAGAATAATTATCCTCTAAAAATATTACCTTACCATCTTCTATTAACTTAATAAGATGTGCTTCTAAGCTATATTTAGCAATAGGATGTAACACATCAGGCACATCGTCATAAACTAATAATAAAAGCTCATTAAGATTAGATTTATTATTATTTTTAACACATCTTAAAACTTTTGATTCTCTAGTAAGTCTATGTCTAATAATCGAATCTATAGTTTTTGAAGGCTCATGCATATAGTTGCCATGACCAGGAGCAAAATAATCAATATCATAATTTTTTAATAATTCTAAAGAATTGAGATATGCTTTCATGCTTCCATCAGGAGGGCCAATCACTACAGTAGAGCCATCCATAATATGATCACCAGTTAATAAGCATTTGAAATCTTTAATGTAAAAACATAGATGATTCGAAGCATGACCCGGGGTATGAATAGCTTCTATAGAATACTCATCCGTAGAAATATGATCTCCATGATTTAAAACAACATCTGGTTTAAATGTTTCATCTTCCCATTCTGATTTGCCATCTACCAACCTTCCATACATAGGTATCTTAAGTTCTTTTGAGATAGGCAATGCGGCTGGCGAATGATCTGTATGGGTATGAGTTACGAATATCCTTTTTATCTTGCCATCAGCTTCTGACAATATATTCTCGATATGTTCCGGTATATTCGGGCCTGGATCTATAAGAGTAATGTCATTTAACCCAAGAAAATAAGTATTTGTTCCTTCACCAGTAAAGACTCCTCCATTGGGAGCTGTAATTTTCTTTAGTAGTTTATTCATCTAATGATCTTCATAACCCTCATCACCAGGCAACAACCCAACCCAATTACCATTTTCTTTAAAAAACTTTGGAAGTATAGGTGGAATATCTTTATTTGTTAATTTTTTTTGGTCTCTTAGAATATCTTTTGCAGATCTATAGCCCTCACAAGATTGTAAGTTTTTAATTGTTGGCATAATCATAGGCATATCACCCTTAAAAGCTTTTTCGATTGCTTTATTTGGATTAATCCAAACGCTTTTAGTTAATTCGAGGCCATCATGTTCTACTGTTTGATTTTCAGGCAGGTAAGCGATAAAGAATCTTGTATCAAATCTTCTTGACTCAATCTTTGGAGTAATCCAATGAGACAACGGAGCAATATTTTTAGTAGTTAAGATTAAATTTTCTTTTTTACATATATCTAATAAATTCATCTTATTATCTATAAGCAATTTTCTGTATTCATCAAATCTAGATTTATCTTTTCCATCAAGATCTAATTTCTCACCAGAATTCTTTATAGCCATTAGGATGCCCACCTCTTCAAAACATTCTCTTATGCAGGCAATCCAATAACTTAATCCCCTCTCCCTTAACCCTAGTTTATCTGATGCAGAATTATCATTTAATCCATCGCAAAAATTCTCTAGATCTGATAAATAATCATCATCATCTATTTTCCCCCCTGGAAATACATAGAGATTTCCAAATGGAGGTTTGTTTGATCTTTTTACCATTAGAACTTCCATTTCATTATCAGAATCTCTTAAAACTAAAACAGTCGCAGCTGGTGTTAAATTATCTTTCATATATTTGTTTGATATAGATTAGAATACTGCTTATGAGAATTACTGACAATCTAAAAAAAGATATCCATGATGCGCCAGAATGGTTTCTTGAAGCTATTAATATAGAACCAAAAGAAAAATATATCGAAAATCTTAAAGGCAATATTGCATACTCAAAATGGTCAAATAAAGGAAATGCTGAAGATCTTTTAATATTTATTCATGGAACAGGAGCCCATAAAAGATGGTGGGATCCTATAGCGCCTCAATTTATAGACTTTGCAGACATTATTGCGGTTGATCTGCCAGGTATGGGCCATTCAGATTTTAGAGAAACTTACAGCATTAAGGATTTTGGTGATGCTATTATTTCTATCATAGAAAAAGAAAAATCAAATAAGAAAATAAAGAATATTAATATTATTGGGCATTCATTGGGTGGCCAAGTGGCTGCCTATGTTGCATCAGAAAGAACTGAATTAATTAATAACTTAATAATGATTGATACTTTCATCCGCCCTCCAGGCTATGATCCTAAGGATCATGAAAGCGGCCCTCTTAGAATGATTAAATATTATCCTGATAAAGTAAGCATTCTTAAAAGATTTAGATTGCTGCCATCACAAGAATGTTTAAATGGGTGGTTTGTTAGGTATATTGCGGAACATTCTATAAAAGAAACTGAGGAAGGATGGCGCTGGAAATTTGATGATGCAATGTTTAATGGTTTAGAAAGATTGTTCGGTTATGAATTTACATTTGGTTGTCCGACGCTATTCGTTTATGGCGCTGAAAGTCTTCTCATGTCAGGAAACATTCTACCAAATATTAAAAAAACCTATTCTGACATCATGGAGTTTGAAGAAATTGCTGATGCAGCTCATCATGTATTCCTAGATAAACCATTAGAAATAGTTGATATAATTAAAAACCGTTTATTTTAATTATGAATTATTTTTATTTCTTCTTTTTTCTATCGCTTGCAATAATAATTTTAATCAAGCCTTTCACCCAATTTATTTCCGACTGGGTTATGAGGTCTGAGCGACTTACCGTCGCTGGTCTTTTGACAGGTTCTGTTGGGCTATTATGTATCTATATTAGTTTATTAGATCCATTCTGGTTCGAAAGAATGTGGATGATAGTTACCTTTGTTCTAGGCATTCTTCTTCTAATGAGAGGTTTCTTTATTATTTTCTTTTTAGGAGTAATAAAAAAGATGTTGCCTAGTTTTATGAAAAACTATTATAAGTTTTCTATTCCTATATCAATGATTATGTTTTTTTTAGCATTTATGATTGTTTCTACTGATTATGTCGGTCCACAAAAAGATATTAGTAGTTGTGAATCAGATGACCAAATCCAAGTTATATGTAATTTTAGCAATTCAGAGGACATTGTTATTACTCCAGATAAAAAATTTCTATTTATGTCACAGATGGGTTCAATAGCTCCATGGGGTGAGAATGAATCTGGTTATTTTGCAATCATGGACCTAAGTAATAATAAAAAAATAATTCCTAAAATAACACTGGAAGAAAATACATGGGGAGAAGAGGCGTGTGCAAGAAAAGATTATGATGAATATGGGCCTCATGGAATTGATCTTGTAGAACGAAATGACGGAAGGTATCAAATAGGTGTTATTAGTCATCACCCAAAAGAATCGGTTGAAATGTTTGAGCTAAAAAAGAATGATTTAAGCTGGGAAATTATTTGGAGAGGTTGTGTAAATGTTCCTGATAAATTCTACTTTAATGACTTAAGTCTTAAAAAAGATGGGAGCTTTTATGCCTCTCATATGTATAAAAGAGATATCACAATGAACGAATGGTTCATGATAGCTTTGTTGAAGAGTAATTCTGGAAACATTGTTTTTTGGGAAAATTCAAATTTTACTGAAATTGAAGGGTCTGAAGGTAGTAGCCCTAATGGACTTGTATTAGATGAAGAATCTAACACCCTATATATTAGTTATAACTTAGAGGATAAAGTTACTATTTTTGATTTATCAAATAATTCAAAAATTAATAGCTATTTTATTGAGTCTCCAGATAATCCATATATCAAAGATAGTTCTATTTGGTTAACTTCATTAAATTTTCAACCTAATGATGCAATGGATTGCATAACTAAAGTAAATTGTTCACTTCCTTTTTCTATTCATGAATTGGATAAGAAAACTTTTAAACTTAAAAATAAATATACTTTCAGTAAAACTGTATTCGGCCTACCAACGGTTGCAGTTCCAATAAATAAAACGGTTTATATGGGTTCTTTTCATGCTGATAGATTGGGTTCTTTTAAAGTAAACTAATTTTTTATGCCGAAAGATTTTAATTTTGATTCTATTCAAAAAAAAATACCTAAAAGGTCTTTAGATTCTCATAAAGGTAATTTTGGGACAGTTATGATCATAGGAGGTTCTGAGGGAATGGGAGGCGCTGCTATTCTTTCATCTGAAGCTAGTCTATTTTGTGGTTCTGGATTAGTGCATCTAAATACACATCCATCAAATGTTGAAGCAAGTTTGATAAGAAATCCAGAAATAATGGCGCTTGGTATTAATGAAAGCTTGTCTATACCTGATAATATTAATATTTTATTATGCGGCCCAGGATTAAAAAATGATGAATGGTCAAATAATATCTTTAATGAAATTTTCAAAACAAAAAATATTAAAACATTGATATTCGATGCTGGCGCACTTCAGTTTATTACTGAAAAAAAGTTTAATGATAATGAAAATATTATTCTTACTCCTCATCCTGGAGAGGCTGCAAAACTTTTAGGAATTTCTAATAATGAGGTTCAAGAAGATAGGATAAATGTTGCGAAACAAATTTCAAAAAGATTCTCAGCTTATGTAATTCTAAAGGGTAAAGATACAATTATTTGCTCTAAAGATAATGAAGATATATTTATGTGCTCAGAAGGCGGGCCAGAGTTATCCTCCGGAGGTACTGGAGATGTTCTTGCTGGAGTAATATCAGCTCTTATTGCTCAAAAACTGAATATCATTGATGCATGTATACTTTCTGTTGCTGTTCATGCAAGAGCAGGAGAAATATTTAAAAATAAAACAGGTGAGATTGGTTTAAATGCATCATCATTGATATTAACTATTAGAGACCTAATTAATAAATGAAAAATATTATCTTAAAAAATGATGAGGCTACTAATAAACTAGGTGAACTAATTTCAAAACAGCTCTCAAAAATTGATCAACCTTCAATTGAAATCCATCTTGAAGGAGAGCTTGGAGCTGGAAAGACATTTTTAACTAGATCGATAATTTCTAATTCAGGCTGGAATGAACTAGTAAAAAGCCCAACTTATACTTTATGTGAAGAATACGATCTAGGAGATTTATTTTTTTTGCATGTCGATCTATATAGGACTAATGAATTGGAAGATATTCATATTTTTAACTTAGATAGAAAAACTCATTCAAAAAAAATTATAATTATTGAATGGCCTCAAAAGCTTGTTATAGAAAGAGATTGTGATTTAAAGATTTTCCTCGAACATTTTGAAGGCGGAAGAAAAGTATCAATAAATGATAAACATAAGCTATTTTTAGATTTGATTAAATATTATGAATAAATTCTCATTATTTTTATTAGTATTCTCATCGCTAATACATTCAAATGAAATTTCATTTAATGAAGTAAAAGAGTCTGACGATGGATCTATAGAAGTATCATTTCTTTTAGACAAAGTATCTTTTATAAAATCTTACTCGCTAATTGATCCTTCAAGAATTGTTATTGATATTTATAACAGCGATTTGAAATCAGATGTTCAAAAAAAATATAAATACCCCATTAAACAAATAAGGGCGTCGTCGAAAGAAGATTTAACAAGGATTGTTATTGATTTATATGAATATGTTAATTGGAAAAAGCCTACTCAAGAAAAAATAGATGAGGGTATATTGTTAAAAATAGAAGTTAAACAAAATAAAAAATTAAAAAATAATATTAGAGATATTATAGTTGCGATTGATGCTGGTCATGGCGGCAAAGATCCTGGTGCAGTAAGCAGTAATAATGTATTAGAAAAAGATATTACCTTATTAATAGCTAAAGAATTGCAAAGAACCTTTAGAGATACAGAAGGATATCAGGCAGTATTAATTAGAAATGATGATAGCACTGTCAGCCTTAATGATAGATATCAGAATGCAAGAAAGTATGGTGCTGATGCATTTGTTTCAATTCATGCAGATGGCTTTAGATTGGAATCAGTAAAAGGTGCCTCCGTCTTCATATGGTCAGAAGAATCTTCTAGTAGTGTTGCAAGAAATCTATCTGATAAAGAGAGAAAAAGGATTCGAGCTCAAATTAAGAACATAAAGTCATATGATTTTAATGAAGATGCTGCGAGAGATCTTTACCCTAATACTTATAAGACAAAGGTTGATCAAAGTAAGATATTAGGTAAAAAAATATTAGATCAACTAAAAAGAGACCCATTCACAAAAATTCATAAACAAAATGTTGAATATGCCGATTTCAGAGTACTTAAATCTGTTGATATTCCCTCGGTGTTAGTAGAGTCTGGTTTTATAACTAATCTTGAGGATGCAAAAAGACTTAAAACTAAAGCTGGTAGAAGAATGATAGCAAGATCAATATTTCTGGGTATACATAACTATTTTAAAGAAATACCAGTGTCGGGATCTGTTTTAGAAAATTATTCTAATTACCTAAACTATGAGATTCAAAAAGGCGATGTTTTGTCTGAAATTGCTATAAGATTTGGCGTTACAGTTGAATCCTTAAATAATATAAATGGTCTTGAATATAGATCTATCTACCCCGGACAAATTATTAAAATTAAGATTTAAAGAAGGACTTAAGACATATCATATGGATCAATGTCATAAGTCCACTTTACTTTTTTTGTCTCAGACCAATTCTGAATTT
>Ga0115011_10003217_pt1 | contig 11127 bp, 8 predicted proteins | sample TroAtlMetagenome_2_FD_88705 | JGI IMG/M metagenome (GOLD analysis project Ga0115011, IMG submission 88705) | Marine eukaryotic phytoplankton communities from Atlantic Ocean - Tropical Atlantic ANT8 Metagenome | ecosystem: Environmental > Aquatic > Marine > Oceanic | place: Tropical Atlantic... | reverse complement strand
TTTCCCGTCATCTGAAGCCTCAAGATGAAACCCATGCACCCATCCTGTCAGTATCCCCCCCTGCGCAGAATACAAGAATACCCTCTCCCCTTTCGAGCTGACACTCAAAAGGAATCCACCCACACCATTCTCAAGAACCTTGTAGCCTCCGGACGGAACAACCGTATTCGGTAAAATTGCCGGATTTTTCATAGGTTGATCCAGATTGTCACTCACATACCACCCTCCGACATCGACATCAGTAGGGCCCGGGTTGTATAACTCAAGCGCATCGTTATCAAGCACACCATCACGGGTGCGAATCTCATTGATATACACGACCTGTAATGACTGAGGTAATGGCTCATCTACCCCAGGAGAACCATTCAGATTGATACTTGGACGCCAATTGCGGTAATCCTCCTCATCCGGATTTTCATTAGGATTGAGTGAAACCAATGAACGGTCCTCTCCATCAGGCTCACTAGGCCAACGGGCACGCTCAAGAGCATCCTCATCAGGAATAGCCGGTGGAGACGGCACATCGCCATTGTTGCCATCATGGTAACGCAACGAGAACACAGTATTGCCTGTGGCATCCGGACCGTCCTTAAGCGTCAAACGCTCACCTTTATTGGATAGTCCTGCCTCGCCGGCGACACCGTTATCCTCGTCAACAAACTGCCCACCAATAGCAACACCTGGATAATTAAGCGCAAAAGCCGCTGCGTTGGCCACGACCACAAAAAAATCACCAGGGGCAAGAACAGTGCCATTTGGAAACGTATATGCCACCCCATTGGTAAACTGCCACCCAGAAACATCTACCGCTTCATTGCCGGTATTCTTTAATTCGATAAACTCCTTCTGCTCATCTGAGCCGCTTGGGTTGTAATGAATCTCGGTAATAATGACATTGCCGGCAACCGGTAACAGGTAACAAGGCAATGCTAGAAACGCGGACGCTATCATATAGCAATACCGATAAAACACACGATGAGGTGAAATCATGATTATCAGATGAGGGGGATTAAGAGGTGGTGACCGGAAACGTCACTTAACTATCGCTCCACAACGTAAACCGGTCAAGGCAATGTCGAAAGCAAATGGCCCATATCTGCCTCATTTTTTATAGATAATGATGCATTCTGATCAGCGTGTACCTGAAACCGGATCATCTGGATCAGGGATTGCAGAAGATGCTCCTCGAGAAATCTCCAGAGGGTCAAAAAGCCAGCCCGGATCGGTATCTATCAATTCATATTCCTGAAGCACGAACTCCGGCAAGATCATGTTCGCAGTGGGGTCATACGCCTCACGCCCAGAGTAATGCCCCGTGATTCTATACTCAAAATTATGATCTGTGCTTTCTCGTAGTTCTTCACCTTGGTTTTCGACATGCGAACGTCCAAGAACCTGCTTGATGGACTCATTCATTATCACCAACCTCGCCGTTTCCCACCCCTTACCGGGACTTCGTAAATATCCCCAGTATCGGGTAGGTTCCACATGATAGCGTCTGCCGATATAATAATTACCTGGTTCTTCAGACAGGATGGCCTCCTTACGAGCCAACCGTGCAGCAAGAACTGCCGCTTGATCTTGCGATTGAGTTGTCTGACAACCATTTAAGAAAAAAGCGACCAACAACCCTGTTACAGGTAACTGCAATCTCTCGAAAATGGTTTGTGAACGTGATTGCATAGCTATGCGTATATGAAAACGTTACGTCAAATTAGATTGAAAATCGAATCCCCAATTGACCATTTAATATCCAAGCCATGGCCCCAGCCATTTCTCTACCTCCTCAATCGTATTTTTTTGTCTTGTAGCATAGTCCTCAATTTGATCACGCCCAATCTGACCAACCCCGAAATAACGTGACTCTGGATGCGAGAAGTAAAGACCACTAACTGCTGATGCAGGTAACATCGACATGCTTTCAGTGAGACTGGCACCCGTCGAATCCTCGGCATTCAATAAGTTGAAGAGAATACGCTTTTCCGTGTGGTCAGGCTGGGCTGGATAACCTCCTGCAGGGCGAATACCTCGATAGCACTCACGAATATATTCACTATTGGTGTATTGGTCGGATTTTTCGTATCCCCACAAGACCCGAACCTCATGGTGCAGCTTTTCTGCAAAAGCCTCAGCAAGCCGATCCGCAAGAGCTTTAGCCATAATGGCTGAATAATCATCATGGTTATCCTCAAATCCAGCAGCTAGTTCATCAGCACCGTGAACGGCAACAACAAATCCTCCGAGATAATCCTGTCTACCACTTTCAAGAGGGGCAACGAAATCTGCGAGTGCGTAGTTAGGCTTGTTTTTTTTCGGCATCTGTTGCCGCAGGGTGTGAAAAGTGCACCGCACCTCGGTTCGGGACTCATCAGTATATAAATCAATATCATCACCACGGGAATTGGCCGGGAATAAACCCCATGCGCCACGCGCCCTAAATTTCTTCCCAGAAGTAATCATTTCCAGCATCTGGCAAGCATCGTCATAAAGTTTACGCGCTTCCTTGCCCACCTGCGAATCATCAAGAATAGCTGGATACCTTCCTCGCAATTCCCAAGTGTGAAAGAAAGGGGACCAATCAATGAAAGGAACTATATCCTCAAGCTCAGGGCTAGATAAACCTTCCCTGATCGTTTCCGGCACCGCGATGTCAACAGCTTGCCAGTCGCACTGGAAACACCTTGACCTTGCCTCGTTAAGGGTGAGCAGTTTTTTCTTCTTGGAGTCGCCTCCAAACTTTTCCCTCAAATCATTATGCCTCTGCTCATTAGAAGACACGAAACCATCCCGATTCTCATCGCTAAGCAGTGAAGTAACTACCGGCACGCTCCGACTGGCATCAAGCACATGCACGACCGAATGCTGATAACCAGGCGCAATCTTGATTGCGGTATGTGCAGCACTGGTAGTTGCGCCCCCTATTAAAAGCGGAGTCGAAAATCCCCCCCGTTGCATCTCTGATGCAACATGAATCATCTCATCCAGACTTGGCGTAATTAAGCCACTTAAACCAATAATATCGGCTCCAACCTCCCTGGCTTTAGTCAGGATTTTCTCACATGGAACCATGACACCAAGGTCAATCACTTCGTAGTTATTACATGCAAGGACCACACCGACGATATTCTTGCCGATATCATGCACATCCCCCTTTACGGTGGCCATGATGATCTTACCGGCAGTCTCGGCCTTTTCCTTGTCGTTCTCCATGAAAGGCTCAAGGTAAGCCACTGATTTCTTCATGACCCTTGCCGACTTAACGACCTGCGGCAGGAACATCTTTCCCGCACCAAACAAGTCACCAACAATACCCATCCCATCCATTAATGGCCCCTCAATAACCTTTATTGGTTTTCCATATTTAGTACGAGCCTCCTCCGTATCCTCCTCGATAAAGTCTACAATCCCCTTGAGCAGGGCATACTCTAGACGTTTTTCTACCGCCTCTTCCCGCCAACTAAGATCAACCGATCGTTTTTTACCGGCCTGCCCCCTGAATTGTTCAGCATACTCAACCAGAGCCTCAGTGGCATCCCTATTGCGATTCAGCAGCACATCCTCCACCCTGCAAAGCAACTCCTCCGGAATCTCCTCGTATACCTCAAGCATCCCGGCATTAACAATCCCCATATCCATGCCAGCTTTGATGGCATGGTAAAGAAATGCAGAGTGCATAGCCTCCCTCACCACATTGTTGCCACGAAATCCAAATGATATATTAGAAACACCACCGCTAACCTTTGCTCCAGGAAGATTCTCCTTGATCCATTCAACTGCCCTTATGAAATCAACTGCATAGTTATCATGTTCAGCCATGCCGGTGGCAACAGTAAGAATATTCGGGTCAAAAATAATGTCCTGGGGATTGAATCCCACCTCGTCCACCAGAATTCGGTATGCCCGATTACATATGCGGATCTTGTCCTCATAGCATGCAGCCTGCCCCTCCTCATCAAAGGCCATCACCACAACTGCAGCCCCATAGCGCATGATCATGCGTGCATATTGCCTGAACTTATCCTCTCCTTCCTTAAGAGATATGGAATTCACAATCCCCTTTCCCTGTAGGCATTTCATGCCAGCTTCAATAACTTCCCACCTTGAGGAATCGACCATAATCGGCACCTTTGCCACCTCTGGCTCGGAAGCGACTAGGTTCAAGAATCGCGTCATCATCTCGCCCCCGTCAATCAGTCCCTCATCCATGCACACATCGATAACATTGGCCCCATTCTCGACCTGCTGACGGGCAACACCCAATGCATCCTCAAGGCGATCCTCCTTGATCATCTTGGCAAACCGCGGAGAACCAGCTACATTTGTCCGCTCGCCAATCATCAAAAAGTTCTTGTCACTGGTATGGTTATAGGGTTCCGATCCGCTAAGGCGCAACTCGGAATCAACCTCCTGAACTGCCCGTGGAGGATGCTTTTCAGCCTCCCTGGCAATGGCCTCAATATGCTCGGGAGTATTTCCGCAGCACCCACCCACAAGATTCACCAACCCTCCAGAAGCATATTCACTGATATGACCGGCCATGTCATCAGGCAACAAATCAAATCCTGTAGGCGCCAACGGATTGGGCAAACCTGCATTCGGATAAGCGGAAACGAAAATGTCTGACTTGGCTGCCAACTCCGCAAGGCAAGGACGCATTTTGTCAGGCCCCAAGGAACAGTTCAACCCAATTGCAAGCGGATTGACATGCTGAAATGAATTAATAAGTGCCTCAACCTTGAGTGCCGAAATCAATGTTTCACCTCCCAACCCAACTGCTGCGGAGATAATAACCGGCATTGAAAGCGAATCCTCCGAGAAAACTTCAGCAATGGCAACGGTGGCTGCCTTGGCATTCAAGGCATCAAAAATGGTTTCCACGAGGAGAAGATCACATCCACCTGCAATCAGTCCCCTGACCTGATCACGATAGGCCGCAACCACTTGGTCAAAAGTGACGCTCCGAAAGCCCGCGTCCTCCGCATCTGGTGACTGTGAAAGGGACACGGTAAGAGGCCCTATCGCCCCTGCAACATAACGCCTCGCACCAGTTTGCTCTGCTATCCTGTCCGCCCATTTGCGGCATAGTCTTGCTGATTTTTCATTAAGCTCCCTTGCTAAATCCCCGAGAAACGCATCCTCAATGATACGTTGAAAAAAATCAGGATCCTTACGCCCTTCACCTTTTTCGCGAGGATCCTCAACAAAAAACTCACTCTGGGCAATGCTGGTCGCGGAAAATGTATTGGTGGTTGCTATATCAGCACCGGCCTCAAAAAAACGCTTATGGATGTCCCCAATCACGCCGGACTGCGTGAGCGATAATATATCCCCGTTATTAAGCAGGTCCTTGCTGTTGGCACCAAATCGCTCTCCGCGTGCACCCTGCTCATCGAGACCATATTCACGAATGGTCGTGCCCATCGCTCCATCAAGGATCACAATGCGCTCCTTCAAAAGTTTTCTCAGTTCGGCTTCACAGCTTTCCTTGAACATTCTAGCGAAAATACCCGGTTAAAACCGGCGTTCAACATAATATATCAACAAATCAAGATATGTTGATATGTATTGCATCATGCTCAAGCCGGGTAACCAGTCCCTAATGCCAAAAAAACTGGTACTAGCATCAGGTTCTCCGCGCCGTTTCGAACTCATGAGTAAAGCCGGATATGACTTTAGTGTCGCGGTTGCTGATGTTGAAGAAACAAGTGACCCGTCCCTGTCAGCTCGACAACTTACAGAGGGCAACGCCCTGCTGAAGGCCCAGACCATCAGCGCAACTAACAAAGGGGCAGTTGTGATTGGTGCCGATACCCTGGTCTTTCTCGGATCAGAGCCATTAGGAAAACCCAACAATATCGAAGAAGCCAAATGCATGCTGACTCGCATGGTTGGAAAAACGCATCAGGTATACACCGGTGTCGCCCTCCTAAACAACAGCACGGCCATACAGCATGTTTTTCACGTCATAACGGCCGTGACATTCAAGGCACTCAATGAAGACGAGTTAAGTGACTACCTGCAACTCATCAATCCTCTGGACAAGGCAGGAGGCTATGCGGCTCAGGAGCACGGGGAAAAAATCATCTCCACTATCGATGGCTCCTACACAAATGTAGTTGGACTGCCTATGGATGAGCTTTCCTCTTATCTCTCTGATAAATTCGACATCCGGCCAGAAAGGCAGGACACTCAATGATGAACCCCTCTTCAAAAAAACATTCACCATGCGTATTATTATAGTTGGAGCCGGTGAAATCGGGCGACACTTTGCCTTAAGCTTGGCACAAGGATCCCATGACATCACGGTCATTGAGGCAAACGACAAACTTGCCAAGGAAATCGAGGATAATGACGAACTAAGTACCGTCATAGCCGGCAACGGCACTCACCCTAACCTGCTAATTGATGAAGCGGACGTCAGTCAATGCGACCTGTTCTTTGCCTTGACCAATGATGACAACACTAACCTCACAGCCTGCAGAGTTGCCAGAGAAGGCGGCGCCCAAAAGACTATCTGCCGCGTATCCGAGGAATTGCGACGCAATGAATTTCCGCTCAGGATGGACAACCTTTTTGGCGTCGACCACCTATTCAGTTCAGAACAACTTTGTGCCGCTGAATTATCCAAGAAAATTCACAACCCTGTGCCGACCGAGGTCGAGGAGATTGGACTTGGGAACATTGAGGTGCAGCAGGTCACGGTCACCGGAGAAAGTAATGTTATAGGCAAGTCACTTCGTGAAATATCTCTGCCCGAAAGAATTCGTGTTCTCTCTATTCTACCAGACAAGGAAAGTGAAGCATTCATTGCCGGAGCCGATGATTGCCTGGGCGTTGGTGACAGCGTTATGATTTGCGGAAATGCGCAACAACTTGCCGAAACTGCTGAACTCCTTCATGGCGGCAGCATCAAGGACTGGAACCCAAGAGTTGTTATCGTGGGTGGAGGCAGCTACGGATTCGCGCTTGCAAAAAAAATGGAGGCTTGGAACTACAAGGTAAGGGTTTTCGAGCGTGACCAGGAACATGCCAAGAAAATCGCAGATGAACTTGATGATGGCATCGATGTCATCAACTCAGATGCCACTCTGCTTAAAGATTTGCAAGAGGAGCAAATCGGAGAGGTCGAAGTCGACTTCTTTATTGCCACCACGCGCAATGATGTTGATAACCTTGTGAGCTGCCTGCATGCCAAAAAACTCAAGGCAAAGAAACGACTTACGCTCATTCATCGCACCGATTATGCCGAGGCACTGAATCAGGCTGCAGAAACTCTCGGAATCGACCCCGTTAGCCCCCAAAAGATCGTCCAACAAGAGCTGATGCGCTTTATCACCTCCGACAAGTTTCACCTCATTAAACACCTTCCGGGAGGTGAACTAATCGAGGTCACTGTGCGTGAAAAATCCAAGGCTGATGGAGCGACAGTCAGTGATCTTAAAATCGAGAATTGTCAACTTGTAGCCAGAATCAATGACAAGGGTTCTAAAGTCCCTTCCAGTAAGGATGTCATTTCCGCAGGAGATAATCTCTATGCCCTAGCCTCCAGAAAGGCCAGGAAGGAATTTGTGCGGATGGTCACCAAATAAACACCTCCAGTGCCTCACGCTTGATCAAACTATTCATCCATCCCGGGACGTGCACGCAACCGCTTTTTGATTCCGTGGCGCCGTTTGTTGGCAACATTGATCTTCTTTTTTCCCTTCGAAGGTTGACGCTTTTGGCGGCGACGCTTTTCGGCCTCAAACCGCCGCCTTGCCTTACGCTTCAGTTCTCGCTGCTCGACAAGGTCACAAATCAGATCTCTCGCTTTCACGCGATTTGCTAAAAGTGATCGGCTTTGCTGACATTTGATTTCAATGCCAGTTGGCAAGTGCCGTAACTGGACACAGGAAGAGGTTTTGTTAATCTTCTGACCACCTGGTCCAGACCCCCTTATAAAGCGCTCAACCAAGTCACGCTCCTGCAAACCTAGGCGCTTCATACGCAAACTGAGATGTTCTGGCAACCGAGGATCGGAAGGCATAACTCCATCCTAACACGCATTTCGATTAGTTGTCGAAATTACAGGCACCGTTATGGTAGGATTTTAATTTTCCTCTCAAGCCTGATGATTCATATCTACCCTCACTAAAAAAATTCAAAACTACAACCTCTCAAAAATCACCGAAGATGAGTTGCCCCGAAAAACTTCAGGAAATTATCTCGGTTTTTGAGTCTCTCTGTGAAGAAGAGCGGCGTGAAAACCTTGTGAATTACGCCCTTGGGGCTGATAAATGGCAACCGGGTGAAAATGAGAACTTTGACATCGAGGATGTCCGCAAAGACGAACAGTGCATCGACACTGTTGGCATACACCTGCGCATTAAGGAAAAAAGGGCACAATTCAGGGTCACGTTGGGTCCCAACGTACAAACACTGACCCGAGCAATGACAACCATCCTTTGTTATGGACTAGACGACTGTGAAATGGATGAAATCCTTCAACTACCTGCAGATTTCATCGAGAAAATTGTTGGCACTCCACTTATTACGACACGCAGTAAAACCATCTATTATATGTTTCACCGAATGAAAGAGGCGCTTGCAGATTATCTCCAAGTTAATAATAAATGATGAATTGAGGATGCTGCTTACATTTCTGCAATGCAGGTAAAAACTTCAATACCACATTCCTCTTGCCCGGTCATCTTTACGGGTTAAAAGTGCTCAAAAGTAGTTATACCATTCCGGTTCATGGAACCCGGTTAGAATCCGGGACAGTTTGCGCTGCGGTATCTGGATACAAATTCCCTGTATGCCAATCCTGCCTCTTGGCAGGGTGAAGGCGGGAAGGAGACATAAAGCCAGGAGTCCGAATACTTGGTCGGGATGGATACGAAAGAAATTTTCTTCGCATAAAAGAATTATACGTAATGTGCCTCTATACCCTGAGGGCAGCCGGGCTATTCATGTTCGCTTTGGTTGTCTTGTCACCACTCAATCATTCCATCGCCGCCACTTTTGCCAATGCGGTCGTCTCCTACAATCCTGGACTCTCTTCCAATGCACTTAACCCCGAGGCTGCTCTCGGGCAACCGGGTGCTATAGCTGGCGAAGACACTCAATTTGCCAGTATTCTTAGCCCCTTCAATCCTCATTACGAGGACGACCAGATTGTGCAGCTCGGCGAAGGCGGTTCAATTACCCTTCAACTTGCCCGCTTTGCAGTCACCACAGCGGGAACCCCGGAGATAGGAATCTTTACCAATACCGGAATCAGTGACGCATCTTGGCCGGCGGGGATTGCAGGCAACGATCTCGGGTTATCAGGAGCAACCTTCGGCATTGACAGTGCCAAGCTGGAAGTCAGTTCCGATGGAGCAAACTGGGTAAACCTCGGAATGATCCGGTTTGATCAGCCCTCAAGTGCTTTCACAAATGCCACATCACCCTATCAGAGTGATACTACGGGCCTCATTCCCGCTAATTTTGGACTTCCCCATGACAATGTTCTCGCCGACTACGCAGGCAAAGACTGGCACAGCATACAGGGACTGCTGGGCAATTCCGCTGGTGGCACATGGATTGACCTGGACGCCTCAGGGCTCTCTCAAGTTGGTTGGATCCGTCTTTCACTAGCAAGTGATGGCAATGATGCCACACTGCTTAATTTCGAACTGGATGCTATTTCTGTCGCTTCCTCTGCCACTGGAGGCTTCGTCATTCCAGAACCTTCTGTGATGGCTATTCTTTTCTCATTAACAGGTCTACTGGCCAGGCGCAGACGTTGAAGCTTTCACTCACATTGTTATTGACCTTCAATGTCAGCGGCTGGGCTGATACACTTCTTGATGAAAATTTTGAATCAGATCCATCGATATCACGTGCATTAACCACCGGGGATCAATCCCGATTCTTCTACAACGCATCTACGCAATCCCTTCAGGCCGAATATGACCTGCTCAAGCCGCACGCAAGGATGTATTGGCCACTGAAGCAACCATTACGCGAAACAAGTAATTTCACGGCAACGGTTGAATTCTCCATCGATTCAATTCATTTCGACGACTTCAATTTTTGTCAAATTTCCTTTGGCTTCATCAATATCGCCAATACAGGGAACAGGCGAACACAGGCCCCAGGAAACTCTTGGGAATGCCTTACCATTGATTATTTTCCGGGAGCCTCCTATCCCACATACACGCCAACCTTTATTACCCGAGATAATGGCAGCGGCAATGCACTCACTTCCGGCTCACTAAAGTTTCCAAGTGGAAACACCAGCCTAATCAACGATTTTGGAGAAATAGGGACATTGCCCGTGAATACCCAATTAACGACATCAATAAGCTATGATGCCGTATCGCGCACGATCACTCTGCGCCTTGCAGATGAAAATGGCGATCTGCCAATTAATGTCTTTGGTGCCAACATGGACAGGGATCCGGGCACCATACAGTTAACCTTGGAAGAATCGCACCCATTCTCCCTTGATGCATTCGCTCTATTGGCCTGGGAACACAACCAACCAGGCAATGCTCTCCTAAACATTCATTCCATTATTGTTCAATCTCAGGAAACAGATCCTATCAAAATGGCATTACCCAATGGTGTATCCTCACCGGCATTTGAAGATGGGCTACTCAGCTTGACTTACCTGAGCAATATAACCAACACAGAAATACAAACCTTTGCAGAATCCTCACAGGATCTTAAAACATGGGAAAAAATTCCCCACTCCGTGATTTCCAGCGAACCGGGTCATGAGGTCCGCAAAGCACAAACCGATGCGCCCTTCCTCAGACTCAAAGTCAATCACCCGTGAAAAAAGCATTTACGCTTCTGGAGCTCCTTGTCACGCTGGCAATCATCGCCGTGCTCGCCGTGGTATCATCGGCCGTGTTTTCTTCCGTCAAACAGTCCGCCTACAATGCACGGTGCGTGGCAGGACTCTCACAACTGGGCCTTGCAACACAGCTCTACCTCAATGATCACAATAACCGTTATTTTCCCTTCGTTCAAAATACCAGCAAGGGAAGGCTCTGGTATTTCGGTCTTGAGACAGGAAATATCAGCCAAGAGGGAGAACGCCAACTTGATGCATCAGCAGGGCCGCTCTATCCATACATCCAATCCATTGGGCTG
>Ga0115011_10003216_pt1 | contig 11134 bp, 8 predicted proteins | sample TroAtlMetagenome_2_FD_88705 | JGI IMG/M metagenome (GOLD analysis project Ga0115011, IMG submission 88705) | Marine eukaryotic phytoplankton communities from Atlantic Ocean - Tropical Atlantic ANT8 Metagenome | ecosystem: Environmental > Aquatic > Marine > Oceanic | place: Tropical Atlantic... | reverse complement strand
GCAGTCTTCACCTGCAGCTTGTCGTCGATGATGCCGGTGACCATGCCCTCCATGCGGTCGTTGTTGATCAACTTAACGAGATCGTTCCCGGCACCGATCTGTTGCGTGGGCGGTTCCTGAAACCGGCCGTCCCACTCCTCGACGCGCAGATTAGCAATGCGGACGGCGCCGCGCCCCTGATGCACGATGCGCACTCCGGTTCCTTCGCCGACGAAGCCGTCGTGATCCGTCCACTTGCGAATGACTTTTCCGTTGATCGAGACGGCGATCATCTTCTCCGGTTTACTGGCGAAAAACTCGATGTGCGAGTTGGTTTCGTTCCGGAAGCCGGGCAGCGTCGCCTGCCCGAGGTACGTCAACGGCTCGTGTTTTTTCACCGGCAGGAGGTTCACGGAATAGCTGTTGAGCTGGATGCTGTAAAAGCCGCCGAAGTCCGGCTCATCCTCCTTAGTGGAGAGACTGATTGGGTGCAACGTGTCGGTGTACAGCGCGAAGGCTAGGTGCAGAGAGCCGTTCCACTCGAGGTCAAACGAAAGTCTCGAGCGATCCGGCAGCTTCAGGTCCTTCGCGATGGACGCCGCCGGCTTGGCGTGAAACCCTCCGTTGTGATAGCGCCAGTTTCCCGACTCGCCGATCGTCTCGTTGGTGATCTTGCCGTGCGTCCAGCCATCGTCATTTTCCGGTCCCTGAAAAATCGTCTTCAGCCCCCTCGGCAGCGGGGCGATTTTGCGCACCGACTTGCGAGCAAGCTGAAGTTTGCCGGCATGCCACGTGTCCAGCAGGTAATGCTGCTCAGTAGTTCCAGTGAGGTTGCCGCGAAAGTGGTCGCCGTTGACCAGCATCACTTCGCAAAGGTTGCCGGGTGGAAGCGCATCCGGAGCTTCGCCGTCGAGGGTCAACTCGGTGACGCGGCTAATGTTGAACTGCATCGTGCCACCGGCATCGGGGTGCTCCCACGACACGCCGTTGGTCTTGTCAAAGGCAGCCAGATTGCCACGCAGCCAGTCGCCGTTGGTGAAATGGATCGTGGACTGGGGCTTGTCGCTGGCCACTGCTTGGCCAAGCGCCAGCAACAGGCCAAGTGCGCTTGGCCAAGCGCACTTCGAACGGACCAGTTTTGAAGTCGCCTCAGTCATCCCATGGCCAGAGTTGGTTCGCGCCGCCGGTGTTGGTGTCGTTTGTTTTCTGTGACGAGCCGAGGTTGAATTGCAGGCGGCGAATGAACTTGGAATCGAACGACACCGGGCCAAAATTTCGGCTTCGCCCGGTGAGCATGCTGCCCTCCCATTGGTTCAGGTTGAACGACACCGCCGCGCCACCGGCGAAGTGGGCGCGCACTTCCCACGGGCGGTTGGCCTCCAGCTTGGCCTCCGGCTTCGTCAGGGACACGCGTATGATGCGATCCAGCGGGATGTTCAGGTCTTCGCCCAGCGAGTTGATGATCACGTTTTTGCCGTCCATCAACTTGATTTTTCCCGGTACCTCGTCGCGGTTCTTCAGGTAAACCATGTCCTCTTTGCTCGAGGCCTGTGCGAATTGAACCGGGTCGGAGTGGCCGTCCCAAGCCGAGACGCGCAGGTTGCTGACGCGCACGATCGGGCCATTGAGCTGGGAGAAAAAAGAGATGCCTGAGCCGGTCGCGGCGAAGCCGTTCGTGTCGCGCCACTTGCGGACAAGCTTGCGGTCAATGTACAGCTCCATTTCCGCCTTGTCCTTGTTGACGCGAATCTCGACCGCCACGCGGTTCTTCGTCTGCATCTCAGGAATCTGCCCCTGGCCAAGGTTGCGAACGCCGGCACCGCTCTGCACGCGCTGCAGACTCACGTAACCGCGGCTGATGTAAAACATGTAGGAATTACTTCGGTAATCAAACCGGTCGAGCGCCGAGGTATACACCGGCACGATCAGGCTGAAGGTGCCGTTCCACTGCAGATCAAACTCCACCCGGGTGGAACCCTTGAGCCCGAAGTCGCGACCCAGCACGCCGACCCCCTCTGAAATGAATACCCCGTCGCGGTACTTCCACGCATCGGGATCGCGGCCCAACCGCCAGCCGTTCATGCTGGTCGGCCCCTCGTACAAAATCCGGAAGCCGGGCGAGAGGAACGCGAGCGACTGCAGCACATCACGCGGCGCGGAGAGTTGCTCGTTGAACCAAGTGGAAAACTGGACACGCTCTTCGTCCAGTGCGACCAGATTGCCGAGCACTTCGTCGCCGTTGTGAAAACGGATGTGCACGGTGGGATCGTTGTTCCGCTGCACCGGCCGCGCGCCCTCGAATCGAATCCACGCGAGGTTGTTTGGCCGGAAATCGACCGGCTTGGCCAAGTCCGGATGCGCCCAGCGCACACCCTGCTGCAGGCTGACTTGCTTCAAATCACCGTGAAGCATCGAGCCGTCCATGAAACGGAGCAGGCTGTCCGCGCCGGCCGCCTGGCCAAGCGCTTGGCCAAGCGTAAAACACAATACCGCCCAACCCAGCGGCCGACGGCGTCGCTTGGACTGGCTTGGGTTACCGCTCATAGATAGGCAGGAACCGGTAGTTGAGCGCGAGGGAAAGCAGTGATGCGGATGTGCTGAAGGTGGTTCCGAATTGGCCGCTCCAACTGCCGTCCTCGTTCTGGCTCTCCTTCAGCTTGGTGATGTTTTTGCGGTTCCACTTGTTCCACTCCGCCGGGGAGGCGTGGAAGAACGCCTGCGCACCGTAGTAAAGATAATACTGCCGGTAGCTCGAGCTTTCCGGGGCCTTTCGCAGATAACCGAACGCCTTCCGAAACGTGGCGCTGTCCTTCTCCTTGGCCAACGCAAACACCAGCGTGGCAATTGCCGTGCGGGCGGCGTTGGGACCACGGTTTGAGGTGTAGCCAAAACCACCCTCGGGGGTTTGGCAGGACTTGAAATATTTCAGCCCGGTCTGGATCGCCGTCTCCGGCACGGCCAGGCCGGCGTTGCGGGCGGCAAACAGCGCGACCATCTGTGCGCCGCTCACGGTGGTGTCGGCATCGGTGCTGTCCGGCGAATAACGCCACCCGCCCCGCGGGTTGTTTTTTTGCGAACTGACAATGAGGCTGATCGCCTTCTCGAGCGCCGGGCCGAGCCGGTCGTCCTCCACTGCACCGTACGCCTCGGCAAGGGCCAGCGTGGCAAAGCCGTGGTTGTACATCGTGGTGCCGATGTAGCCGGTCGTCTTGTTTTGCTTGCCGAGGATGAAATTGAGGCCGCGCTTAATGTTGCCGCTGTAAGGGCCGTGATTGGGGTCGTCGCCGTGCGCGAGCAGAGCGATCACCGCGAAACCGACCACCCCCGGCGAAGTGCCATACGGGCTGTCCTTGAACCCGCCACTGGTGAGTTGGCCCTGCGCGAGAAACTGCAACCCACGGACGTACATGCGCTCGATCTCCTTTGTCAGCGCGTCATCGCTTTCCTCAAACAATTTCTGCGCGTTGGCCGGCGCTGACAACGCGAGACAACCAAGGAGCAGCAACCAAAACCGTGTGACCGTCACGGTTGTTCTCCTCCCTCAATGGCCTCCACCGCCTCAAAATATCCCTGCAGCGCATCCCGAAATTCCTCCGGCAACTTGGTCGACGCTCCGCTGCCGCGGCTGATGGTGCGGTTGGCGTCCTCGCGGCCGGTGGCGTCTCCGGTCAACCCGCCGGCCACACGGTCGGTCGACCCTCCGGCCTGGCTGCCGCCCGCGGTCTGGCCCTGCTGCATTCCCTGGCCCATCTGTTGTTTCATGGCCATCATCGCCATCATGAACGCCATCTCCTGCTGGGCCTTAGATTGGCCCTGCTGGTTTTGGTCACGCTTAATCTCTTCGTTGATCAGGTTGATTACGTCCGACATGTGACGGATGGTGTTGGCCTGGGACGTGGTCGTGGCGGCATCGGTCTGCGGTTTTTCCAAAAAATTGTCGGTGACCTCCATCGCGTCGAAGGTCTCCTGCAACGGATCAAGCATTGCCGGCTCGGCGTTTTCAAACTGCAGCCGGTTCAGCTCCAGCATCGAGTCGGCGTGCATTTTTGAAAGTCGGCCGACCCCTTTTTTGTAAGTCTCGGCATCTCCCTTTTGCTGCTCGACCAGCGTGGTCTGCTGCTGGTGTCGCAGCTCGCTCTCGCGCAGGCGCAACATGGAGAACAGCAGCTTCATCAAATTGTTTTCCTTTTTCTCGCCGCCGCCCTGGCCGCCGCCCTGGCCGCCGCCGTCGTCCTCCGGCTTGGGTGGCTCGAGCATCTCGGCCCAGCCCTCGAACTTGCCGGCCCAGTTGCCAAGGTTGCGAATGGCCAGCATGTTGATGTTCGACTCAATTTGCGTTTCGATCTCACTGAGTGACTCCCCGGTTTTCTCCGTCTCCATCTCCTTGCTAACCTCGCCGTACTGGCCCTTGCCGGTGCGCTCGTAAAAACGGCTGATCTCGCCCTGCAACTCGACGGCCTTCTCCTGCGTGCGGCCCTGCGACTTGGTGAAGCGCGTGTTGGCGCGGGTGTAGCGTTCCGGCAGATCCTCCGGCATCAGGCCAATGGTCTCCTGAATGATGTCCTTGATTTTCTTGCGCAATGCCAGCTCCTCCTTGCTGAGCTTGCGCAGCCGCTGGGCGAGTGTGAGTGCCTGCAGGTTGTCGAGGTCCTTGTTCACCTTGTCCTGCAGGTCGGCCAACTCGTCGAGTGCCTCCTCCTCCTCCTCGAGTGCGTCGGCGAGATTCTCCTTCTTTTCTTGTGGCTGACTTTCCTGTGCCGCCTGGCCGAGTTTGGACTGGGCCTGCTTCATCTGCTGGTCGGCCAGCTCGTTCATCGACTTCAGGTTTTGCGCCCAGTCGCGCAGTGTCTGCTCGTCGAACGCCGGGTTGCGCATGGCCTCCATCAACGCCTTGGCGCCCTCTCTTGCCAGGTCCTTCAACTCCTCGGCATTGTCGCGTTGGTCGGCGGCGGTCTCCTTGATTTTCTCATTGGTCTTGCGCTTGGCCAAGTCGTCGTCATCGGCCTGCGCCAACTCGCGTGTGTCCTCGGCGATGTTTTCCTCAGTGCGCGAAACCTCCTCCAGATTCTGTAAAACCTCCTCCAGTTTTTGACGCACCATCTCGGCATGATCCTCCGTCCCAAGGATGTGAAGATGGATCGGCTGGGTGCGTGCCGGCTCGCGGCCCGGCATGTGGTCAGTGGCCCAGACGGCCAGTTCCACGGTGGTGTCGCGCTCGATGCCCAGCACGGCCGGGCTGAAATGAAAGTCGGCCTCCATCTCGGTTTCCTGTGAACCGGCCGCCTCCTTTGTCAACGCGGCGACTACTTTCCGTTTTTGCTCCTCCGCTTGGCCAAGCGCACGCCACTCGAGGCCGCTTTCCTTAATGCCAAAATCGTCGTGCACGCTGGCCTTCAGCTCGAGCACCTCGGTCTCGAGGATGGCGAGGTTGCGGCCAAGCGCGCCAAGGTCGGGCCGGGGTGCGGCGTCCTCAGTTGGCTCGATGTTGAGCTGCCAGGCAGCGGCTCCGGCGAGGTTATGTTCATCGCGCCACGTGAAGGCAAAGTGCGCCGTGTCGGCCACCTTGTGTTCCGGGCTGGAGAAAGATTCATTGCGCACCTGCATCGGCGTACCCACCTCGTCGATGGCCACCTGCGCCTCGTTAAGATTGCGAGAGACACGCCCCTGAAACTGGACCGTGCTGCCGCGCAACACTGGCAGGTAGCCGGCCTGCACAATCTCGTTTTGCACCGGATAGTTGAGATACTCGGGCAAGGCGATGCGTGCGTGCAGCTCCCGCATGGCAGGGCGTTGCACCGGCCGAATCGCCACCGCGTGCTCGGCGTCCCCGACGGATACCGTCAGATCACCGTCCTCCACCTGGCCAGGAACGGAGAAATTCACCCTGCCGTCGGCGATGTCCGCGGACAACGGTTGGTTGTTGCGAAACTGCGCCTCACCGGTGGTCGGTTCCCAGAAGGAGCGATACTTAACTGAGCCACCAACTTCGAACGGTTCGCCCCTGGCCACGACGCGCTCGGTCGGGAAACCGGCGAGCCGAATCAGCGTGTGGCGCGTGATGTCCGCGCCCGGCAAACCCCAACGGTGCAGAGAGTTCAGCCCGGCCTCGGGCAGGATCGCCCAACCGCCCACAGCGATAAGAATCAGGGCAAAGGCGATGATGGCACGACGCCTCGCCGGCCGGGGGCTGACCGTCTGCTTGAAATCCAGCCTCAGCGCCTCGCCCGCCACCTGCCCGATGGCGGCGCGATAGAGGGCGGGCGAAAATACGGCCGGCCGTTTTTCCTCGTCGGCTAACTCAACAATGCCGAGCAGCCGATCGCCCAACCGCCGGTAGCGCCGTTGCACCAGCCTTGCGAGTGCCCGTGTGTCGCGCCGGTGAAAGACCCAGCGTGATGTCCACCAAAAGATCGCGCCAACCGTCGTGGCGATGCCGCTGGCCAGCAGCCCAAGCCGAAGCCAGCCCGGGCTGTCCCACAGTCGGTCGGAGAAAAACAGGACGAGATACGATCCAAACAACCCGGCCGCAGCGAGGCAGATTGCCATGGTGGTTTCCACCTTCCACAGCCGACGCTCCACCACGGCGAACTGCTCGCGCAACTCGTCCGGAAAGTCGTCTCGGGATAGGTTTTCCTTGGGATCCATTTCTCTCGGTACTGCCGATGAAGCGGGTCGGAAGTGTAGTCGTCCCGCGCCGGGACGCAAGCCGCGCTTGGCCAATTTTGGTTCAGTGCTTTTGTGCCAAAACGCCCTTCAGCCAACGGCGGATCTGCCTACGTGTGGCGCTTGGCCGGAGCAGCCAAGCGTCGTTGTGATTGCGAAAACCGGTCTCGGCAAAGGTGATATTTTCCGTCTGGCCGGTGGACTCTAGCCAGCGCCGGGTGGCCGCGAGGTTGAGCCGGGAGCCGGTGACCTCATGGCAGATGAATTGCGGCCGCTTGGCCAAGCGCTTCAGCCGCGATCCCGCCGAGTCGCGATCCGAGCCGGGATACGGCCAGGCGGCAATGCCGTCGTAATGGCTGTACGGAACAAACGCCCGCCACAGCCCGGCCACTCGGTCATCGTGCATGCCAAGGTAGTTGCAGGCGATTGCGCCCCGCGAAAAACCGCAGAGGATGATCTGCTCGGGGTCGCCGCCGTACTGTTCACAAATCCACGGCACAGCCTTGAGGCAGTAGTCGAGCGTCGGCTTGGCCGTCCGGTTTTTCGCGTCGCCCCACCAAGTAAGTGCAATGTCTTCCCCGGCGGCGTTGAGGTACGGCAGACAAACCCAGATGAAATCCCGCCCTCCGGAGATGCCGTAGCCCATGTTGCTGCCCTCCGGCCGACCGGTGCTGATGTCGCCGTGTGCCCCGCGGTAATTGTTGCCGGCGTACTCGACGATGACCGGATAGCGTTTTCCCGCCTGCCAATCGATCGGCAAATAGGTGACATGATAGACCTTGGTTTTCTCGTAGCCGGGCAGGGTCTCCCGGACCCGGCTGCCGGGGGCCGCCTTGCCGGACTCGAGCTTGGGCACGGTCAGGTCCGGCTTCACCGTGCGGATGTCGGGCGCGTCCGGCTTGGCCAAGGGCAGTGCCACGGTCAGGCTGAGCAGGAGAAACACGGTTTTGAGGGGAGCAAGGATCATGGGCGGAGTCGCGCTTGGCAAAGCGTGCCCGCCTGCCGTGCCCGAGAAAAGCCGGTTTTTTGCCGAAAAATACCGGTTGCAATCGAATTTCGTTGTGATAGGTTCCCGCGCCCGCTTTTCGGCGGAGGACTCCAGAAACTTTATTTTTTAGAGACATGTCACAGCATCCCAGTCTGAAAACCGGCGGCGGCACCACGACCAAGCGCACCGTTCTCAAGCGATTCGAGCGGGTCGAGCTGCTACGCAAACGTGGTGAATTCAAGGAAGGCGGCCGCATCACCGGCCTGAAGAAAACCAAGCCGGAGGAATAGTCCGCCGGTTCTTCTGTATTCCTGGTCCTAACGCCACCGCCCATCCCTTCCAGCGGTGACGGTTCGCCTGCAAAAATTCCTGTCAGAGGCCGGGGTGGCTTCGCGCCGCGAAGGCGAGAAGCTGATTCTCTCCGGGAAAATCGCCGTCGACGGCCAGGTGGTTCGGCTGCTTGGCACCAAGGTCGATCCCGCCAAAAACGAAGTCACACTGAATGGCAAGCCTGTTCAGGCAAAGGCCAAGCGCTTCGTTGCCCTCAACAAACCTCCCAAAATCATCTGCACCCGCCGGGACACCCATGACCGGGCGACTGTGTTCGATCTGCTCCCGTCCAACTGGGGCCATTTGTACACCATCGGCCGGCTGGACGCCGACAGCGAAGGGCTGATCCTGCTGACCAACGACGGCGATTTTTGCCAAAAAGTGGCGCACCCCCGGCACGGCATGCTCAAGAGCTACCGCGTGAGCCTGGCCAGGCGCGTCGCCCCGGAGTCGCTGAAAACCCTGACCAACGGCCTGCGCGACGACGGCGAATGGCTGCAGGCCAAGAGTGCCAAGTTATTGGCTGCCAACAACACACGCAGCGAGGTGGAGCTGGTTTTGGCCGAGGGGAAAAACCGGGAGATCCGCAGGATGTTCAAAGCGCTTTGCCATCGGGTGTTGCGGTTGCAGCGCATCGCGGTCGGGCCAGTGAAACTGGGCGAGCTGCCGCGCGGCAAATGGCGCGTCCTGAGCCAGGCCGAAATCGCCTCCTGCCTGCGCTCCGCCGGTAAAACACAGGAAAGCCATCGCCGGAATTGACACGGGTTCAGGGACGTTCCACACTCGGCGTCCAATGAAATCACTTGGCCGTCTCATCCTCCCCGCGCTCGCATGGCTGGTCGCGCTTTCAGCCGTGTCAGCGAAGAGCGTCGTCACCGATATCACCCCCCCGAAATCCGGCAAGGTGACCGCTGATCGAGTCAACGTTCGTGCCCGGGCCAGCCTGATCGGCGAGCGAGTCACGCAACTCCGGAAGGAAGATACGGTGACCGTGCTGGCCACAGTGAAGATTGATCCACCGAAGGAAGGCGAGCCGGCCGAGTGGCTCAAAATCGCCATGCCAGCCGGTGGCCAAACCTGGGTGCACATGGCCTTTGTCAAAGAAGGCAAGGTGACCGCCAACAAGCTCAACGTCCGTGCAGGGGGAAGCGAACTGTTCAGCATCGTAGCCCACTTGGCCAAGGACGATGAGGTGAAGGAAAAACGGACCTCCGGCGACTGGATCGAGATCGAGCATCCGGAAGGCGCCCACGCATTTGTCGCAGCCAGTTTTGTTGAAATCGGCGGGGTGACCGAGACCGTTGAGGAGGAGAAAACCAAGTCGACAGAAAACACGGAAACCACCGAGGTAACAGAGACCACCGAAACGACTGAAGAGTCGAGGGAAAAGGTGGAAGAAACGACCGAAGAAACCACTGATGTGACCGAGACCACCGAGGAAAAACCAGCCAACACGGAATCAACCGAAGAAACCGCCACCACAGAGGTCTCAACTGAAAAGACTGAAACCACCGAGACCACGGAGGCGCCCACGACCAACGACATGCCTGATGTTCCGGAGCCCGAGGTGGTCGTCGTGGAGGAGGGTGCAGACACAAACAAACCACCGGCCGGCAATCCGGAGGACGCCGAGGAAATCAAGCCGGATCCCGCACCCTTCACCACGAAAAAGGAACTGCCAGTCCCACCGCCGCGCATCGTCACACGCGAAGGCAAAATCAAGCGCCGGTTCTTCCGAAGCCCCCGCGCCCCGAGCCGCTACGAATTGGTGGACGAAAAAGGCCGCACTCTGAATTACCTGTTCTCGTCAGACGAAACCCCGCTGAAAGTGGCGGATGACGAAGAGGAGCCGATCACGTTTGAACGGCTGATGAACATGCTGCGAAATCGCAAGGTGATCCTGACCGGTGTGGAAGCGGTCGATCCCCGTTGGCCCTCGCTGCCGCTGCTCGATGTGCGCACCCTGAAGACCGTTCCCTGATGTCATTGGATAATTTGATCGATGGCCGCGCGATCGCCAAGGAGGTCCACGCGGAGACCGAAGTACGTGTCGCTGCCCTGAAGGCAGACGGCGTGGAGCCGTGCCTGGTTTTCATTCGCGTGGGCGAGGATCCCGCGTCGCGCGTGTACGTCGGCATGAAAGAACGCACCGCAGCCAAGCTGGGTATCCGTTCCGAAACCACCGTCCTGCCGGAAAACACCCCCGAAGCCGAGCTGCTCGAGTTGCTCGAAAAACTTAATGCCGACGACAGCGTGCACGGCGTGCTGGTGCAGGCACCGCTGCCGGGGCATATTGACGAGACACGGATTTTCTCAACCGTTTCCCCATCGAAAGACATCGACGGATTCCACCCGGTAAACGTCGGAAAACTGATGTTGGGCGAAGGCGGCGGGTTCGTGCCGTGCACTCCCGGCGGGGTTCACGAGCTGCTCATCCGCTCCGGCGTTCTGGTGGAGGGCGCCGAAGTCGTGGTCCTTGGCCGGGGCAACATCGTCGGGAAACCTATGACGGCGATCCTGTGCCAAAAAGACAAGCACGCCAATGCCACCGTCACGCTGTGCCACTCGCGCAGCCGTGATGTCGCGGAGCATTGCCGCCGGGCCGACATCATCGTAGCGGCGATGGGCGTGGCCGAGTTCGTCAAGGCCGACATGGTCAAGCCGGGCGCAACCGTGATCGACGTCGGCGTCAATCGCGTCGATGATCCCGCTGCCGAGAAGGGCTACCGGCTTGTGGGTGATGTGGACTTTGCCGCCGCGCAGCCGATCGCCGGGAAAATCACACCCAACCCCGGCGGCGTCGGCCCTATGACCATCGCCATGCTCATGCGCAACACCGTCCGTGCCGCGGAACAACAAACCGGCAAAGGCAACCCAACCATTTAAATGCAAGCCTCCCGAATCCTTCCCGACCTGCAATGCTCCGTGCTGTGCGAAGACGTACGGCAGGAGGTCACCGGCAACTTCATCGCGCTAGGCATCATCGGTGCCATCCGCGTGCCCAAGCTGCCGATCGTTGCCGGCAAACTGTGCGTGTTCACCCGCTGGGTGGCCGGTGTGGGTGAGTTTCACGAAAACATCCGGCTCATCGCGCCCGATCAGGAAACCGTCGTGCGCAAATGCGAAACCAAGTTCGTCCTCCGTGACCCGGCGCACTGTGCGACCAACGTTGCT
>Ga0115011_10003215_pt1 | contig 11136 bp, 11 predicted proteins | sample TroAtlMetagenome_2_FD_88705 | JGI IMG/M metagenome (GOLD analysis project Ga0115011, IMG submission 88705) | Marine eukaryotic phytoplankton communities from Atlantic Ocean - Tropical Atlantic ANT8 Metagenome | ecosystem: Environmental > Aquatic > Marine > Oceanic | place: Tropical Atlantic... | reverse complement strand
CAGAGCATCTAAAATAGCTACCGATGTGTGAGAAAAGGCTGCAGGATTAATAATAACACCATTAGCTTTTTCTCTAGAAGCGTGAATCCAATCAATGAGATCGTGCTCTGCATTGCTCTGGAAAAATTTTAGCTTTGCATTATATTTTTTTGCTGTTTCAATACAACTTTTCTCAACATCTCTTAATGTTTTTCCCCCATATAGTTCTGGTTCCCTTTGGCCTAAAAGGTTCAGGTTAGGACCATTAATTACGTAGATTAAATAGGACATTTCATGCTCCTTAATTTTAATTCACATCTTGCTAAACTAAAAGCTAAGACGACTAAACCATTAAAATATTATGTAACAAGTTTTCTTTTTGTATACTTTTTATTCTTCCACATATTTTCTTTGATTATGAAATTTAATTTTTGTGCAGCTACAATAGCTTGACTCTCATTATTAAAAAGAGGGTTAAATCCGAAACGCATAATATCAGGTTCTCTGTAGTCGCCTATGACTTGATGGTCGATTAGCGCTTGCATTTTCTCGTAAGCGTACCGTGTCCTAAAGGAAACCTGGCTACTCCTTAAGGAAGGATTTCTCGGACTAATAAGTTCCAAATCGAGCCCTAAACTCTCTATTTCTTCAATAAATAGTTGGGTTATATCTTGAGCTTTTTTTCTAAACACTTTCATGTTTACTTTTTTCCAAATCGCCAAAGCAGCCTTTAAAGCTGCCATTTGTATCACTGGAGGGGTTCCAATTCTAAATTTCCTTATGCCTGACGCCGGTACAAAGGATAGATCAAATTTAAAAGGAAATTCGTGACCAAGCCAACCAGAAATCTCCGGTTCTATTTTAGGTATATGGGATGGTTTTACATAAAGGAATGCAGGAGCTCCAGGGCCTCCGCACAAAAATTTGTACGTGCATCCAACTGCAAAATCTATATCATGTTGGTCTACATTTAGGCACAGTGCCCCAACAGAATGAGCTAGGTCCCAGACGGTTACTATTCCTTCTTTTTTTGCTAAATTAGTCAATTTCTCTATGTCGTGAATATACCCTGTTCTATAATCAACTTGTGTTAACATGAGGATAGATACATCCCCTTTTCTTATTTCGTCCTCTAAACTATCTGTGTTGACCAACCTAACAGGTGGTAGATTTTTTTGTTTTAGAATAGAATTTGCTACATAAATATCTGAAGGGAAATTGCCTTTGTCACTTAGAATAACTCCATCCTTGGGAGCGATCTGTATAGCACTTGCCAAGGCCTGATATACTTTCAAAGAAAGAGTATCTCCTACTGTAACACAATCTCTTTTTGCTCCTATCAGACTAGCTATATCATTTCCCAAAGTTTCAGGCTGATCCATCCAACCTGACTGATTCCAGCCTTTTATCAGAAGTTTGCCCCATTCATTATGAGTGACATTTGAAATTGCTTTGGCAGCACCTTTTGGTAATGGGCCTAAGGAATTTCCATCTAGATAAATTAGATCTTTGGGAATTTCAAATAGGGAATTGAATTTCAAGAAAACATCATTTTCCATAAAGGCTATTGATCTTTCATCTGGTTAAAGTATACCTGGGCTCACTGATAATGGACCCTACCGTTTTGTCAATATTGATGTATTCAAAAATCTAAAGGGTTGGAACCATAGGAATTTTCTACAATATTTTTTTCAGAGCTGCTGAAAGTTTTTCGAGAGAAACGGTTTTAGGTTTTCTGGCAGCCATTGCAGTAGTTTTTATTTGGTCTTTTTGGCTAATTATTAGTCGTTTAGGAGTTCAGACTTCATTAACGATCTATGATTTAACAGCTATTCGTTTTGGACTGTCATCATTGATAGTTTTTCCATTTATACTTTATTTCAAGACATGGCGAACGATTAGTTTTGTTAAATCACTTGCTGTTGCTTTTTCAATTGGCCCTATTTATGCCCTTTTAGCTTTTGGGGGCTTTATGTTTTCTCCAGCCTTTCATGGTGGGGTATTCATGAATGGATTTCTTCCATTTATTGTGGTTTTGTTGGGTTTTATTTTTGGTCAAAGAATAAAACTTCTACAACTTGTTGGTATTACGTTTATTTTATGGGGTTCAACAATAATTTTGTTTGAAGCACAGGGCTTTTCTCAAAAAAATAGTTGGTTCGGTGACGTCTTATTCATCTTAGCGGCCTTTTTTTTAGCAGTCTTTATGAATCTTGTTAAGAAATGGAACCTTCAATACATTCAGATTTTATATTGTATCTGCTTGGTTAACGCAGTTTTCTATTTGCCTTTTTGGTTCTTTCTTCTCCCTAGCGGTATAGAATCATTTAACATTTTTTGGCATGATCAAAACATTATTATTAACGTTTTGTTTCAAGGATTTATTCCTAACCTTCTAGGTTTATTTTTAACGGCATATTCTGCCAAGATTATTGGCCCCCCCAAAGCCTCGGCTGTACTTGCAGCAGTTCCAACTACGGGCGCTTTATTGGGATTTCTCTTGCTTTCAGAAACTCCCACATTGTTTGGATGGGTGAGCCTTGTCGTAGTTTCAATAGGGATTTTGATGGTAGTGATTAAGGGTGATGATATTGGAAAAAGCTAATGGAATTCTAATGGAATTGTCACAGGTCCATCGTTGAGGATTCGTAGCTTCATGTGACTTCCAAAAATACCCGTTTTTGTGGGTATTTTTTTTTCTTTAAAAATCTCAACTAATTGATCAAAAATTTTCTTTGCGTTCACTGGAGGTAGAGCGTTCTTAAAATCTGGTCGATTACCACTTTTCGTATTAGCAGCTAAAGTGAACTGACTAACCAATAAAATTGAACCCTTAACATCGAGAAGAGATTTGTTCATTTTACCAAATTTATCCTCAAAAATTCTAATTTTTGAAACTTTTTCTGCAACTTTTTCACATGTTTGATTGTTATCATTTGGCATTGCACAGACAAGTGTTAAAAGGCCCAAACCAATAGAACCCACAATCTTTCCATTTACCTCTACTGAGGCACAAGATACCCTCTGAATATTCAATAACAAGCTATTGCTCTCTCTCTCTGCAAACATATTCAATCACTATTGAATTACATAGTCTATATGATAGTTTTAGTTACTACTACTGCGTCAGGTTATTAATGAAAAACCCCCTTTTTGAGAAGCTCTTCAAAAATAAAGAACATGATGAAAATGTATTCCTTTCTTTTGGTGACGGGACTTCCCTTACCTATAAAGAATACATGAAAATGATTTATGAATTTTCGTCTATCTTTAGCTCGATAGGATTAAAGCCAGGAGACAGGCTAGCTTTGAAGATAGAAAAATCCCTATATTTTTTGGTTGTTTATGGTGCTTGTGTTCATAGAGGGCTGATTTTTTTACCTATAAATGATAGTGCCACTACTAAAGAATTATTGTATTTTCTTAAAGATTCAGAAACCAGAATAGTAATTTCAGACAAAGAACAGGTTCATGAGCTAAGGAAATTTTTGATTAACTCTGATGTACTAATTGAGACATTAGAAAAAGACGGCACTGGATCATTACGAACTATAGCAAAATGTGCACACTTTTCAGCTGAACCAGAAGTTAGAAATTTACAGGATATCGCCGCACTTCTTTATACTTCCGGAACCACTGGAAGACCAAAGGCAGCAATGATTACACATGAAAATTTGATCTCAAATTCAAAAACTCTTATGGAATTTTGGCGCTTTTCTCGTGAAGACATACTTATTCATGCATTACCAGTTTATCACACCCATGGTCTTTTTGTAGCTACTAATGTCATTTTAATGGTATCAGCAAGGATGATTTTTATTAGTAAGTTCGATGTTGATAGTGTCATTAAGGTTCTCCCTAAAGCTACCACTATTATGGGAGTGCCTACTTACTATTCAAGACTCATCGAGTCTCCAAATTTTACCAAGAAATTGACCCAGCACATGCGTTTAATTATATCTGGAAGCGCTCCGCTTACTAAAGAATTAAGTGACAAGTTTTTTGAGAGAACTGGGAAGAGAATTCTTGAAAGATATGGTATGACTGAGACCAATATGATTAGTTCTAATCCGTATTTTGGCGAGCGAAGAGCGGGAACTGTTGGTCATGCTTTGCCAGGAATTAAAATAAGAATTTGTAACCCTGAGACTGGCAAACGTTTATCTCGTGGGCACGTGGGGGAAGTTGAATTAAAGGGGAAAAATGTCTTTCGGGGCTATTGGAAGATGTCAAAAAAAACCCAGGAAAACTTTAGACATGATGGTTTCTTCAGAACGGGAGATCTTGGGAAATTTGACCAGCAAGGCTTCTTAGAAATTGTTGGTAGATTAAAAGACCTGATTATTACAGGAGGTTTAAATGTTTACCCTAAAGAGGTAGAAACCATATTAGACAGTTTTTCTGGAGTTAAAGAAAGTGCGGTAATAGGATTACCTCACTTTGATTTTGGAGAGGCTGTATTGGCTGTGATCATTAGTGAAACAGGATCTGTCCCTGATGTAAAACACATAGCACAATATCTAGAAGGTAATTTGGCCAAATATAAATGCCCAAAGGAGTACATTTTTATGAATAGTTTACCTCGAAATAATTTGGGAAAGGTGTTAAAAAAATCCTTAAGAGAACAATACAGAAATTATTTTACTAATATAGAGTGAATCATGAGCCTAGAGGATATTTTATCTAGAGTAGAAGTTGCTGAAATAGAAACTGGGAGAAAAAAAGGTTCTGTTAATATAATTGCGGTTTCAAAAGTACAGCCTGTCGAAAGAATCAAGCGAGTTCTTAATCAAGGACACCGGGTTTTTGGAGAAAATCGTGTAAAGGAGTCCTTAGAGAAGTGGCCTGTATTGATTGAAGAGTACGGGGAAATTGAATTGCATCTATTAGGGCCCTTACAAACTAATAAAGTAAAAGAGGCTACGCAATTTTTTAATGTGATTCATAGCGTAGATCGTAAAAAATTAGTTTTAAAACTTGACAGTGAAGTTCAAAAAAGGGGGATTTGTCCAGAATTGTTCATTCAAGTTAATACGGGCAATGAACTCCAGAAAGCTGGGGTGGCTTTAGAACATTTGGAAGATCTTTTTAAGTTAGCAAAAGAAGAATATTCTTTACCAGTTATTGGTTTGATGTGCTTGCCTCCAGTAAATGAACCGCCTTTGACTCATTTTAAGAAACTTTCTAGCCTAAATGAGCACCTGGGGCTTTCAAGAATTTCTATGGGTATGAGTAATGACTTTGAAGACGCTATAAAATCAGGAGCTACTGACATTCGAGTTGGATCAGCATTATTTGGTTCACGTAGCTAGTCTGCTAATTTTGAGCAAATATGTGACCACTTTTTCTTTTCTTTGTTTCTAAATACTGTTTGTTTTCATTAGTAGTCCTGGTCACTAATGGTACGCGACTTACTATTTGTATGTCAGAATTTTTGAAATTCGCTACTTTCAAAGGATTATTTGTCAAAAGATCTATTTTCTTGACTCCCAATTCTTTCAAGATTTTTGTTCCTACTGTAAAATCTCTTTCATCGTCTTCAAAACCGAGTTGATGATTTGACTCGAATGTATCTAGTCCAGCGTCTTGTAGTTTATAGGCTCGCATTTTATTAGCTAAGCCGATCCCCCTACCTTCCTGATTCAAATAGAGTATTATGCCACATTTTGCCTTCTTTATTTTGTTGATAGCTAGGTCCAATTGTTCGCCACAATCACACTTAAGGGAATGCAAAATATCACCTGTAAAACAAGCTGAATGTAATCTAGTCAGTATTGATTGAGAAAAATCCAAGGCTCCAATTTCAACAGCATAATGCTCTGATAAGCTGATAGGATCCCTAAAAACTGAAACTTTAGAGGAGAGCCCGTAACGTAGAGGAACTCGTCCTGAACTAATCAGCACAGGGTTAGGGTTAGATTTTTTGGAAATTATAGAGTTGGAGATGTTTTGATATAACAAACCTTCTCTTTCGAGTTTTTTTGCGGTTTCATCGTCTATAGGAATAACCAAAGTAGCAGGTAATAGCTCAGCCTCTTTACAATATTTGATTCCAATTCTTGCTATTTCTGAATCCCCATTTCGAAAACTTTCATATGGTCCTTTCATAGGATACTCTAAATCAAGTGAGGGATCTGCAGTGGCTTTGATCCAGTTTAGGTCAATCTTTTTTTGTATTTTTAGCCTAGCGATATCGTTGTCATATACTCTGGCTCTTAGTAAATCAGCACGTTTTTTTGTTACCGCTATATAAGGATCAGGCTTTGATAATGAAAAAAATGTTTTTAATTTTTCAAAATTTTCTGCAGTCAGTGTTTCAATTGAAATAATTAAAGCATTTTTATTCTTGTTTTTAACAATAATAGGAATGCCAAATTTCAAGTCACTGATCTGTCGAATAGACTGTTCTTCTTGGGTGAGGTAGGAGTGCATCTTAAACTTTCAAAATCTAGTTCTTAATAATATAGTTGCTCAATTAATAAAATAAATACCAAACAGATTCTTATGCTAAAGAAAACCAAAGTGTATAGTTTGAGAAACGTAATGAAAAATGATAGTAAAGAAACTAAAAGTGTAGCATTAGTAGACAATGATCCAACTCTTTATAATGAGCTAGAAGAGCAACAGGATTTTGAGCCAAACTATTTTTGGCAACATTTTAAAAAACTAGATGATTTTATTCAAGAAGCGCAATCAAAGGTTTTTGACCTAGTCATTTTTAATCAGCCTAAATCTGAACAAAAAAGCGTAGAAAAATTCTCTATTTCACTTATGAAATTGCAGCATGTTCCAACAATTGTTCTTTTTTCAAAAAATGCGGCAAAGGATTATAATACTAAGGATGATAATCTAGAAAGTTTAACTTTTATCGAAAAACCTTTTAGATTTGTGACATTAGTTGAAATTATGAATGAAAAATTTAAGTTTCAAGAAAAATCTAAATTTCTAACCATAATAATTGGACCTTACTTTCTCAAACCTTTTGAAAAGGTAATATTGGATAATTTTGGGGAGGAGTTGTTCTTAACAGATACGGAAGTTAAAATCGTGAAAATACTTTCCAAATATGAGGGGGGCTTTGTAAGAAAGGAATTGGTTATGGAAAAAGTTTGGGGAATCAAGAAGTTTCTTGAAACACACACCTTAGAAACTCATATCTATAGGTTGAGGAAAAAAATTCAGAAGAAGTTCAATGAAGATTTATGGATTAAGAGTGAGAAAGGAAGATACGCACTTGGATACAAATCTTGAAGAAATATAATTATGAAAATAATTACTTGGAATATTAATTCGATCAGGCTACGAAGCTCTTTAATTTCTAAAATATTAGAGGAAGAAGAACCTGACATTTTATGTCTACAAGAATGCAAAAGCCCATCAGAGGATATGCCGTTTGGAGTATTTGAGCCTTTGGGTTATAAATTTTTTGCGTGCTGGGGACAAAAAAGTTATAATGGTGTTGCCTTTATTTCCAGGATTCCATTAGAAAATATTGAAAAGAGGAAATTTTTGGGATCAGAGCAGGCTCGGCATATTTCTGCTAGAACGAGTACAGGTCTAACCATCCATAACTTTTATTTTCCTGCTGGAGGTGATATTCCTGACAGAAATTCTAATGAAAAGTTTGCTTTTAAGCTTGATTATATAAAAGCGGTTGAAGATTATTTCAGAGCCTTAAATCTTAGCAAATCTATTTTAGTTGGTGATTTAAATGTAGCTCCCGAGGAACAAGATGTATGGGATCACAAGAAGTTATTGAAAGTTGTAAGCCATACTCCAATAGAGGTGGATCATCTAAGAAGTTTGGCTAAATCGGGTCCTTGGATTGATGTATTAAGGAAAAAATATCCAGATGAAAAACTCTTTTCTTGGTGGTCTTATAGGGCAAAAGACTGGTTGGTTTCAAATAAAGGACGCCGGTTGGATCATATATGGCTTACAGAAGATCTTTTAGATAAATGCAAGAGCTGCTATATTCTCAAGGAAGTAAGGGGGTGGAGCTCACCATCAGATCATGTCCCAGTAGTAGCCGAGTTAGTTTTGTGAATCGTCCTGAATTTAAGGTGAAAAATAAAATCGCTACTATCACTTTACGTGCAGAAGCAAGGAAAAATGCTGTTGACCGTAAGGATTTAGATCTTATCGTCAAATTTTTAGAAAAAATAAAAAATGAAAAACTAAGATGTTTAATTTTGTCAGGGAAAGGTGATACTTTTAGCTCGGGAATGTATCTTCAGGAACTAAATATTGGTGACTGGCAGGAAAACCCAATTTCTGAAGTCTGCGACTTGATTGAAAAACTACCTTTCATTTCAATATGTCTTTTAAACGGAGGAATTTATGGTGGAAGTGTGGAGTTGGCATTATCTTGTGATTTTAGGATAGGTTGTAGCTCTGTTAAACTGAAGATTCCCGCAACTAAGTTTGGAATTCATTACGGTGTAAAAGGAATTAGACGATGTTTAGAAGCCTTTGGCTTGCAGTTATCAAGGAAGATTTTATTCTTAGGGCAGTCCTTAGATTTTAAAGAGTTAATAGACGTTGGATTCTTAGATTACCATGCCAAGGATATTGATTCTTCAAATATCATTTTGAAGAGAATTATAGATGAAATTTCAGAATTGTCTTTGGATGCTATTTGGCAAATGAAAGCTACGCTTCATGATTTAAGAAATAATAATATTAACCATTCTAGAGAAAAGTCTAGGTTTAGCCATAGTTTTAAGAGTGGAATTGTGGCGAAGCGGCTTAAGTTTTACAGAAAATCAAAAAAGGAAGAGTGATTTAGTTTAATAATATTTCATTCATTAATTTTATTATAAAATTTCATTAATTCTGCTGAGACATAAAATAAATCATCTTTAATATCAGAATTGATCCTAAGGTTTTTCAATTTTATTTCTGTCTTTTGCTTATCATTTAGGGGAATATCCCAACCTATGATTGAAATAGGATCTGCTACAAATTTTAAAATAATCATTCCTGATCCGTAATTTTTGTCAATTTCCGTGATTTTCAAACTAACTTGATTTTCTAAAGTAGATATCTTGGAGCTTATCGAAGGATCTAGTAAATCTAGTTCATTGTTACTAAGATATTTGAGAGGAGTTTCGTTGATAGGAAATCTTAATGGTTCAGCATTAGATCCATAGTCTATAATTGCAAGTATCCCATGGCTGGCTAAAATTAAGTGATCAGCTTTCTGATCCTTATATTCAATTCTCAGTTTTCCAGGTTTTTTTAATTTTATTACCCCTGATTTTTGTGTCCCATACTGGTCTATTTGCACAATGTCCGCTTCGAGTGACTGTATGCCATTAAGGTAATCTTCAATTTTTTCTATTTGATTAGCTTCTGATCCAAAAGATTGATTGCTGAATATAAAGAAGGTTATACTAATCGATAGAAACAAATACTTCATTAATTGGTTTGAAAAAAACATTAGTCCACTCAAGTCAGATTTCTGAGATTAAAATCTCTCTTTTGCCAACATGATTAGCTGGGGATACTATCCCTTGTTCTTCCATAGTTTCAACTAATTTTGCTGCTTTGTTATAACCAATAGATAGGCGTCTTTGGATATATGAAGTAGAACATTTCTTATCTCTGGCTACTATTGCCACCGCCTGATCATAAAGGGCATTATCTCCATCATTTTCTGGAGATATTAAGCCCATAGCTAAATCTATCTTACTTTGGGTCTCTTCGTCTGGTCCATCAATTATTCCAGAAATATAATTAGGTGATCCTTGATTTTTTAGGTGGTGCACGACTTCTTCAACTTCTTCATCTGAAACATAAGGGCCATGTACTCTGGTGATCTTTCCCCCATTAGCCATGTAAAGCATGTCTCCCATGCCAAGGAGTTGTTCAGCACCCATTTCTCCAAGGATTGTTCTACTATCAATTTTTGAAGTTACTTGGAAAGAAATTCTGGTGGGAAAATTTGCTTTGATTGTACCCGTAATTACATCTACCGAAGGTCTTTGAGTTGCCATAATTAAATGAATACCAGCAGCTCTAGCCATTTGTGCTAGTCTTTGTATACAGGCTTCTATATCTTTTCCGGAAACCATCATTAAATCTGCCATTTCATCTACAATTATGACTATGAAAGGTAAGTGCTCTGGTTTAATGTTTTGATTTTCAAATTTGGCTCGCCAGTTTCCTCATCAAATCCTATTTGAACAGTCCTGGTGAATTCTTCATTGTTACGCAGAGCCTGTTCTACTCTAAGATTATAACTCTCAATATTTCTAACTCCCATTTTTGACATTTTTCGATATCGCTCTTCCATTTCTCCAACAGCCCATTTGAGTGCTACTACGGCTTTCTTTGGATCAGTTACTACCGGGCTCAATAAATGAGGTATTCCATCATAAACTGACAATTCTAGCATTTTAGGATCGATCATGATTAATTTGCATTCTTCTGGAGAGAGTTTGTACAGTAATGAAAGAATCATGGTATTGATTCCTACTGACTTACCTGAACCGGTAGTTCCTGCAATCAATAAGTGGGGCATTCTTGCAAGATTGGCAACAATCGGCTCTCCTCCAATGTTCTTTCCTAAAGCTAAGGGCAATTGGTAACTACTGTCTCCATAAGCTCGAGAAGATAGTATTTCTCTCAAGAACACTTTTTCTCTTGTGTTATTAGGTAATTCTATTCCAATGACTGATCTTCCCGGTATAGTCGAAACACGAGTTGCCAAAGCTGACATTGATCTCGCTATATCATCAGCTAAGCTAATTACCCTGCTTGCCTTTAGGCCTGCAGCAGGTTCAAGCTCATAAAGCGTGACAACTGGTCCAGGTTTCACTGATAGTATTTCTCCTCTAACCCCATAATCATCTAAAACATTTTCTAGCATCCTAGCATTTTCATTTAAGGCGTCATCTGACATTAAATTCTTACTTGAGGTTGTTTGGCTTTGCAGCAGAGATAGTTTGGGAGCTTCATAGGATTCTATCGCTTCGCCTAAAAAGGATAGTGATGGTTGTTCTTCCTGTTTTGCCGCTTCACTTTTCAGGCCCATTCTTTTGTTAGGATATTTTACTTTTGATCCATGAGAATGTTTATTAGGAGTTTTCTCCTGACCGGTGCCAGTATCGTCTGATTGCCATGATGTCTCATCTTTTTTTAAGAATCCAGAAT
>Ga0115011_10003213_pt1 | contig 11139 bp, 19 predicted proteins | sample TroAtlMetagenome_2_FD_88705 | JGI IMG/M metagenome (GOLD analysis project Ga0115011, IMG submission 88705) | Marine eukaryotic phytoplankton communities from Atlantic Ocean - Tropical Atlantic ANT8 Metagenome | ecosystem: Environmental > Aquatic > Marine > Oceanic | place: Tropical Atlantic... | reverse complement strand
TAGAGTTTAAGAAAATGTTAGATGACCTTGATGATGCTTTGGAGCAAGGTAGTTCCGCTGTTCGTGAATTGAATTTGAACTATATGGATAACATTATGGAAAATGATGTGACCGTGTTGTTTGCACAATCGTATAAGGATTTAGCTGATGAAGTTGTTCGTGATACTGCGTATAAGATTACTCGAAATGGTCGTAAGTTAACTCAAAGGACGTTTAGAACTCCTGTTGAGCGAGAGTTGCGTAATCTTATAGGTCGTATGAAGACTGCCGCTAAGAACGCTACAGATCCTATTAAGCAAGCAGATATAAGAAGTGATATAGCTAAGATTGAGGATTGGTTAAATAAAGTAACTGAAGTAAAGAAGTTGGCTTCTCAACTTGGAGAAAGCCGCCTCTATTCTGCTTCCATACGAGCCATTAATTCTGTAGAGGGAGGCGTGACCCATATAAATGAGGTTTCTGGCATTACTGAAATACGTAATCAGATAGAGCAGATAGACGAACTTATGCGTCGTAGTTCTGGGATTGAGAACCTTGACCCTGAATCTCAAAAGTTGTATGACCGTTTAACTGCTGAGGCTAGTCGTTTGACTGAGGTTAATGCTTCTAATGTGGCTGCTATGGATGCGATTGTTGCAGATTGGAATGCTAAGTTAGCTAGAGCTCAGCAAAGATTAGCGAACAAAGAAATCGTTGTTGAGGAATATAACGCTTTAATAAAAGGCGCTACTCAACGTAAAGAAGCTTTAATAGAAGCTGTAAATATAGAAATCAAAACAGCTTTAGAGCTTGGGGACCAAGCTAAGCTACCTCAAAAGTTAAAGTATTTAGCTAACAAGGTTCAACCTGATGGCGAAGGCCTTACTAATTATGTAGTGGCTTCTCAACAAGAAGCTATCGAAGTTATTAAGCAGGTTCGCGGTCAAAACATGCTAGCAGATGCTTATGGTGGCGCTCTCAACGACTATGTGCTTGTTAAAACTGACATGGGTTCCTTGAACTACGAAGGAGCTAATAAAGCTAGACAAGCTTTTTCTAATCGTGGGCTAGTTGGTAATTTCTCTGAAGGCGACGCTCAACTTATTGCTGACGCTATGGCTGCTTTAGGTAAGATGACTGACCCTGAAGCTGTAAGCGATTTCATGAAAGGCTACAATTCATTTTTAACTTGGTGGAAAGCGCAAGCTGTCACTAGCCCTGGTTTCTTTATGAGAAACCAAATGGGCGGCATGTGGATTAATAACCAGATGAATGGCGTGCCTATGCACACGCATGCGCGTGTGCGTGAAATACGAAAGATAGCTGTCAATAACAGTGATCTAAGAAATCCTTTAGATGGGTTGAATAAACTTATTGAAGCCAATGTTCCTGTAAGGCTTAAAGGTCCGATAAGGCGTTTGGGTGGCAGCCCTGTTGTGTCTATCGATGAGCTTAAAACGTTTAGGTCTTGGTTTGAGACTGGTATCGCTGGGCAAGGTCAGGTAACTGCTGAAATTGGTTTATTAGTTGATCCTTTGGCTGCTGCTAGGCAGCAAGTAAAAACTCCTTGGCGTATGGATTCTGCTGGTGGGGCGTTTGGTCAAGGTACTTGGAAGTTCTGGAAAGCTGATTTCAAACCTATGAACTGGGTTCGTGCTAGAAACTCTGATTCTGAATTTATGCTTCGTGGCGCTTTGGCCCATAATAATATGATGAATGGCCAATCGATAGATGATGCTTGGGAATCTGTAACGAAATACCATTTTGATTACGCTGATTTAACGAAAGGTGAAAGGGCCATTAAGAAAGTTATTCCTTTCTGGACGTGGCAGAAGAGCATTTTGCCTTTACTTGTTGAATCTATTGGAAGGAACCCTAAAGCTTGGGGGAGGTTACAGCAGGTTAAGGGCGAACTTGAGTTGCATTCAGATCAGGAAGGTTTGGTTCCGCATTGGTTTGGTGAGAACATGGGTATGAGGCTTCCATTTGAGGTTGGTGGAGACAGGGTGTATATGATGCCTGATCTTCCTTTCCGCGATTTGAATAGGGCCACTAGGAATATGGATAGTCCTTTTGATATTATTCAGGTAGGTAAGAATGTGGGTCGTGTCGGTGTAGAGTCTGCTCTTCCTCCTATTAAATTGCCTATAGAGTTGATGATGGGTAAGCAAGTTTTTGGTGGTATACCTTTTACTGGTAGGTATCAGCAGGCTCCTAAATGGGCGCATATTCCTGGCATACGAGAAGCTTTGATTTTTACTGGTCAAGCTGAGGTGGCTAAGAATGGGAGGCTTACTATGACAGACAAGAATATATATAAGTTTGACCAGTGGATGCCTTTGCTTGGAAGGATTAGGCGTATGGCTCCGAATGAGGAGAAGCGGCAGGATGCTTTGATGACTACGTGGATTAACACTGTCTTTGGTGCAGGTATACGTGTAAATACTTCAAGGATGAGGAAATCCGAGTATGCTAGAAGGGCAAGGGAATACGCTGAAACGTGGAGAGATAACGTCGATAGGGAGTGGAGGATTATATGAGCAAAACTATCATTAGTAGGAAAGGTTGGGGTTCTAGGGGGCCGAAGAAACCTTTTAGTTGGTTAAATAAAAAACGTGTGCAAGGTATTGCTTTGCATCATTCTGGTGTGAAGAATGGCCCGAAGGGTGTTGCCGCTGTGAAAGCGTTTGAGCGTCACCATATGGACGCTAATGGTTGGAACGCTATCGCGTACAACTGGCTAGTTGATGAAGAGGGAGTCTTGTATGAGGGGAGAGGTGCTGGTGTTATATCGGCTGCGACACGGCCTTATAATAGTAGGACTGAATCTATTTGTTATACAGGGGATGGCGATAAGCCTGTTCCTGAGAAGGCGTTGGAGTCTATTCGTTGGCTTATTGGCGATATTCAGGAGCGTTACGGTCAGAAATTGTGGGTTAAGGGTCATCGTGATCTTGCGTCTACATCTTGTCCAGGTACTTGGTTGTATAATTGGTTGCAGGGCGGTATGGGGATTACTCGTATGCCTGAACCTAAGGAATGGGATGGCATCACAGCCCAAATAGAGCGCCTTGGAGCGATTGTGGCAAGGAAACCGCTATCTAGGAGGCGTAGAAGCCGTGGAGAGGCTGTAAGGGTCGCTCAGGAGCGTCTGAAGGCAATAGGGATAGACCCTGGACCTGTAGATGGCGTGTTCGGAGGGCGTACACGCACAGCGGTATTGAATTTCCAACGTAAATATAAAGACGTGTTGTCTGTCGATGGGGTTATTGGCCGCAATACTTGGAAAGTTCTGTTCTCGTAGCGTTTGGTTCCACATGGAACCAAATGGGACAAGTATTCTATTAATAGGAGGCGATTATGCCAAAAGGTGAAGGTTACGGAAACTTTGAAGACACGTTTGGTTCTCAAAATGAGCAACCATACGATTCTTCATCTTCAGAAAACATGGCTGACATGGCTACGAAAGCTAAAAAAGATGCTTCGTATCTACGTTCAACCAATCTAGGTAACGCTCATTCTAATGGGCGACCATTTGGAAAGTGAGGCAACATGCCTAAGAAGCGCAAACCAAGAAAGCCTAAATACTAATGACAGAATTAGCTAAATTCAGCTTAGCCAACTGGCTTGAAAGAACGCTTTGGACAGCGGCTCAATCTTTTCTCGCCATATTTGTTATAACTGATCTTTCAACTTTGACAGCAGCAGCCACCGCAGGTGGAGCTGCCTTATTATCTGCCCTCAAAACGTTAGCTCAAGAACGACTTAAATCGTAGCCCCTCATGCCATATGAGGAATACTACAGCGGTCCATCAGATGAATTTGAAGACCGTTGGGCTGACTTTATGGCTATTGAAGGTTTAGATTTAGAAACAGAAATTGCCGACATTATCAAAGACAATATCGGCAAGCTAGACATGGATGATGGGACACATGGCCAGTGGCTTAATGACAGTCTGGGTGTCCTTATAGTTTTTGAAGGTACAGAAGCTAAAGGCATTGTGCGTTCATGGAAAGAAGCCACAACAGGCAACCTTGTGGCTTTAACTTCGTTGATGAACTGGTTAGAAGGTTTCTCTTTTTTCTTGGAAGATTGTATACAGACGAGGGACTACTCAGATGGGGATGAAAGTTTGGATTGACCAGGATCTATGCCCAGTCGAATGCATTTTTTTAGAAACCTAATTTTTTTCTAACCACGTCATGCTCCAGCAGAAGTTTCCTTATTTTATCTGCTAGTTCATCTCTTCTTCTAGCAAAAGTTGTTTTAGGGACATCTAATACGTAAGCCACAAAGCGCATAGACAGGCCGACATCTACAAGCATGTGGTATATCCATTGTTCTTCTTCAGTTAGTTTGTTGAAAGCTTCGACGATAGCTAACGCTAGTTCTTCTTGTATTATGTGAAGGCCTTCTGTTGATTCCATAGGTTCTTCGTATGGTTTGGAAGTTAACAAGGCTTCTAGCTCTGTTTCAAATTGGCCAGCTAAAGAACGTGTAGTGTCACCTGTGGTTACGCCAGATGAATTAGGTTTAAGGCGTACAGGCGCTAAAGAAGGAAACTTGAGTAGTTTAAGGCGTTCAAATAGTTCTTCTCCCTCACTTCGCTCACTCGTCATTCCAAGGGAGGAGCTTGGAACTTATCGAGAAGTATTTTTTGCCTTCTTGAAAGTTGCCTAGCGGAACATCGTTCTTATTAATGATGTTCATTAACTCCCTAAATTTAACTTCAGCATAATTTTGTCTGGTAGACGACCAGACCCACAGGTACAAAGGAGCTTCCAATCCATCCCACCATTGCATGGCTGCAATTTTTTCCATCTTTATTTTCAAAGGTGTTCTACCCATGCCCATTACTTCCACTAGCCGCGTTGGGTCTGCTTGTACGTAATCTGGAGTGTAGCGTATAACGTGGGGAAGGTAATGGAATTTGGTCATTCCTTCTGGCCTGTTAAAACCGAAACGAGCCCACTGTATGTTGTGGGCCTCGAATTGTGATTCTGCTTCATCTCCCATAGAGACAAAACGCTCTGCGTATGTTCCTTGGTGGAATGGTTTGTCTGTCATTTTTTCTTTCCTACTAGGCGGTGTATTTGACGGTCATCATCATAAGCGATACCGTTTAACGCATCCTCTATGCCCTTGACATAATTAGATATGTCGCCCCTGAGAGGAGAAGTTTCACAGTCTATTTCTGTGATTGTTACAACAGCTCTTTCTTTTGAAAGGGTAATTGTCATTGATACTGGCCCTTCAAACCTGGGCCCTTTGTAGTAATCGCGAACTATTTGTTCGTAATCTCTTGTTGCTTTGGGCGTGTACGCCCACATGTTTCCGTTTTTATTTGTGACTCTGGGCCTTCCTTTGCTTTTAGGCCGTACAGGTATTGAGAATCTGTATGATTTAGTCACGGACTTGCACCCTTGAAGCTGCTAGGTCAACTAGTTCTCTTATGCGTAGCTCGCGATCTGATCGATCTGCATATTTGCCTACCCTGTCGTCTAATCTTCTCACCCAATCGATGGTAGCTTGAATTGAGAACTCTTGCCAGATTAAGCTACCAGCAAAAGCCAATAAAGTGGCAGATCGGTCAGTTACTGGAGTACCACGTTTATTCGTTGGGTCATCCCATATCTCTTTAGCGACCCCTTGGAACTCTCCATCTACCTTTGTTCCTTTGTCTTTGATAACTAGTGGGGCTGGCTCTGTTGCCCTGTGTAGCCCAAGTAATTTACGATAGACAGCGACAGAGGTGCGAGATTCCATAGCTGCTTCAACAAATTCTTTCAAGTTGTAGCCTTCTACGACTTGTTTACCTTTGGTGCGTGCTTTAGGGTATGGTAATCTTAGACAGTTACCTATCTTGCCTTTCTCTAGGCTTGTTTGCTTTGGGTAGACTTCTCTGATGGGTACGTCTACTGTTCTGCATGCTCCTATCATGCCGTTGCGTGCAACGTTGGCTGATAAGGGTTCTTTGAGGTATACCCAGACGTGGTAGCCTTTGCTCCTTGATGGTTCTTTCCATGAAGTTATGTTCATTTTAGAAAGAAGGGATACTAGGTTGTCAGCGTGTATGTCGCTGATGTCTCCTTCGTCTAGGTCTACTGCTGCCCAGTTGACCATCCATACGTTGTTGCGTTGCCATAATGGGTACACGCCTATAGGCACGTCTCCGTCTAGATGCTCGGCTACGTATTCAAGGTAGTCTTCTGGTGTGACATTTTTGCTTAGGGGGTGTACTTTGTCTTTGACTGATGCGACTGCGCCTCCTTCGTGGAGGGTAGCGAAGTCTTCTAATAGTTGTTTTACTCTAGCCATGATGACCAACCTGAAGTTGTGTGCCACATATTCCACATTGGTAATGCACAGCTAGTTGCATTCCCTGTTCTTCAAATTCGCTAGTGTTTTCGTAGTATTGAAAAGGGTTATCTTCACAAAGGTGACCTTCCTCAAAGGGGTCAAACATTGTTCCTACTCTAGCCATCGGTCATCCTCTGGAATGTCTGACTCAAAGTATTCTCTAACGAATCCGCAGTCAGGGTCCATAAAGTAATCTATTGGGGGCGAAGTTATCTTACACGGTGGCCTCTTGTTCTTACATAAGTCAAGTGAAACGCTCACGCTGTGTATCCTTCGTTCCTCGTCTGATAGCTTTGGGTTATCCCTCTTCCTAAATACGTTTAGTTGTAGTATAGCATATTCGTCAGCGTTGAATTTACCATCGTCCATGCCGCGGCTAGATCCCCTGTGAGATTGCTTGCCTGACTGGTGTATCAACCCGACAGGTAGGTTCTCTGCTTCGGCCCATTCCTTCATGCCTTTAAGCACGTTAGATACGCCTTCGTACCCTGATGCTTTAGGTAATTGTTCCAGGAAATCGACCATGACGAAACGTGGCTTGTGTTGCCAGTAGTCTTCGCATTCTCGCATAGCTTCGCTCATGTCATCGAAGCTTAACGCCGTGGGGAAGATCTTTACCCTGTCAAGGAAACCATCGCGAGCTTCTTTGATCTCTGAGATCACGTCTCTGTCTTCTGTACGTAGCGCTTCTTCTACCTGTGCGAGGTTTCTGCGGTAAAGCAAAGCGTATAGCTTTGACACCACTAGGATCTCTGGTTCGTCTGGAGTGTATATCACCCCATAGAAGTCTGGGTCTTCGCGCAGGTTGCGAGCGATGCTAGACAACAAGACGGCGCTTTTGCCTGAGTGCGCTCTGCCAGTCACGACTAGAACGTCGCTTGGCCACACGCCCCTCATCTTTTCATCTATTGCTTGCAGCCCCATGTGGAAGCAGTCGTGGGAAGCTTGAGCGTAGCTCACCCATTTATCCACTGCTTCAGATGTGGGTCTGAAGAACTTGTATTGCTCTCCCTCTTCTGGGAGATCGAGGCCAGTGAGTCTGGCCTCGATCTCCTCTTCGGTGAGAGCTTTGACGCTCTCCCCCATTATGACCGAGGCTTATAAGCGAACTGTTGTAGCTCTGCTCGACGAGCTAACCAGTCCCACTCTATTGCATCTTCCTCTGTCTGTCCCCCAACTACATCCCATACGGTCAAAGGAACGTTGCTGTCCCCTTCTCGTATCCAGATGCCGTGGTTCTTTGAGATTTCAAAGCCTGCTATTGAAAGAGCTTCAGGCGATACGGAGAAATTCGGGAAGTTGTTTCCGCTTTTCGCTACATCGGTTGAACCGTCTGCTCTTTCTTTAACTTCGTAAACCGTTATCAGGTTGCCGTTATCATCCCATTTGTTGGGTTGAAAGGCCAGTATATTAAAGGCTGCTTGGTTCATCTCAGCGTTCTTACCAACACATGTAGGTAGACGCTTGTAAACCCTGCCACTGATCTTTCCACCAGATGGTTTCTGTGGTGGGGCAGCTACTGACGTGGCGGTTGGACCGCTTTGGCTACTATTGGTGGGTGCTTTCGCAGGGGCGCTTGGCGCACTACTTCCAGATTGGGAAACAGAACTTTTGAGTTTCCGCATCACAACCCCAGTATCGCTTATGTCAAATTCTTGACCTGCCTGCTTTAAGACTTCACTCTTAGCTAATTCAAAAAGTGAAGCTGCTTCAGCGGTGATACCTTCATCACCCATTGACACAGGAACTACTCGCTCAATCATGAGGGAATAATCCGCTGTCTCATAACTCTGCTCACTCACCTTTTGGGTGAACTGAACAGTTATCTTAGATGTCTCTGTCATCTTTATCTCTTTTCTCCCTTTACCAGGGTTCTTCTCCGAGGTGTTCCCCTCGGCATTTACCTGCCTGCCATACTGGACACCATTTAGGTGAGCAATGCCACCCTTCCCACCGTTGAGGCCATGTTGTGGCCTCGCCAATGGTCAATAGTGTCGGCACTATGGACCAGCAAAGTTCTATGAAAGCTTCTTTCTGAGCTTCCGTTCTATGTATCTCTATTACTTGCAAGTCGCCTTTAGCGAACACAGCAAGATTAAATTGTTCTTTCTCTAAAGCCCAAGTATACGCGTGACTTTGTATATCCCAACGTTTCTTCTCCCAAGCTGGGTAATGCCGTGAAGGGTTTTTCCAATCCCATAACACGCCGCTTCTATCCGTCCAGTCAGCGGTTCCAGTAAGAATGAGCTGAACCCCATGCCTGACACCCATCGACTTTGAAAAAGTCTGTTCTACCCCTACAGGGTCCAAGATAGGGTTCAGCTCGTTGTACCAAGTCGTAACATTGGCACGACAGACATCAACTACCGATTCGTAAGTGTCCCTCCATACGTCTACAGCAGTGCTGTTGTCAGCGATAAATGTATCCGAAACATCTATCAGTTCATCGTAATCTACTTCCTCTTGCCCCCCCATACGCAACAACCCTGCATGCTCTATAGCAGCGTGAACTGCGTTGCCACGCAACAGGTCAGTTGTTTCTTTCTGCTGCACAAGGCCCAATCGTTCTTGCCTAGCTTGCTCAGGGCATCGTAAGAAATTATTTATCCAGCTTTGCCGTAGCTTTATCTGTTCCATGCTCTCTCCTTTAACATTGGGGCTGGGTGCAAGGGAGAGTTAACACCCAACCCCAACTTGTCCCTTGGGGGGTAAGGGTAGGCCGCTTTGAGGCGGCCCCCCTTACCCCCCAGTATAAGGTATCTGATAGACAAATGTCTAACAACCTCGAAATTAGTTTTTTTCACAATTTGTCCTTCTAGCCCTAGCGTAACCATAATGTGGGGGTAGGACAGTCCCCCTTATCCTACGTTCCGCTTCGATTTCTCTAGAGTCTAGACCTCCCCATACCCCATAGAATATATGGTTGTCTATCGCATAATCTCTGCATTCTTCGCGAACCTCACATTGCCTGCATATTGTTTTGGCTTCTGCCTTTGCCCTTCGGTTTCGTTCGTTAAAAAAGAGCTTTGTTCTACCGACGCAGTTGGCCTTTCCGTTGTTAAACATTTTTGCAATAGTACTCTGGGCTAAATTGTGCTAGACGTTCAGCTTCTGCTTCCTTGAACATGTCGTGGGCTCTTTGCCTGGACACTTCAAGTATGCGTCCTGCTTCCGCCCCTGACCCATGACCGTGAGCGCTGGCATATGAATATAAAGATTGACGCTTGTGGTAAGAAATAATTCTTTCCCAGCGTTCAAGTTTCTTCTGCCATATGTCTAGTTGTTTCATGCGAAATTCAGGAGGCATGTTTTCCTCTTTGAGTTTGCAAGCGCCGAGTATATCTTCGTCCTCTACGCTTTCAAAGAACTCCTCTACCTCGTTAGCTATTGCTATGTATTCCATCATGTGTCTCCTTTGTTGTTGTATATTTCATTAGGGTTTTTCTCTAGCCTTTTCTGGCTGAGATCTATTACGTTGCCTTGAGGTATGCTTTCAACTACGAAAGTACTCCTGACAAAATCATCGTAAGCTTTCCCCATGCTGTCTAAAGCTAGGAACACGTCTGATGTCCTGTCCAAGAGAAGCCTCAGCTTCTCAAAGTCAACTTCAATCTTTCTATCTGTCATTATCTTCACTCCAACTAGCACCGCCACAAAATGGGCAAGTGTCATACCTTTCTGTCACGCGATCTGAAAAGATTGCGCGACAATCTAAACATTTGTTCCACCACTTTGGCTTCACATACGAAGGCTTACGCCTACGACCTTTATTAAAATCTCCTGTATCAAAGTCCATAACAACTCCAATGCTGCCAGCCCCCACCCCTTGCAGTTAATAGCCACGCTGACGCATAGATATTAGCTATAGGGTCAAAGGGTGAATAGCCTGCCATGCCTATGGCAGCGGCCCGATCATCCCAATAACGAGGCATGTGCTGCATCAAACCTGACGCTTGATCCGCAGGGTTGGAGTACACGTCCGTGTTGTGGGCGTATGGGTCGCCACGCGATTCGCAATGGAGTACCCTCATGAAGGTGTCTAACTGATCTGGTATCCCATAGTCCTCTAAAGCTTCAGCGACCACAGGAGTCCACCTGTCGGTTTGCCACCCCCATACTTCAGGGACAGGCTCTGCCACAGGTATCCAAGGAATCGTAAAGAACCATAACCAATTAATCATTTATCTCTCCTTTATTTATTAGTCTTCCCAGTGTGTGAATGGCTTACTTGGCTTATGCCCTTGTAAAGTATCACTTGGGATTAGCCGTTCGTACAAACGTTCTAGCTGTTTGACTCCATTGTAATCCTTATTTTCCTGACGCATTTCTGCGCAATAGCGTATGCACTCATGGAGCGCTTGCCATTGAGCTTCGGTGATTGTTGTGTCAATCCGAAACTTCAGACTTATTGCTTTGTATTTTTGTTTCACTTATCTCTCCTTTGTTTATTTATAAGCGATCTTTGGTAGTAGGGGCGGACGAGTGACAATCATCCATCACCGCCGAAAGGATAAAGCGACTAGCCCCACCTACCAGAACTAGTCGTTATCTCTCAAGTCCCCAAACTCTACGCCTGGGTCTTCGATTGTTTCTTCCACCTGTACTTTGGTGGCTTGCTTGGACAGGTTCTCTAACCAAACAATAGCCTTTCTGTATTCTCCCTGCTCTATGTAACCAATGATACGTTTGCATGCGTTGCGAACAACGTTTGCATACATGTACACAGAGTTAAACTTTGTCATCATAAGGTTCTCCCTTTTTCTTTGTCAATACAGACAGTATCATGTACATTGCACATT
>Ga0115011_10003212_pt1 | contig 11140 bp, 6 predicted proteins | sample TroAtlMetagenome_2_FD_88705 | JGI IMG/M metagenome (GOLD analysis project Ga0115011, IMG submission 88705) | Marine eukaryotic phytoplankton communities from Atlantic Ocean - Tropical Atlantic ANT8 Metagenome | ecosystem: Environmental > Aquatic > Marine > Oceanic | place: Tropical Atlantic... | reverse complement strand
TTTGCTTAATTTAAGAATTCATTCTTTGTATCTTAAAGTGAGTTAATCCCGCGTTGAATGTCCTCCTCGAACGCATGGGAATAAACTTGTAAGGTCGTCTGTGGCGTAGCATGTCCCAAGATGCTTGCCACAGCAGTTACCGGTACTCCTTCCGCTAAAAGCCGACTAGCGGCACTGTGCCGCAATGCATGGAAACCAAATCCCTTCACGTCGAACTTAGTTCCTCGAATAGCTTTCTTTAGTCCTGACGTTAATGTATGGACGGAATGTGTAAACAGTGGAGAGCTAACTACTCTTCTTTTAATGAGGGGAAGTATCTGAGGATGTATAGGCAGTCTTCGATGCGTAATTTGGCCGTGTACTCTTTTAGACTCCGTGATTTTTAAAGAGTTATTTTCGAGATCAATATCCTCAGGTTTTAACCTACAGAGTTCACTGCGACGCATTCCAGTGAAAGCAATAACATCAACGGCATCTGCAATTAGTTCGCTGCCAAATGATCTTGCAATTTGACGAAGTTCGCCGACCTCTTTTTGAGAGAGCAGAACGCACCGGCCGTTTGAGCTATCCCGTAGACTCCCAAAAGATTCTCTTCTTCTAATCAATAAATCAGGAAAGATTGGCTCTTTAAGTCCTGCTGATTTGAATAAATTTCGAAGGGTAATAAGTTCTTTCTTAATCGTATTCCCACTTACTTCCGAGGTACGCATTGCAACATAGCTATCAATTTTCAACTCTCTTAAATCGGCCTCAGATCCGAAATGCGATAAGAAACGTTCACAATGTTGTTGGTATTTGCGGAGCGTGCTTTCGGCTAACTGGACTCTACTCAAGTACTTATGAGTGATTGTGTTAAGACTATAAGAGGCTTTTGGTTTGACTTGAAGAAAATCACTAAAACCAGAATTCAAATCTGTTGCTAATCCGAGTTCTAATTCTAGGAGTTTCCCTTCCAATGCCTTAAGGGTATTGTTAGCTTGCTTTTTGCTTCATCCCACCGTGATGCGTTTCTTCTTCCCTTTGAAAGTGAATCGAATCGTCCATTTTGAACCTTGTCGCTGCAGATAAGCCATATTTGTCTCCTACTGGACCTTATAAGGACCTAAGGAGGACCAAAAGTATCATGGCTTCAGATAGCTTCTTGTAGCAATGGCGACGTTGCTTGTCGCAGTTGTTCGGTTTTTACAGACTCAAGTTGCATGAACTGAATCAATAGTTTTGAGCAACGCGAAAACAGACGCGCGGGATTCAAAATCCCGTGCCCGCAAGGGCGTGTGGGTTCGATTCCCACCTCTGGTACTAAACTCCACACTTCATTGAGGTGTGGAGTTTTTTCGATGGGAAGCCGAGTTTATAACTCGACTCATCCCACTACGGATAAATGGACTCATCAAGAATCAGTTTATAGATAGTTCCCTGATAGCCGACGATGAAGAGTTCACCGTCATGATCGACTCCAAAAGAGCATGGCTTTTCGGGAACCTTACCAATCACTCGAACATCGACGAGTTTGCGATTTTGCTGTGTCATCGCCCAGATCGTCTTCGTTTCAAAATCAGCAAAGATATATTTGCCCACATAAGAAGGGCTGCGGCTTCCACGGTAAACATATCCACCTGTAACAGAAACGCCATGCTTACGACGGTACGCGATTACCGGTGGGGTAAATGACTCTTCGTGACGTAGGTATTGTCTGGAAAATGGCGTGAAAGCCTCATACACGTTCCAGCCGTGATTTTCTCCCAGTCTTGGCATGTTGATTTCTTCATAAAGATTCTGCCCGATATCTCCCACATACATTTCGTTGGTCTTGGAATCCCAACTGAAACGCCACGGCATACGAAAACCGTATGCCCAAATTTCAGGAAGAGCCTTTTTGCCGGCATTTCTAAATGGATTGTCCTTTGGAATCGAGTAGGGAAGTCCGGCGTCCCGGTGATCCACATCGATTCGAAGAATCTTACCCAAATGGAGTCCAAGGTTTTGACCATTTCCAAGCGGGTCTTCTTGCGGGCCACCATCACCCGCTCCGATGTAAAGATAGCCGTCGGGCCCAAAGGCCAACATGCCTCCCCAGTGCAACATTGTCGGCTGCTCGATTTTTAGCAGTCGGCGAGAGGCACCACCGGCGTCCTGACTTAGGTCTTCTATCGCTGTTCGTTCTACGATGACCGGAGAGAAAATGTCATTTTCACGAACATGATAATTTAGATAGTATTTGCGGTTAATGAGGAATTCCGGATGGAATGCCAGACACAAAACACCTTCGTACGTCCCCGTAATTGCTTCGTGACTCAGATCTGCCCACAATTCTTTCTTTTGACCCTTCGGAGTAACGGTCAACTGATAGATGTGTCGTGTTTTCTGCTCGACAATCATGTACGTGTTGATTGTTCCCGGCTTGGCAATGATGCAAACGGGGTGATCAAAGCGAAGTGAGTCGTCGTGTAACGCTTCGACCCGGACTGGCTTAGCCACTGATTTAAACGTATCAGGCATTCCGGCATAGGCGATTCCGTCTTTTTGCTTGAGTGTCGTCAGGTACTGAACTAGATCACTAAATTCAGACTCATTGATCACCTTGTATAAATCAGCAGGCATCAGTGAGGTGTTACTACGCAACTGTTCATCAATATTTTCAGTGGCGATTTTTATGACCTCACCTTTTTCATTGATTAGCTCGATGGTTTCTTTCGACTGAAACTGTAAGACGCCGGTAATGACTTTACCGTTGACGGTCGTGACTGTGTGGCTAGCATGATCCGGGTGTATTTGCACACTCGGTTCTAGGATTGATCGAATGATCTGGTCCCGATCAAATTTGTCACCAATGACCATCAGATCAGGACCGGCTTTTACCTCTTTCTTGCCAATGCTATGGCATTTCTTGCAATTTGATTTTTCAGACTCGAATACAAGCTTGCCCTTCGCAGCATCCCCTCCGTTTTTGGCAACGGCAGTGTAGCGAGCCACAATATGCTTTTGATCTTCATCCTGTGCGTGAAGAATAGATGCAGCCGGAATGACAAGAAGTGTTAGAGCAAGAATCTGAGTGCGGTTACGCATGATAGAGGCATCGTTGAGGGGGAAGAAGTCGTGTCTGGGTTACTTCTAAAGTAACCCAGACGCGGACTCATGCAAACAATTTGGAGCCAGTGCCGCTGGGAATTATTTGTAGGTATCGCCGTCGAGCAGACTTTTCAAATCGTCAGATGCGACATTCCACATGCGTTGCATCATTTCCTGAGCGTCCAGATATTCATAGTTCTCAATATCTCCGACGATGCCGTTTAACGGTGTCTTTGTATCAAGACTTTGCTCCACACGTTCTACGAAAGCGGGTAAATTTTCAGAAAGTTCAATCGCTTCGTCCATATTCATCTGCCCGGCTTTGATGCCAAGCATCTTGTCAGGAAACAGAGATTTGTCGACAAGTTCCGGTGAAATCAATTCAATCAGGGCAGTTTCGACGCCGCCCGCGTGTTGGTCACCCCGTTCACCCGCGAATTGGATTAATGGTTCATGTAACCACCGGAATCGGTAGTGGTCACAAGCACTAATGCGTAATCCTTCCTCGATGGCTTGGCGGTGGACAATGGAACCATGAACATCAACGACATAGATTCCTTTCGGTTGTAGCCACTTCATAATTGCTTCGGTGTACCCGGCAACATACTGCACGAGTAATCCTGGCGTGATGTCGATGCTTAGTCCGAATGGGAGTCCCCAACTTAGGTGGCCGTATTCCACAGGTGGAGCCAGGATGATTTCAGGAAAACGGCGTTTTAATTGATCTAGAACGGCATAGCTTTGGATGGTATCTGTCCCTAAAGGCAGGTGAGGGCCATGCTCTTCGACGGCCGTATCAACAGAAAAACAGACGACTTTTCCTACGTCCGGAGCAGGCCATTCATATTTAGGCATTTCAACTACGAGCAAATCGGTTTCGAGAGATTTGCGTTGACCGCTTTCCCAGTAGTAAGGAAAACAATATCGTATACGCTCCAGTAAGTTCGATTTGAGTTCCGGAGTCATTGCTTCATGATACAGAGGAGGGAGTACAAGAGGTCCGATGTCTGCGATCAGATCAGCAGGTGTTCCTAGCGAAACGATAGGTAGTACCGGGCATTCATACTTAATCTGCTCTTTGAGCTTAGGCAAGGAATAACTCGTGAGAAGCGGGCCTGCATTGATCTTCTCGGGTAAGCAAAACGAGCAGTCGGTCATTATTGAATTCGTACCTAATTATTGAGTTGAGCGTTTCCGGTCACCCTGTCGGCATAGTAATTTGATGGTAAAATTGATTTTTTGACCGCAGCAAAGCATACCACAACCGGCAATGTTAACGCCATGCGAGGATATGGCTGCGGAGTTTACATATTTGTTGCATAACTTTACAGGATCAAATAGATGTTCGGTTCTCTTGAAATGGCTCCGCCGGATGCAATTCTCGGACTCAACGTAGCTTTTCGGAATGACACTAATCCCAACAAAATCAACCTGGGCGTGGGTGTTTATAAAGATGAAACAGGCAATACTCCTGTTCTCGAATGTGTTAAGAAAGCCGAACAACTCTTGTTGGAAAGTGAAACCAGTAAGTCCTATCTGGGTATCGATGGATTACCAGAATATGGTCCACTTGTTCGCAAAGTGTTGTTCAACGGTACTGTGGATGAGTCTCGGGCGGTGACACTGCAGACTCCGGGTGGTACCGGCGCACTTCGCGTTGCTGGTGATTTCCTTAAATACAAGGTTGGTGCTTCGCGTATCTGGTTAAGCAATCCAACCTGGGCAAATCATAATGGGGTTTTTTCAAGTGCCGGGCTGGCGGTGGATTCTTATACGTACCTTGATTCCACGGGCTTAGCATTAGATTTTCAGGGAATGCTTGATAGTATTTCTCAGATTCCAGCAGGCGATGTGATTTGCCTGCATGCCTGCTGTCACAATCCTTCCGGAGTCGATCTTAGTCCCGAGCAGTGGGAACAAATCGCTGAAGCCTGTAAAGATCGTGGAATCCTACCCTTGATTGACTTTGCTTATCAAGGCTTTGCAAACGGGCTTCAGGAAGATGCCGCAGCGCTTCGATTGTTTGCCGAAAAGGTAGGTGAATTCCTGATATGCAGTAGCTTCTCGAAAAACTTTGGGTTGTATTGTGAGCGTATCGGTGCTTTAACGATTGTGGCTGAAGAGGAGTCTGCTGCGACGGCAGCTCTAAGTCATGCGAAGAAATCAGTTCGTACAAACTACAGTAATCCTCCGAAGCACGGCGGAGCAGTGGTGTCGACAGTACTTGGTTGTGATGAATTGTTTGCTCAGTGGGATGGGGAAGTGGCTGCGATGCGGAATCGTATCAACGGTCTGCGAAAATTATTTGTCGATACGATGGCGGCCAAGAACAGCCCTGTCGATTTTTCGTTTATCCAGCAACAACGTGGAATGTTTTCCTACTCTGGTTTGAATCCTATGCAGGTCGATCAATTGAAAAATGACCACTCCATCTACATTGTTGGCAGTGGCCGAATTAATGTGGCTGGATTAAATAGTGGTAACGTTGAACAGTTGTGTGAGGCGATCCTTCAGGTACTTTAGGGTTGTGGGGAAACTTGTTTCCCTCATAATCCTCACAACTGGTGTAGGTATATGGCAGGCTGAAGTCGCGGAATAAATTAGACTAATCTTCAGCTATGGCAGATAGTTTTGACGGTGTTGTTTTTTGTTTCCCGACCTACACTGAGATAATTGGTAATTTACAACGTTCCAGCACCTTGCGGTGTTAGAACGGTAATTCATCGCGACTCTCCTAATCCAGGGACTATTTCAGAGAATGAATTCCAATAAAATTGTCTTGGGAGTCCTGCTTCCGGTCCTCATTTGGATGTTGGCTATCGGTGTCATTCTTTTGGTTAGGACGCCTGTCATCGTTCCTGATGAAGAGGAATTAGAAACAGTACCTCTCGTGGACTCCGTGAAAGTCCAGCCATATACAGATACATTCGTCATTGAAGCCGACGGAATTGTTGTACCTTTTCGAGAAATTCAGCTCGCATCTCAGGTGAGCGGTCGAATTGAATACAAGTCGGAGAGTTGTCGAGCGGGGCGTAAGGTCACCAAAGGGGATGAGCTTTTTCGTATCGACAGCCAAGACTACGAGTTGGCCGTGGAACAACTTAAACGTCAGCAACAGCAAGCCGAAATTGATCTGGAAGACGCTAAGTTGGAAATCACAAAGTCGACCGATTTGCTCAAACTAGCCAACGAAGACTTAAAGCTTGCATCAGCAGAATATACCCGCTTGAAAAAACTACGTGAAACTGGAAATGTTATTTCTATTTCCGATGTCGAACGCGCCCAGCGAGCTGAATTGACGGCTCAGAATACCGTTGTGCAATACAATGCCCAACTTAGTTCTGCCCGTCAAAGTGAATATAGACTGATTAGTAGTAAAGAACTGACAGAGATCTCGCTTCAAAAAGCAAATTTGGACTTAGCACGAACGTCAGTCAAAGCTCCCGTCGATGGTGTTATTATTCGGGAATTGGTTGAGGAAGATTCGTTTGCTCAACCCGGTACAAATTTGGTAACGATTGAAGACACCAAACAGGGAGAAATCCGAGCGAATCTCAAGATGGATGATTTGTTATGGGTGCTGGGAGGTTTTGAGCAGCTTGACGATACGACAGGCGCTACTCTGCCTCCATTGAACGTGGATGTCAGTTACAAATTCTCGGGGTCACGTAATCTCACCATTCATTGGGATGGGGTCCTCAATCGCTTTGATGGTCGGGGGTTAGATGCGACCACCAGAACAGTCCCGGTGCGAATTGTTGTATCAAACCCGGAAGCTGAAGGGTTTGGAGAAATTGGTTCGTTAGTCCGCGGTATGTTTGTCGAACTGGCAATTGGCGTAGAAAAACAGGAGGGCTTGGTTCTTATCCCTCGCCACAGTTTGACTTCCTCAAATGAAGTTTATGTGGTCATGCCCGTAACCAATGACAGCACACCGCCTGATAATATTCCTGAAGGTCGTTCCGCGGGTGTTTACGGTAAAGTGAGTGAAGTTGTGCCGTTACATTCGGTTGAGATCGACAATGAATTCTTTTGGGTGGTGGATACTGATTCTAACGAATTAACGGCAAATTCTATTGTGGTCACGCGTCGCCTGTTTGGTGTTGCGGATGGCACGGTGGTAGCGTTTGAAACTGTCCCAAATTCGACATCCGTAGTTGCAAAAAATTCAGAGCCGGAATAATCAAAGAAGAGGCAAGTTCCCCGTGATAAAGCGAATCGTTGCATGGGCCATTGATCGGTCGGCTGCTATGAACACGTTGATGCTGGCCATTATTCTGGCAGGTCTTTTCAGTTTTGGTGTCATGCGCCGTGAGAGCTTTCCTGAATTTGAGTTGGAAATCATTCTGGTTAGTGTTCCCTATCCCGGCGCTGCTCCGGCGGTGACTGAAGAGAGTATTTGTCAGAAACTCGAGTCTGCCATTCATCCGATCGCTGGGATTAAACAATTGACCAGTGTCGCAGCCGAAGGCGTTGGCTATGCCGTGGTGGAAATCTACCCCGGCGAAGATGCCCAAAAGATTCTTAATGAGATACGCGGAGCAGTGGATCGCATTCCCAGCCTGCCTCAATTAGCAGAGAACAAAGATGTGCGTCAAATCACGATGCGTAACCCGGCAATCCGCGTCGGTGTCTTAGGGCCTCAATCGGTTTCCGGCACAGAAGCCGAGTTGGAGTTGAGAAATCTCACGGAAGAAATTCGTCAGGAATTGCTCGTCCAAAAACCCCTCGCAAAGTCCGGCCTCCAGGGACTGTTTGATTTTTTTACAGTGAATCCCGAACAGCCTGTCGTCACACAGGCGGATATTCTTGGAGCTAAACCATACCAGATTGATGTGGAGATTCGCGAACAGGATTTACGTAAATATAATTTGACGTTGAAGCAGGTTGCTCAAATTCTGCGGCAGGAAAATATCGATATACCGGGTGGAACACTTCGGTCTGAAGTGGGGGATGTCTCTCTTCAAGCGAAGAACAAAGGCGTGACGGGGGAAGAAATCGCTGAATTACCTCTTCTCAGAACCAATGGTGAGGTTGTCTTAAAAGTAAAAGATATCGCCAGTGTTTATGATGGGTTTGCGGATGTGGATTCGATTGACGATGTGAATGGGCATCCGGCTAATGTGATTTCCGTGATGCGTTCTCCTTCGGAGGATATTCTCAGAATTGCGGATGCAGTCCATCACTATGTCGAAGAACGTAACCAGACGATGCCCCCCGGGTACAAGCTCGAGGTTTGGTTTGATCAGTCTGTTTATGTTGAAGAACGAATGGATCTGTTGATGACCAATGGGCTTCAAGGCCTGTTGTTGGTATTTGTCGTGTTAGCCTTGTTTCTCGAACTGCGTTTAGCATTCTGGGTTGCGATGGGAATTCCGATTTCTGTTTTGGGAGCAGGGATTGTTCTGATTTATATGGGTCAGACGATTAACATGATTTCTATGTTTGCCTTTTTGCTGGCTTTGGGAATTGTGGTGGATGATGCGATCGTGGTTGGTGAGAATATCTATCGCTATCAGGAAAAAGGCCTTAAGCCTCTTCAAGCTGCCATTGAAGGTACAGCGGAGGTATTTCCGGCTGTTTCAGCCTCCGTTTCTACGACCATTATTGCCTTCGCGCCTCTACTATTTATTGCCGGCATTATGGGTAAATTCTTTGCGGTAATGCCGGCGGCGGTTATCGCCATGCTGGCGATTTCTTTATTTGAATGTGTGTTGATTCTTCCTGCCCATCTGGGACACGAGTCGGGCAGAATTGAATCGGTTATCCGCTGGATGCTTACTCCTTTTCGACCATTACTATGGTTAATTCAAAAGGCAAATCAGAGTGCATCCTGGTGCCTGCACAAAGTGATTCATCAGTTCTACATGCCGAGTCTTCGGATATCGCTTAAGTTCCCCTTAATTCCGATTAGCGTGGCAACAGCCTTACTGGTGATTACGCTTGTCGTCGTTGTTCGAGGAGTGATTCCCTTTGTGTTTTTCCCCAAGATGGACAGCTTTGTGCTAAGTGCAAAAGTTGTTTTCCCGGATGGAACGCCATCCTCCGTTCCCGATGCTGCGACCAAAGAATTAGAAGCAGTCGCGTTGCAGTTGAAGAAGGAAGTTTCACCAGAAAGAGAGCTTTATAAAGTGGTGCATCGTGCGGTTGGACATGCCACAGGATTAGCATCAGATGGTGTAAGTAGCGGGGAAGCGGGATCTTTTATAGGCGTCGTGGATATTGAGTTGGTCGATAGTAGTGAGCGGAGCTATACCAGTCAGGAATTGATCAGTAAGTGGCGTGAATTAGCACCGGAATTCCCTGATGCCGAATCACTGGTATTCACTGAAGGTGGGGGCCCTGGAGGTCCTGGCGGAAAGTCGATCGAATTTAAATTGTTGGCTCCGACGAAGAAAATGGCAGAGCTCGAAGCTGCTGCTGCGGATTGTGTTGCTTTTCTGAATGCCAAGCCGGGGGTAGCCGATGTCGAGGATGACATTCAAATAGGGAAAGAAGAATATCGCTTTAAGATCAAAGAAGATGCTCAGGTGATGGGGATTTCGACGGCCGAACTTGCAGATGCAGTACGCGGAGCATTCTATGGCGAAGAAGTCATGCGACTGCAACGAGGGCGTCACGAAGTGAAGCTCATGGTGCGTTATCCGGAAGAGCAACGTCGACGTCTATTGAGTCTGTCGGACGTTCGCGTGCGTGGAAATGACAAAGCCGAACGGCCAATTACCGAAGTGGCGGAAATCACCAAGGTTCGTGAATTTGCGGAATTGAATCGTGTGAATCAATTGCGTTCCATCACGATTACCGGAGATGTAGACCGAACCCAAGGTGTTACTCCGAATCAAATTTTTCAACAGGATATGAATTTTGTTGCGGTTGTGCGAACTGAATATGAATCGCTTTCCAGCGACCGAAAAAAAGAATTGGGAATCAGTGCTGAACCGTTTGATGTGATTCTCGATCAACTTGTTGATTCTGACAGCGAAGTAAATACTCCTGTTTTTCGAGCATTAATCATGGCTCCCGTGATCGAGGCTTTGAATAATAATTTAGTCGAACTTTTTGACGATCTGGATAAGCTGAATGTTGATTTTACTGAGCCGGAAAAAAACCGTTTTGAAGCCTTTCAAGCTGACATTGACATTTGCATTGAGCAACTCCGAGATGGGACTTTACTTGATGAGAAGGGAACTATCGAAGAGTTTATAGATTTCGTTCCGGTATTAAACGATTTGAACTCGTTAAAGAGATTACTTTACATGGAACGCTCTTTCATGAACTTTTTTGAATCAACGATCAAAAGAAAATACCCTAATGTCTACATTAAGTTTGAAGGCCAGGCGCAACAACAGAAAGAGTCGATTGATAGTATGATTACTGGCTTTATCGTAGCCATGCTTGTTATCTTCTTTGTGCTCACCCTTCAATTCAAATCCTATTTGCAGCCCTTCCTTATCATGTCGATCATTCCCTTTGGGTTGATTGGAGCAGTTTGGGGGCACTTCTTTATGGGACTGGAAGTGACACTCTTTAGCCTTTGTGGCATTGTGGCTCTGATGGGTGTCGTTATCAACGATTCGATTGTCTTAATTGACTACATCAATAAACATGGCAAGCGGGACGAAGATATTCTCACAGCCTTGGTGGAATCCGGCCGGGATCGATTTAGACCGGTCCTGCTCACTTCTATTACAACGGTTGCAGGCCTCTTGCCGTTACTACTGGAAACTTCGTTCCAGGCTCAGGTCTTGATTCCGATGGCAACCAGTCTTTGCTTTGGACTGATTCTCGGAACAGTATTGATTCTGTACTTAATCCCGACCTTCTATGTGCTGTATCACAAGTTAATACTAACAGTGAATTCTAAAGATATTCCGGAATCGCCTGTTCCCGAGACAATTTGAGTTCTTAAGGAAGCAGAGACAGTACTGATGTGCTGGGGCGTGGGATAACATAGGCTGCAATCAAAGTCCCTAGTTGTTCGACTTCGGCTTCGCCGGCTTCCACTGCTGCTTTGACCGCTGCGACATCTCCTTTGATGATGACTGTCACATAACCCCCACCAAGTTTTTCT
>Ga0115011_10003208_pt1 | contig 11142 bp, 7 predicted proteins | sample TroAtlMetagenome_2_FD_88705 | JGI IMG/M metagenome (GOLD analysis project Ga0115011, IMG submission 88705) | Marine eukaryotic phytoplankton communities from Atlantic Ocean - Tropical Atlantic ANT8 Metagenome | ecosystem: Environmental > Aquatic > Marine > Oceanic | place: Tropical Atlantic... | reverse complement strand
CCAAAGGTGTCACCTACAGACATTGAAACCTTATAAACCCGTCTATTAATCTGAAACCAAACGATCAGCGAAATAAGTATAGAAGCGGGAAGAACTAAAATGTTCGCCACCATTTGTTCTAAGGATTCGTTCTCTAATAAGCCGGAAATCGCACCTCCCAATCCTAGTGTGATCATAAGAGAGGCACCAAATGTTATTAGTGACTCGGGATGCCATTGTCGTTTGGATAACACGAAAGCGTTAGTGTCTAAAGTGGCGGCCGCCAGTGAATGCCATCGCCATGCCCCGCTCATTAGCTGCAGCTATAACTTCATCATCTCGCTTTGATCCGCCAGGCTGAATCGCCGAACTTGCCCCTGCATCAGCAGCAGCAATCAGTCCATCTGCAAACGGGAAAAAAGCATCACTACAAACCGCGCTTCCTTTCAAATCAATACCAGCCTCCCCGGCTTTCCAGACAGCAATACGACTTGAATCAACCCGGCTCATCTGGCCAGCCCCAACTCCTAATGTACGATCCTTAGCTGCGTAAAGTATTGCGTTAGATTTTAAATGCTTTACTGCCCTCCACCCAAAGAGCATCGCCTTGAGTTCGTCATCGGTTGGATGGCGTTCAGTGACAATCTTTAAATCGGCAACAGTAGTTGCTTTCAGGTCTCTCTCCTGCAAAAGAAAAGATTCCGCCCCAACTGATCGCAAATCCCAAGAAACAGCTTTCCCAAGGTCCAGTTTTAGTTTTACCAAACGTAGGTTTTTCTTTTTTCCTAATAATTCAAGCGCATCTTTTGCAAAATCAGGAGCGATAATAACCTCAGTAAAAATCTCACTTATTTGTTCAGCCGTTGCAAAATCCAACGTAGTGTTGCAAGCGATAATACCTCCAAACGGAGCCTGCCTATCTGTTGCAAAAGCCTTTTCCCATGCTTCGTTAAGCTTGTCGCCCTGACCAAGCCCACAAGGGTTCGTATGCTTAAGAATGGCCAGCGTTGGGGCATCGGCATTGTATTCAACAATCAATTGTGCCGCAGCCGTAAGATCCAAAATATTATTATAAGAAAGAGCCTTGCCTTGTAGCTGCTCATAAAATTCGCCAAAACGCCCATATAGTGCAGCGCGCTGGTGAGGGTTTTCTCCATAGCGCAAATCTTGCGCCTTGGCTGCTCGTAAAACTAATTCATCAGGCACTTCCAGCTTCGGCTCTTCAGCAGCATAAACTTTATTAAGGTGCTGAGCTATCTCTCCATCATATGCAGATGTACGAGCATAAACTTTCACAGCCAACTGGCGGCGTAATTCAGTCGAAGTATTCCCTTCTGCTGATATCTGGGCAGCTACAATATCATAATCAGCAGGGTCAACTACGACAGTAACGCTTTGATGGTTCTTCGCCGCACTTCGCAACATAGATGGCCCTCCTATATCTATATTCTCTATAGCATCCTCAATCGTAACATCTGGGTTGGCTACAGTTTGCTCAAAAGGATAAAGGTTCACTACAACTAGATCGATAGAGTTAATCCCATGTTCTTTTGTGGTAGCAACATGATCAGCATTTTCACGTAAGTAAAGTAATCCGCCATGAACCATTGGGTGGAGCGTCTTCACTCGCCCATCAAGCATTTCTGGAAAGCCGGTGTAATCACTTATATCTATTGCTTCAATACCGGCCTCACGTAGCGCTCTGGCCGTGCCTCCGGTTGAAAGAATTTCGACCCCTGCACGGGAAAGCACTTCCGCAAATGGAATAAGTCCTGTCTTGTCAAAAACTGAAATAAGTGCGCGTTTAATTGTTGGCATATTGATAGGTATATTAATTTTATTCTCGCTTAATCTCTAACTGAATTATCTTTCAGATAATAATATCAGATCTCATTGAACAGCATTTGGCTACTGGGGGGGAGGAGGATTAGATTCTCCCGGATTCGGCTTTGTTGCCGGCTTTGGAGATGCAGGAAATGCTGTAGAACTCGAAGGATTCAGCGCCTTAGGAACTCTGACCGGAGCAGGCAAGCCGGACTCTGGTTTCTCGTAAGTAATAAACGATCCGTCCTCATCAATTAATGTTGCAGTAACAAAAATGAGAAGATATCGCGGCTTGTCCAGTGTGGCGCGCTTACGAAAAAGAGCCCCGAGACCTGGTATGTTACCAAGGATCGGCACCGACTCTACAACCGTACGCTGCTCACGCTGAAGAACCCCTCCCATCATTATGCTCTGCCCTGACCCAACCACAACTCGTGTTGACAATTCCTGCGTACGCCATTTGGGAAGAAAGATTTGCATTTGGTTATTTGCCTTGTCATCAAGCTGATCCACAGTCTGCCCATCAAGCGAAACATAACTTACATTCTGGTTTACCACAGGATGCAACGCCAACAAAATGCTTTGCCCATCACCGCCAATACTTGCCACAACATCAAGCGAAACCCCTGCAGTAATCTTACTTGGCTTTCCCGTCGGAACCAGGCGGGCTGAAGTGCTAAAATTATTTTCATTGCCCAAAAATTTCTCCTCAATGGCAAATTGTTCATAATAATAATTAACTTCCCCATCATTTATTTTCCCAGGTCGATTGTTAAGAAGCGTCAATCTGGGGGAACTCAACAATTGGCTTTCTCCGCTCTGCTCAAGAGCGCTAAGCGCCGCAGTTAAATCAGCATTCTCAAGAATACTGTCATTATCAAAAACATTTTTTAATGTTATTCGAGTAATCATACCTTCCTGGCCGCCAATATTTCCCTGACTTATCCCTGTTTGATCTTTTACAGATCCATTTGCAATACTCGATGCCCACCTGAAGCCCAGATCTAAAAACGCTGCCTCAGAAATTGTAATAAATCGCGCCTCTATCAAGACCTGCTGAATAGCCCGATCGAACTCAGCAATAATTTTTTCTAGTAGCTCAAACTGAGAAGGAGTCCCTGTAGCGACAATCAAATTACGCTCATAATCTATCATAAACTCTCCCTTAAAGAATTTTTCTATCGCTTCAGATATTGACGGGTTCTGGGATTTACTATCGTTTACAAACTTATTATAAGTCGACGTCTCCCTCGTAACGGACGGCCCTTCAGCGGGCTTAGTGGTGACAGAAACAACCTCATCAGGGCCAAATTGCGCTGGCACAATAAATCCTTTTCGCAACCTGTAGAATCGTGTTTCTTCTATCAACTCTTTTGAAGCTTTGCCATCGATGACCCAAATCAATTCTTCTCCTACTTGAAATTTTATACCTGTATTTCGCGCAATATATTCCAGCAATTCATTAAGCGGCACATTATCAAGCTTTAGGGTCAGTTTTTGCTGTAGCGGCTTCATATCCTGATCAGCAACAAAATTAATGCCCTCCTTTTTACCAAGGTCAAAAAGGATTTGTTGAATGGAGAGATTTTCAACTTCAAGGGAAACCTTGATTTTTAATAACTCAAACATTCGGCCCTTCTCGCTCTGTGCGTCAAAAAGAAAACCTTTTTTGGTTACCTGTTTGCCAAATGTCTCCGGCACATAGGGTGTTGCCTCAATCATCTCCAAGGCATCACGTAAATCTTTACGAGGAGACAAGCCTCGATCCTTACTTTCATTCCACAACTCTTTGAGAGTCGGATTCATCCCTGTTTGTCTCGCATTAACGCTGCGAATACGGTCCTCAACAGCCTGTTGGCGAAGAAGCGTTTTTTGAGTTGTTACCCACTCGCTTATACGCAGCAAAACGGGATCCCCTTGATGCTGTTGCAGCAGCAAACTTATTTCGGCTTCGGCTTCTTCCCACTTCCCTTTTTCTGAGAGATTAAAAACAGAGTCGAGCTCCTTATCATAGGCCGCATTGTATTTAACACGATCGTTAAGATTAAAAGTATTTTTTTCTTTTTTTGGAGAGCGACAACCTCCCCCGATTATCAAAGCCATCACCACTAACAAAGATAGCTGATATTTGGCTAAATGATGAAGAGCCACAGGAATATTTATTATTTTCAAATTCATTATGCTGCTACAGCTCTACTGCTGACTAAGCGATACCAATTATCGCGCTGATGGGCCTTGTATCCGATATCTTCGATAAGTCGCCGCATGTCTCCCTCATCCATACAGAATGTCGTACCGGCCTCTGAAACAACATTCTCTTCAATCATAATACTGCCTAAATCATTTGCTCCATAATTCAGAGCCACTTGCCCTATCTCCAAGCCCTGAGTCACCCAGGAGCTCTGAATATTTGAAACGTTGTCTAAGTAAATCCGACTTAATGCCTGCGTCCTTAAGTACTCGTTTGCCCCAACCGTCGGCGCCCTGAGCTTAGTATTTTCCGACTGAAAGGTCCATGCAATGAAAGCAGTAAAGCCTCCTGTCTCATCTTGCTGTCGTCTTACTCTTTCAAGGTGCTCTATACGATGCTCTATACTTTCTACATGCCCAAACATCATTGTAGCCGTAGAAGCCATGTTGAGGTTGTGCGCAATCGCCATGACCTGAAGCCAATCATCTGTCATTGCCTTTAATGGCGCTATACGATTGCGAACTTCATCCACCAGAATCTCACCTCCGCCTCCAGGGATAGACCCAAGCCCTGCATCGCGAAAATCACGAACTAAGCTCTCGAGAGGTTCATCAAAAACATCTCGAAAATGAATGAACTCACTCGGACTAAATGCATGGATATTGATCTCAGGAAATTTATCGCGAATGTGCCCAAGCAAATCAAGATACCACTGCTTATTTAATTTGGGATGGTGCCCTCCCTGCATAAGAATTTGCGTGCCCCCAAGAGCTACTGTTTCCTCAATTTTTTTGTCGATTTCATCATGTGAAATGACATAGGCCCCCTCTTGTTTCTCTGTTCGCCAAAATGCGCAAAACTTACAGTAAACATTACAGACGTTGGTGTAGTTTATATTGCGATCAAGAATATAAGTAACAATCCCGTTTCCCTGTCCATCATAGTCATCAGCTTTTGCCAGCTGGCGGCGGCGATCTGATAGCACGCCCAACTGCTGTAATGGCAGCTGAGCCAATTCAACCGCCTCCGCCTCAGTAATGCGTTCTCCATTCCAAACTTTTTGGCAAAGATCGTCCATAGGGGCTTCGAGCCTTCAAAAGGAGTTTAATGTTTTGTCCGCAAAAGGCAACGCGCTTACCCAATTGATTGGCTCACGCCGATGCATTATTTTTTTGCTTAGCCCAAGCGTCTCGCAAAGTTGTAGTCCGGTTGAATACCGGCTTGCCGCGCTCGGAGTCTTTTGAGTCTGCACAAAAATACCCCAAGCGTTCAAACTGAAACGATTCGCCCGGATTCGCCTCGGACAAGCTCGGCTCCAGCTTCGCATCTGCTATGACCTCTAATGATGATTCGTTTATGTGGTCAAGGAATGTCTTACCTTCATCTTCCTTATTCGGGTCATCTGTCGTAAAAAGGCGATCATATAATCGCACTTTTGTTTCAAATGCCTTGGCGGCGGAAACCCAGTGAATCGTGCCCTTAACCTTGCGCCCATCGGGAGCGTTCCCTCCCCGAGTTTCTGGATCGTATGTGCAATGGAGCTCTACAATTTCTCCCACATCGTTTTTGATAATCTCTTGGCAAGTAATAAAATACGCGAACCTCAGCCTAACCTCGCGACCTGGCCCAAGGCGAAAAAACTTTTTTGGAGGATCTTCCATGAAATCATCTCGCTCAATGTAAATTTCACGCGAAAAGGGCATCATCCTAGTTCCAGCCTCTGGGTTTTTCGGATTGTTAACAGCTTCAAGCTCTTCAATCTGTCCCTCCTGAAAGTTTGTGATCACAACCTTGATTGGATGAAGCACAGCCAGGCGCCGTTGCACCGTTTCATTCAAATCCTGCCGCAGGCTATGCTCAAGCAGCGCTACATCGGTCAGGCTATTAAACTTGGTCACCCCAATCGCATGACAAAACGCCCTAATACTGGCAGGCGTAAATCCTCGACGGCGCAAACCAGAAACAGTCGGCATGCGCGGATCATCCCATCCATCAACATAGCCCTCTTGAACAAGGACCAGCAGTTTACGCTTACTGAGAACCGTGTAGGTCAAATTCAAGCGAGCAAATTCTATCTGGCGAGGGTGACAATCCACAGAGAGATTGGCTAACACCCAATCGTACAACGGGCGGTGCACTTCGAATTCCAAAGTGCAAAGTGAATGAGTAATCCCCTCGATAGAATCTGATAAGCAATGAGTAAAATCGTACATTGGGTAAATGCACCACTTATCACCCGTCCTATGATGTGCTGTTTTTCGAATGCGATACAACACGGGATCGCGCATATGCAAATTAGGAGACGCCATGTCAATTTTGGCGCGCAACACCTTCGCGCCATCCTCAAATTCACCATTCCTCATGCGCTCGAACAAATCTATATTATCAGCCGGAGAACGGTCTCGATAAGGACTATTTTTCCCGGGGCTTTTCGGAGTGCCGCGATGTTCCGCAATCTCATCAAGCGACAGGTCGCAGACGAAAGCTTTACCCTCTTTTATCAGTTCCTGAGCAAGATCGTATAACTTTTCAAAATAGTCTGAGGCAAAAAAAAGATTTTCGCCCCAGTCAAAGCCCAGCCACGACACGTCTTGCTTAATAGAGTCAACATACTCGCTGTCCTCCTTGACCGGGTTCGTATCGTCGAACCTTAAGTGGCAAACCCCGCCTTTATTCTCCTTCGAAAGCCCAAAATTGAGGCATATGGACTTGGCGTGACCAATATGAATGTACCCATTAGGCTCAGGAGGAAACCTCGTGACTGGCGATTCATGCTTACCGCTAGACAAGTCGTTGGCAATTATCTCCCGAATAAAATCAAGTGACTCAGCCTTAGAGTCGTTATTATCTTCTTCCAAAGTATTGTTTTGGTTCCCCATCTTTTTTCTGGGCTCCCCAGAGGCAGCCAGACCGCGACCCTAAATCAGCACTCATACTTGGCCAAGCGCTTTAACCTCCGGACTCTAGGCTTCACAGGTTTGACTTTCTGCTTTTGACTGTCGGCGGCCTTAACATTTAATCATCTGCCCACAATGCCCGAACCCCAACCTTTTATTTTTGATGTTCATTTGGATCTGTCAATGAACGCAATGGAGTGGAATCGCGATTTGACGCAGCCGCTCCAAAAAATTCGTAATTGTGAAGCTGATCTGATTGACAAGCCAGATCGCGGCAAGGGAACGGTTTGTCTTCCTGAAATGCGTAAGGGACATGTAGGCCTATGTGTTGCAACCCAAATTGCGCGCTACACCAAGCAAAAAAACCCCTTGCCCGGATGGCATTCCCCAGCCCAAGCCTGGGCACAGACACAAGGGCAATTATCCTGGTATAATGAGTTGGAACGCCAAGGAGAGCTAACTCAAATTTGTAATTTGGAACAGCTTGAAGCCCATCTGGCAAAATGGTCTGCCGGCCAGAACGAACACCTTCCTATTGGTTATGTCCTTAGTCTGGAAGGGGCTGACTCAATAGTAACGCTTCACCATCTTGAGATGGCTTACGAAAAAGGATTACGTGCAATTGGGCCAGCTCACTATGGCCCAGGGACGTATGCCCCTGGCACAGGCACAAATGGCCCTCTCGGCGAAGCAGGGCCAGACCTCCTTCGAGAAATGGATCGTTTGAATATTATTTTAGATGTGACACACCTTAGCGACACATCACTGGATCAAGCTATGGATATGTTTGCCGGCACCGTCTGGGCCAGTCACTGTAACTGCCGCACTCTGGTCCCAGGAGAGAGACAGCTTAGCGACGAACAGCTCAAGCGAGTTGTTGAGCGAGGAGGCGTTATCGGGGCAGCGTTGGATGCATGGATGCTTATCCCCGACTGGGAACGCGGAGTAACAACACCGCGTTCTTCTGGAGTGAAACTGTCCCATGTGGTCGATCAGATCGACTATGTTTGCCAACTTGTAGGCAACTCCAATCACGCCTGCGTTGGGACAGATTTAGACGGAGGCTTCGGGCTTGAGCAATCGCCAGGGGACCTAGAGTCAATAGCCGATTTACAAAAACTACCAGACTTGCTAGCCAAACGCGGCTATTCCGCGGAAGACATCAATAATGTCATGGGCTTAAACGCAATTGATATACTTCGCCGTGCTTGGAGCTAGGGTTTGCTCGCGGTTTTGTCCTGTCCCGTTTAAGCTAGGCAGCAACTTGCAATGAGCGAGCCAGAGAAACAAAACGATGCCCCGCAACCCAGCGTGATGGACGAAATCTCGCGACTCTGGGCCGGGCTTCCGGACAAGCCATTGTTTCTCACGCTGTTCGGAGTTTGGTTGGTGCTCTTCCATTTCCTTGGTAACTCCACCCTAGGTTACGTCGATACACACTCGCTATACGCATGGATGAACTGGACCTACAGCACCTCGAAAGACGATGAGCTGGGTTACATCATCCCGCTTATCGTTCTGGGGTTGTGCTATTGGAAACGTGACGAGCTTCTGGCTGCGCCAAAGCGCACGTGGTGGCCGGCGTTGGCGCTGGTTGCCTTTGCGTTGTCAATCCACCTGATCGGGTATGTGATCCAGCAAGCCCGGGTTTCGATCGTGGGTTTTTACTTTGGCATTTACGCCCTAACCGGACTGGTCTGGGGGCCGAGCTGGCTGAAGGCCAGTTTCTTCCCCTGCCTGCTTTTTGCATTTGGAGTGCCGGTGGGCACGATGGCAGAAACTGTGACCGTGCCGCTCAGCCACATCGCCTCCGATATCACCGGTTGGATCTGCGGGACGCTGCTCGGCATCGACATCATCCAAGAAGGAGTACAGATCTCAGACTCACAACGACGGTACACCTACGCGATCGCGGCGGCATGCAGTGGGTTGCGGAGCCTCATCGTTACGCTCGCCTTTTTCACCATTTATGGCTTCGTGTCATTCACAAAAAAATGGAAAACAGCTCTGATCATTTTGTCGGCGTTTCCGTTGGCTGTTGCAGGAAATGTGCTTCGATTAACATTGATTATCTTGGCAGCAGAAATGTTCGAAACGGCCAAACCGGGGGACGGGCAAGCAGCTGGCAACTTCGTGCACGACAACGGTATCCTCAGCCTACTTCCTTACATTCCGGCTTTTATCGGAGTGTTCATTCTTGGCCGAATCATCAACGAGGATGATCAATCGGAGCCCAAGCCCGAACCAACCATATCCGAGAAGGAAAACGATGAATAAAAAGGCCGTTTCCATCCTGATCGTTTTCCTCATATTGATCGGGGTATCATCTGCCTTCCTTAGTCGGCTGACTTTTGCGCTCGGCGACCCCGGAGTGCTACTTGCCGAGATGCAGATTCTTAACGAGACCAACAAAGTAGTCCGCACCAACGGTGTAGCCCTGCCGATCGACATCCTGCAGTGCTCCTCAGAAGCGACTCCTATCACCACCAAGGAATTGGATTGGCTGCCGGACGATACCACATACGGCCGCCGCCGCTATACGTTTCCCGATAAGACGTGGGTCGAGAATAACGTAGTATTGATGGGGCACGACCGCACTTCCATCCACAAACCAGAATACTGCCTGCCTGGGCAAGGATTCACCATCGACCATCGCGAAATCGTCAACATCCCAATCAATCATCCCCATTCCTATGATCTGCCAGTCATGAAACTGACGACTTCTAGGCCATTCCGGGACGGCAATGGCAACGAAGTACAAATGCGCGGCATTTACGTCTACTGGTTTGTCGCAGACAACAAGCTGTCAACAGATCACTTCGACCGCATGTGGACGATGACCAAGGGACTCCTCACTGAGGGAGAACTTCAGCGCTGGGCCTATATCTCCTACTTCGCCATCTGCCAACCGGGTGCAGAAGACGAAACCTATGCCAAGATGGCAAACTTCATCACGGAGTCTGTCCCCAAATTCCAGACCACCACCGGACCAAAGAAATATTAATCGGCGCCATTATAAAAAAATTTATTTTTTATATCTCCTTGCTAAAAAATCTTTCACCTTTTCTGCTGATTTCTGACCGAATCCTGGAACGTCCTTAATTTGATCCACTGTAGCCTTGCGAAGCCTACTGACAGATCCAAATTTTTTTAGCAATTCTGCTTTTCGAACGCCGCCCATTCCTGGTAATTCATCTAATATGCTTTCTGAGACTTTTTTAAGGCGGAGCTCCGCATTATAGGAATTAGCGAACCTATGAGCCTCATCCCGAATCCTTTGAAGTAGCTTAAGGCCTCCACTCTCAAGAGATAATCGGATTGGCGAACTCTTATCAGGTTGATAAATTTCCTCAAACTCCTTTGCCAAACCAATTGTCGGCAAACTATCCAAACCCAGCTTTATCAATTCTTTTCGCGCTGCACTTAGTTGCCCTTTTCCCCCATCTATAAGAATCAAGTCTGGCATTGCCCGATTCTCATCTTTTAAACGGCCATAACGTCGCTTAACAGTTTCGGCCATGCATGCAAAATCATCCTGTTCACTTACACTCTTGATCCGAAACCTTCTGTACTGAGATCGATCTGGCCTCCCATTCAAAAAACTTACCATAGACGCCACCATAAATGTGCCGCTAATATTTGATATATCAAAGCCCTCTATTCTTTTAGGAGGAGCAGAAAGTTTAAGCACTTCAACAAGAGTTTTCAGGTCGCGCTCGATATCGATTGCACCAGGCAAATTTGTCGGAATCCTTGAGAATTTTCGTGTTTTCCGAGTAGTATCACGAAGATCTTGGATAATATCTCGGCATCGTGCTGCCTTCTCAAAATCCAAATCTGCTGAGGCTTTTTGCATTTCCGCCTCGATCTCCTTTTCCCACTCTTCGGTTTGACCTTCTAGAAAATCACAAGCAGCAGCAACTTGTTTGCGATATTCCTCGAGTGTCACTTTCCCCGCGCAAGGCGCGGAGCAATGCTGCAAGTGCCCGTAGAGGCAGTGCTTAAAATCGCGCTTTGTGGGAACCAGTGGCCGACACCCGCGTAGGTTGAATTTTTTTCTCAGCATAGTTGTGGTCCGCCGGCAGGCTCCGCTACTTACAAATGGCCCAAAATACTTAGCTCCGTCATACTGTCGCACTCGAGTAAATGTAAATCTTGGAATTGCATCTTTCAGATTTACCTTAATTAGAAGAAAATTTTTATCATCTCTGAAGCTTACATTGTATCTAGGTTTGAATTCTTTGATCAATT
>Ga0115011_10003203_pt1 | contig 11153 bp, 7 predicted proteins | sample TroAtlMetagenome_2_FD_88705 | JGI IMG/M metagenome (GOLD analysis project Ga0115011, IMG submission 88705) | Marine eukaryotic phytoplankton communities from Atlantic Ocean - Tropical Atlantic ANT8 Metagenome | ecosystem: Environmental > Aquatic > Marine > Oceanic | place: Tropical Atlantic... | reverse complement strand
CCGCACATTCCCCTCTCCCTCCAACCTGTTCAGAAGAAGGACCTCCAGTGGCCACCCACTGCCAGCATTGTCCCAGCGGTCTCCCAAACTTCCCTCTACCTCTACATACACCCGTCCGGCAACCTTGCCCATGGTTTGGGCTTCCGTCGATTCTCCTACTACCACCGGGAGATTCCGCGTAAGGGGATTAATAACAGGAGGCAGCTGCATCTCTACAGATCGAAACTCCGAGGGGTATAGAAGTGCCTCGAAACGCGCTTCCCGCTGAAGGGTTTCGTCATATGCGGAGACCCTCCTTTTCAGCTCTTTATCTACTTCCGGATCCCATCGCTCCATGTCTGGCGCTTCCTCATAAGCCCACCCCAACCATCGGCGTGAAGCATCACTTCCAGGGGTGAGGACAGTTAAACTGCCCGCCTCTCTGAACCCCCGACCACGCTCAGCACCTTCCACTCGTATTAGCAGCACGAACACCCCAAAGATTACTGATCCCAACAAGAGCGCGAACAAGGTTCTTCCGAAAACACCCTCCCTTTCACGCCAGTTGAACAGCAACCCCGCTTTCCTATCCCCAAGGATACGCCGATTCTTAGTCCAGCGCCTCATTCGTTCGACAGGCTTTCCCGCTCAGGACTGGCCTCTCTCAAGCCACCAAAACCCGTATTTTCCATTTCAAACCGTCCGCCAAGAATCACCTCAACACCCACCTCATCTGCGACCATCTCAAGCTCACTAAGAAGGCCAAACTTCATATTCTGATCCAACACCGCAACCATGACCTCGATCCCCCTCGCCTCCTTGAGCCGGATGAGCTCGTCCGTAAGATCCTCAAATTTAATTTTCTTTCTTCCAAGATGAAACCTTGGCGGGGAACCCGCGCGACCAAAAAGACTGACCCTCTTCTCTGGTGCAATCGTGTCCATTCGCGAACTGAACTTCATCTTGTTCAATGGCACCCCAGCCTGATCAGCTACCGCAGGAACCAGCGCTAAAAAAATCAGGAGAACCGCAATGATATCTAGCACTGCCAGCAGATAAAGTGCCGATGGTCTCTCTGGAAGCGTCAACTGGGCTCTCACGACTCAACGCCTCTGGATTCCTCTTTTTTACCCTTCTGTGCCTCGACCTCTTCCCGGAAGGACAAAATATCAATTCCGGATCGAGCATCGACAATCAGGTTCACAACTTCGATTCCCGCCCTCTGCAAGCGATATAAGAGGCGCTTAGCCTTCCCCAGCATCGTCAGGTAGAAGACGTAAGAAGATGTCGCGATACAGAGCCCTGCCGCAGTTGTCACGAGACTCTGAAAAATACCACCTGCGAGGCTGGCGTAGGCAACTTCACCTTCAGCCTCATTGATTTCTGTAAACGCATCAATCAACCCCAAGGACGTCCCCAGAAGACCCGCCAACGGGGCGATAAGGGCGACTCCGAGCAAGGCACGAAGATTCTTCTCAATTCGCGGGACTTCCATACATACCGCTTCATCAGCAATCATGACGAGATCCTTGCGCTCCATATGATGGCGGATCAGCACACTATGAGCAACTCGACCCGCTGGACCACGCAAACGATTCGCCTGATGAATCGCTTCAGCGAATTCCTTTCGTCGGAGGTGATTTGAGATGCCAACGAGAAAATCGGCGACATTTACCCTGACACTGTGAAAATAGAGAAGTCTCTCAATAATGTAAACAACGGCCAGAAAAGCCAGGGCGGCTTGAAGCCAGAGCACCGGTCCGCCATACTGCAAAAGGTCCGACATTGCACCACAGTCTACCGTGGACGCGTTTGAATGGCCAGACGTTCCGCAAGAATCAGGTAATTCTCTGAAAACAAGGCCATCCATTGCCCTTGACCCCACCGTGGTGTCGCTCTACCTAGCGAGATGTCATTTGACGAGCTGGGGCTTTCGAGAGAGGTCTTGAAAGCCATTGAGGAGTCTGGTTATACAAACCCAACTCCAATCCAGGAGAAGGGAATTCCTCTCATTCTCGACGGCCGTGATGTCGTCGGGGCATCACAGACAGGCACGGGAAAAACGGCGGCCTTTGCCCTTCCCGTCCTGAGTAAGCTGACCGCCATCGGCAAACCCCAGTGCCTCGTCTTGGAGCCAACCCGGGAGTTAGCCTACCAGGTTGCGGAATCCTTTGAGCACTATGGGAAACACACCGGGTGCCGGGTCGCCCTTCTGCACGGAGGCGTAGGCTACGGCAAGCAAGTCGAACAACTGGAGCGCGGCGCCGACATCGTTGTCGCGACCCCCGGGCGGCTAATCGACTTGTTCTACCGCGCGAGTATGCGCTTCGGCGAACTAAAGACTCTGATCCTCGATGAAGTAGACCGCATGCTCGACATGGGCTTCCTGCCGGATGTTCGTAAAATCGTTAATTTCTGTCCATGGGAAGAGCGCCAGACGCTCTTCTTCTCAGCGACCATGCCTCCAGCTATCCAGACCTTTGCTGAGTGGTGCCTCAAAGATCCTATCGAGGTTGAAATTGCCCGTCGCGCAGTTCCCTCTACCGTTACCCACGCCTTCTATCCGGTGGCCATGAGTCAACGGGACGACCTCCTTCTCGCCTTGCTGGACAAGACTGACTTTCACAGCGTCATGATCTTCACCCGCACTCGAAAAGAGGCCGACTCTGTTGCGTCTCTCCTCAGGCAGAAAGGCCTCACCAAGGTTGCCGCGATGCACTCGGACATCAAGCAGACTGATCGCATGAAAGCATTGAAGGGCTTCAAAGACGGTCTCTATGAAGTCCTCGTTGCCACCGACGTAGCGGCTCGCGGTATTGACATTTCAAATGTTACCCACGTTATCAATTATCGTGTTCCTGAAAACGCAGAGGACTATGTCCACCGGATCGGGCGAACTTGTCGTGCAGAACAGGAAGGAGACGCCTTCACTCTGCTGACTGCGGATGAACTGGACTTTGCAACTTCTGTAGAGCGCTTCATCGATAAGAAAATCAAGCGCAAGAAGCTGGAGGATTTTGAATACGCCTACACCGCCATTCTGGATGATAAGCCCGCCAAGCCTATCCGCCGTCCCCGCCGCCCGTCGGGAAGACGTCGCAAGTAGCCGGAAAACTAGTAACCCTGTAAGATTCCGAAATCGTCCTCCGCTTGTCAGGGGGTAATCGCCATGCGTATTCTGGCCATTGACCCAGCTATCAGAAACACCGGCTTTGCCATTGTTGAAGGGGACCACAAATCCCAAGCCCCCCTTGCTTTTGACGTGATTTCCGTCCCGCGCACCGTTTCCCAGTCCGGAGCCCTTGCTGCAATTAGAACCGGATTAAGCAACCTCATCGAGAAGTGGGAACCTGACGAAGTTGCGGTTGAGGGAATCATCTACGTGCAATCCCATCGCACTGCTATTTCCATGGGCGCCGCCCGTGCTGCCGCTCTGATCGCAGCTGCGGATCACGGTTTGAATGTTTACGAATACGCACCCCGCAAGATCAAACAGGCCGTCGTCGGCAAGGGCTCTGCTGATAAGCAACAAGTCGCATTTATGGTCCGGGCCTTACTCGGGCTCAGTGAAACCCCTGCCCATGACGCAGCCGATGCCCTTGCTATTGCTCTGGCTCATCTTTTTGCCTCTGACCCTTTGAGAAAGACCGCTCTTCCACGCACTCAAATATGATCCTTTTAGGAAGGGACCACCGTAAGATAACGATAAATGATTCCCTGTTGGTTAGGTAGCGATATCCCATATCAAGAGGCCCTTGGTATCCAAGAGGATCATGTCGGCAAGATCCATGCGGGCAAAGCTCAAGAAACCCTGTTTCTGCTGGAACACTCTCCTGTATACACCATCGGGCGCACTCGGAATCAGAGTAGCCTCGGAGATTCATCCCACCTACCTCATCCTGTATACGAAATCAATCGAGGAGGGCAGGCCACCTATCACGGTCCCGGTCAACTAGTCGGCTATCCGATTCTCAATTTACGGAATTATGGGCAGGATCTGCATGCCTACCTAAGACTCCTTGAGGAGTCCCTCATCGCCGCTCTTGCTGACTACAATGTGATTGCTGATGCGCGCGAAGGATTGACCGGCGTTTGGGTTCAGAACCGTAAGATTGCGAGTATTGGAGTGGGCGTGCGCAAGTGGGTATCGATGCATGGGTTTGCCCTTAACGTCACGGCAGAGTCTCTCCCTCCATTTCTTCACATCACTCCTTGCGGCCTTGAAGGCGTGACTACCACCTGCCTGCACAATGAAATAAGTGAAGCTCCTTCCCCTCAAGAAGTGGGAGAGAGAATCCTCCATCATCTGCGCCTTCAGCTCCAAGCCATAGCGCGCATCTCTCCGTCCTGAAAGGAGAGGGCCAACTCAGTCAGCAGACCAGATCCGGTTACTTGGACTTGGCTGCTTTTTCCTCCTCAACCTTCTTAATCACCTCAGCAGCAATGCTGTTAGGAGCAGCGGTGTAGTGAGAAAACTCCATGGAGAACTGGCCCCGACCCGAAGTCATGGTTCGCAGGTCTCCGATGTAGCCAAACATTTCTCCGAGCGGAGCATCTGCCTTGATTCGAATCCCCGTGGGGGCCCGATCTTGGGCATGAATCATTCCACGTCGCCGATTCAGATCACCGATCACGTCTCCCACATTGTCTTCTGGAGTGAACACATCCAGTTTCATGATTGGTTCCAACAGCTTGGGAGAGGCCTTGGGAATCGACTGCCGGTATGCCGCCCGTGCCGCCAGCTCAAAAGCTACCGCGGAAGAGTCTACCGAGTGGTGTCCTCCATCGGAGAGCGTCACCTTGAAATCGAGGCAAGGAAACCCAGCAAGAACACCTTTTTCAAGGGATCTCTTGAAACCCTTTTCCACGGCCGGGATAAACTCCTTGGGAACATTACCTCCCACGACCTTGGACTCAAATTCGAAGCCGGACCCAGGCTCAAGAGGCTCTATTGAGAAATCAATCTTAGCATACTGACCGGAACCACCACTCTGCTTCTTGTGCGTGTAGGAATCGTCGATTGCCTTCGTAATGGTCTCCCGGTAGGCGACCTGTGGAGCACCAACGATCGTCTCCACCCCATACGTCCGCTTCAAAATGTCTACCTTGATGTCGAGGTGGAGCTCGCCCATCCCTTTGAGAACGGTTTCTCCACTATCCTGGTCTGTTTCGACGCGGAATGATGGGTCTTCCTTCATCATTTTGGCGAGTGCCACGCCCAGCTTATCGGCTTGCCCAACCTCAGAAGGAGCCACAGCCATTGATATGACTGGATCGGGGAAGACCATTGGCTCAAGGGTGGCCGGATTCTTCTCATCACAGAGGGTATGACCTGTCTGGACATTTTTGAGACCAAGAAGGGCAACAATATCTCCAGCCTGAGCCTCCTCCAGCTCCTTTCTGTCATCAGCATGCATCTCCACGATACGGCCCACCCTCTCTGTTTTACCCGTGAAGGTGTTAAGAATCATGGTCCCCTTCTGCAGTCGCCCTGAATAGACCCTTGTGAATGTCAGAGCTCCGTATTGATCGTCCATGATCTTGAACGCCAGGGCTCGTAGCGGACGATCCGGATCAACAATTGCAAACTCACCGGTCTCGTTTCCATCGATATCGATTTCGGGCTGGGCGGGCACCTCGGTTGGATTCGGAAGGTAATCCACAATTGCGTCAAGAATGAGCTGCATTCCCTTGTTCTTGAAGGCCGATCCACAGAAGGTCGGGAAGAACGCAAGGCCGATAGTTCCTTTACGGATCAACGATTTGAGCGTCTCGACGTCTGGCTCTTCTCCGTCGAGGTATTTCTCCATGACCTCATCATCCTGCTCGACAACCGTTTCGATTAGTTCGTTACGATACTCCTCGACCTTGTCCACCATGTCCGCCGGCGGATCCTCAATGGTGTATTTGGTGGGATCTCCGGAATCATCCCAGATCCATGCCTTCCTTGTCAGGATATCAACCACACCTGTGAAATCGTCCTCGATTCCAATGGGCAATGTCATCACCAGAGGTTTGGCCGCGAGGACTTTTTTGATCTGGTCTATAACGCGATAGAAATCAGCTCCGATTCGATCCAGCTTGTTGACTAGAATCAGACGAGCCACTGCTGAATCGTTAGCATAACGCCAGTTGGTCTCGGACTGAGGCTCAACTCCACCTGAACCGCAGAATACACCAACTCCTCCATCTAGGACCTTCAGGGATCGATAGACTTCGATCGTAAAGTCCACGTGTCCCGGGGTATCGATAATATTGAGTTGATGGTCATTCCAGAAACAGGTTGTAGCAGCAGACTGAATCGTGATCCCACGCTCCTGCTCCTGCTCCATAAAGTCTGTGGTAGCGGCACCGTCATGGACTTCTCCGATCTTATGGATCTTCCCGGTCAGTTTGAGAATACGCTCCGTAGTGGTCGTTTTCCCTGCATCCACGTGGGCAAAAATGCCAATGTTGCGATATCTTGAAAGGTCTGACATGCTTGAAAATTGGGTTGTCTGAAGCTAAGCAGCCGCCGTATCTGCCTCAACTCGCACGAAAAGTCGAGACTCTACACGTATATTAGGCACCTAATTCCCAGAAAATCGCCCCTTTTAGTATCAGTTACCCACCAATATCACTTTAGATGGGCGAAATATGATGCATTTCTGTCCTCAAGTTGTGTGGCCCTTTTCACCGAGGACTCTCTATCGCATTCCGCTACCGGCCTATCACAACATCAGCGCTTGTCTCCGGCAAAGCGAAAAGGCTTCTCCCCTGTGAGATCCGCACTGGTAAAAGTCGGACACCAGTAACGCTCGACGTGAGCTACAACAAGATCAGTTCCAGTGAAATGATCAACCCCGGGAGGCCGCTGCGGATTGTACATGGTGTCGGTCATATCCCTCATAAGAGCAACATTCTTACCAAGTTTCACCATCTGTCGGATTCCAAATGGCCGCCCCAGAACACACATGTTCAGGTGCACTCCACATAGAATGACGTTCTCGATCTTCTTTGCCGAAAGAAGATTATAGGTCTCCTGACCATTGTCAGTAATGGCGTCCCCTACAAGAATCTCAATCCCCTTGATCTGTCTCGTCCATGCCTCCCGGATCTCACACTTAGGCTCCTGACAACTGCAGCCCATATCCGAATCATCAATCGGAAGCACCTCCTCAAAATTAGGATCAGGCCAACACCACTTGGTTCCCCAGCGATCCTTGGTGCTTAACTTTATCGGAGTCTTCGCAAAAGGCGCCTTCTGGGCATATCGTCGCTGCGGAGTATCCTTGTAAAAATCCACCACACTACTCGGGGCATGAATGATAAAGACCCCCTTCGCTCGGGCCTTCTTTATCACCTCATTCAGGGGGCCAGTCATTTCTTCCACTCGACGAGCCGCTGACTTACACCAGTGGTCATCCCACATATCACAGATAATCAGAGCCGTTTCATCTACTCTCCATGTCTCTTTCCTAATTACCACTCGATCCGGATTCGCCTTGGTTCGAGACTTAAGACTGAGGGCAAGCTCTGCGGTAGCCATGGGGGAAAAAAGAACAACGAGAGAGAAAGCAAGGGAGTAGGTCTTGTTCATATCAAAAGTTCGCGTGTATCCTAGAAAGCGAATTCCCCGGCCGCAATGTAGAACCAGGGCGCGCACCCTTGGGAAACGGCTAGATCCATCCCTAAAATGGGACAATGATTCGAAGTCGACCCGAAACCACTACGGCTTATCGGAGAATTCATCGCGGCGTCCCCATCCCCCGCCCCCCGGGGTTAAAACCCGAATGCGCTCGCCGGCTTGCACAATAATGCTGCAGATCCCCGGCAAATCTTGCGCCGAGCCATCAACCCCGACCTTGATTTGTCTCCCTCGCAACCCCGCCGCACCCCCTTCTTTACCCCTAGGAACCTCCTCACGTCTCTGAGCCAGCATCGAAACCGTCATGGTCTCGAGAAACTCGAACTCACGCTGCAGCCCACACCCACCATTCCATCGCCCATGACCCCCAGAGTCCTTTCTCAGAGAAAAGCTGCGTAAGCGGACAGGAAAGCGACGCTCCAGGATCTCCGGATCAGTGATCGCGGTATTACTCATATGCACATGGGTACCGCTCAACCCAGACCACCCAGGCCCCGCTCCAGAGCCCCCTCCAATAGTTTCGTAATAAGCAAAGGCCGCATTCCCGAAAAGAAAGTTGTTCATTGTTCCCTGGCTGTTGGCCTGTAAGTCAAGCGCATCAAGGAGAACATCAACCACACGTTGGCTTGTTTCCACATTCCCCCCGACGACCGCAGGGCAGACAGCCGGGTCCTCAGGAAAGACGGGACTTAGAATGCCCTCGGGAGTCTTGATATGAACCTCGTCAAGAAGACCTTCGTTCAGAGGAAGGTCGTCCCCAACCCACGCCCGAAGCACGTAGAGAACCGCACTCCTCACGATTGCCTCCGTTGCATTAAGGTTTCCATCGTGAACAGGTCCAGAACCCGAAAAGTCAACTTCCAGCCCTTCACCAGAACATCGCAGGAACACACGGATCGGCGTTCCGTCATCAAGAATATCCTCTCCCTGCCATTGGCGACCACTCAGGGGGCGCAGCTTCGAGCTCATGACCTCCGTGGCATGCCGGCGCAATTCAGCCATATTACGAAGGACGATCTCGCAGGATGAGCCCCGGGCCAACTCCTGCAGCGCCCGGACTCCGTAATGGTTGGACGCAGACTGAGCAGCAAGATCTGCAAGGTTATCACTCAGCATTCGGCTTGGGTAACGCGACGCCAGAAAGAGATCCTCCACCTCCTGCAACCGGCTTTTTCCCGATTCACAGAGGAGAATCGGCGCCACAACCACACCCTCTTCCTCGAGGCAGCGAGCCTCCGCGGGCATGGAGCCCGGCGCTCTTCCTCCAATCTCAGCATGGTGAGCTCGGTTCGCAACAAAACCGATTAGGCATCCTTCGACAAAAACAGGACTGATCAACGTTACATCGGGAAGGTGCGATCCCCCGAATGCAGGGTGATTCACCATCACCGTATCTCCCTCCTTCCATTTTCGTCCCTCGCTGACCTTCCTCACGCATAGACCAAGTGCTCCTAGGTGAACTGGAATATGCGGAGCGTTCACCACCAACCTTCCATCTGCATCCAGAAGGGCACAGGAAAAATCAAGGCGCTCCTTGATGTTGGGAGACATCGCAGTTCTCCTCAGCAGCTCGCCCATCTCCTCTACCAGACCTTCAAAACGGCAACGGAACAGCTCCGACTCTATCTCGGGAGACCAACCTGCGGCGTGCTGCAGTCGACCTGGACCTGCTTGGCCCTGCCTGAGCAGTCGCATCCCTCCACGCGAGCCCTTTGCCCAACTCCAACCCGGCTCAACAACGCAAGTTCTGAAGGCGTCCTGCATAACCTCCATGCCCTCTACCTCCAAGGCAGGACCAAACTCCTCCGGGGGAAGATCCCTCCCAGCGATACTCGCGATTACTCTCAGCGCCACCAGTTCGATCTCTTTCCCAGGAGGAGGATCATATCCATAGAGCTTTTGGTAGCGCTCGACAAAGCGTTCTTCGAGATCGCCATGCTCGGGCAGACCGTCCATCTCAAGCTCCAAAGTGGAATCCTGACCCCACAGTCGCATTTCACAAAGTATTCTGGAGAGAGATGCCTCCTCACCCAGCCAATCCAATGCCCCCCGCACCAGAGCCCCAACTCTCTCGGTCCATCCTGCCTCAAGAGCATCCAAGCGCTCCAAGACCTGCTGCTCAACGATTCTTTCCTTCGCGCAGTGATGTAAGCCCCTCGCGCTCAATAATCCTGCATCATCGGGAACGAATATCTCCCTGATGCCAAGCTTAGCTGCTACCCCGCACGCATGCTGTGGACCGGCTCCGCCGAATGCTACCAGGCTGTAATCCGCAGGGTCGCATCCCTCCCTTACAGAGACCTTTCGAATTGCCTCTGCCATTCGCTCAATCGCTATCTCTCGAAGTCCCTCAAGTAGCTGTTTCTCCGACCCTGCAGGCACCCCGTCTTGCTCCATCTGATGCTGGAGTTCATGGAACTGGGTCCGCGCCGCATCAATATCGAGAGGTATCCCTGGCCCAGTTGAATCCATGAGCCCTAGCAGAAGATTAACATCCGTAACAGTTAGCGGCCCACCTTTACCATAACATGCCGGACCCGGATCTGCTCCCGCACTCTCCGGCCCCACCGCGAGTGCCCCGGCAGTCCAGCGGCAAATAGAGCCTCCTCCCGCAGCTACCGTCTCGATCTTGATTGCCGGAGCCGCAACCCTTACCGGGCCAATTGTCTGCTCGTAGCGTAGGACGGGGGCCCCATCAATCCGAGCAACGTCGCTACTGGTGCCACCCATATCGAATGCGATAACTTTATCACAACCAGCAGACCGAGCCACTTCCATGGCGCCCTTCACCCCGCCAGCTGGGCCACTCAGCAGGCTGTCGATCGGTCGGTAGTCCCCCGCATCCTTGAGCCCTCCTCCACTTGTAAGCAACTCAAGGGTTCCACCCTCTATTCCACCACGGACATTCGCCACGAAGGAATCCATGACTGGTGCAAGGTAGGCGTTAGCCGCGGCCGTCTCCGCACGTGGAAGGAGCCTGACCGCCCCGGTAAGATCTGTGGATAGAGAAACGAACGAGATCCCCGCTTCTCGCAACCAATGTCCCACCTCCTGCTCGTGTGCAGGATTTGCATAACTATTTAAAAGAGCTACTGCAACAACCTCAACAGAATCGCGCTTTAACCTCTCAATCAGATTCTTCCTCTCCGTCTCACTCAGCGGCTCAATGACTCGCCCAGAAGCGTCGATACGTCCACTTATCCCAACACAGGACTCAAATACCGGAACCGTAAGGTCCTGCCTCAGATCAAAAAGGTGTGGGCGGCGCTGGTCACCGATCCGTAACAGGTCTTCAAATCCTGCGGTTGTAATCAGAACTCCCTTGCTCCCCTTGCGCTCTAATAATGCGTTAGTTGCCCTCGTTGTAGACACCCTGAGGCCAACGTTGGGAAAGGGCACCCCAAGCGGAGTAGAGGTAAGAATTCGCAAGGCGAGAATCGGAGGGACCTCTCCGGTAAACATCTCAAGAGCATCACCCTTTGAAAAATCATCTCCTCCATGAACGGAAAGCAGGCGAGCCCGGCGAGCCCAATGAGCAACCAGTCCT
>Ga0115011_10003202_pt1 | contig 11153 bp, 7 predicted proteins | sample TroAtlMetagenome_2_FD_88705 | JGI IMG/M metagenome (GOLD analysis project Ga0115011, IMG submission 88705) | Marine eukaryotic phytoplankton communities from Atlantic Ocean - Tropical Atlantic ANT8 Metagenome | ecosystem: Environmental > Aquatic > Marine > Oceanic | place: Tropical Atlantic... | reverse complement strand
TTTGTGTCCGTTTGTTGTTGTTGTTGTTGTTCTCGGTCTTTTTTTGTCCTTTTTTTTTTCCATCTCTCCCTTTTATTTTTTGCTTTTTATTTTGCTCTTTTTTTTGAGCGTTTTGACACAAAACAACTTCTCTGCTTTGAGAGAGGAAAAAAAAGAGACCCGTTTTTTTTTCCTTCTCTTTTGTTTTTGGACTTTTGGAGAGTGTTTTTCTTTCCCCAGAAAAAAAAACTCGTTTGTGTCGTCGTCGTCGGTAAATAAAGACACACACGCAACACACACAGATGGCCGGTCGAAACGTCGCGAAAAGAGCGATCGATCGCGCGATCGCGTCGGCGGCGGCCACGTCGAGATATCCGCATTTCGCGGGGACGACGACGACGACGAACGCGGGGTTGTTTACGCGATGCGCGACCAGCACGGCCACTCCGTCGTCGTCGTCTGAATCGTCGTCTGAATCGTCATCTCTGGTGAAGAATTTCGACGTCTATCGATGGTCTCCGGAAGCACCGAAAGGCTCCGAAGCGTCGAAGCCGCGGTATCAATCGTACCAAGTCGATTTGAACGATTGTGGACCGATGATGCTCGACGTGCTCTTAAAGATTAAAGACGAACAAGACCACTCGTTGAGTTTCCGCAGATCGTGCAGAGAAGGCATCTGTGGCTCGTGCGCGATGAACATCGACGGCGTGAACACGTTAGCGTGCTTGTCGAAAGTGGATAAAACGACCGCGTCTGAGACGACAAAGGTCGCACCGTTACCGCACATGTTTGTCGTCCGAGATTTAGTGGTAGATATGAGCAACTTTTACGCGCAGTATAAGTCGATCAAACCGTGGTTGATTCAAGACGAAGAAGAAGAGACGAAATCGAGCGGCGGCGAAAACGTACAGTCGAAAGAAGACCGCGAGAAATTGGATGGTTTGTACGAGTGCATTTTGTGCGCGTGTTGTTCGACATCGTGTCCATCGTACTGGTGGAATTCGGACAAATATTTAGGCCCAGCGGTGTTGTTGCAAGCGTATCGATGGATCATCGACTCGCGAGACGGGAGGAAGAAGGACAGGTTGATTCAAGTGAACGACGCGTTTAAGTTGTATAGATGTCACACGATAATGAATTGCACGAAGGTGTGTCCGAAAGGGTTAAACCCGGCGAAAGCGATCGCGAAGATTAAGACGATGGTGAAGTAACTTCCGCCGCGCGCGCGTCTCCGCAGATAGAAGAGGGAGAATGATGATGAGAGGAGGAAAAGAGCAAGTTTTATTTTTACATCATCATCTCTTTTTTGTGGTCTGGTTGTCTGGTCAAACACATTTTTAACTGTTGTTGTATCAAAAATATAAAAAGTAAAAAAAGTCCAAAAATACGACGACGACGACGACGACGTCCTCAAAGTTTTCCTCCTCCTCCTCCTCTTCCTCCGCGTCGTCGTCAAACACACACACACCGCTTTGGTGCCTTTGATTTGTGGATCGTCGTCATGTTCAGGAAGCTGTGCACCTCGGTGAGCAAAGCCTCTGGTTCCATTCGCGTCCCTTCGCCGTCTCGCTGCGAGAAAACGAAGAGGACGTCGTCGTCGTCACGTAAACCTCCCCCTCCTCTTCCTCCTCTTTGTGTTCCCGAAAAAGAAGAAGGAAAAGTTTTTGACCCGAACCCGAACAACGTTTCGATACACCGGAAAACACCAATCCGAAACTTCGAGCTGGGCCCGATCATAGGCACCGGGTCGTTCGGGATCGTTCCAATTGCCAAGCACCGAGATTCTGATTTAGTCGTCGCGGTGAAAATCCTATCCAAAGCGCACGTGGCGAAGACGAAACAAATCGCACACATCGTTCAGGAGAAAAAAATACTCGAGAAGTGTTCGAAGAGTAAGTTTATCGTGCAACTCTTTTCCTACGCGCAAACGAAAGAAGAAATTCACCTGGTGATGGAGTTTGTTCCAGGAGGAGAACTGTTTAATCAGTTGCGACTCTACAGACGATTAAAAAATTACATCGCGCGATTCTACATCGTTGAAATCACGCTTGCGTTTGAATACTTGCACGAAACGTGCGCAAAGCCGTGTCGGGTTGCGTATAGAGATTTGAAACCAGAGAATGTTTTATTGGACGGGTACGGGTACGTGAAATTGGCAGATTTTGGATTCGCCAAGCAGTTGGGGCCGAAAGTTATTGATACAAGTAAAGATGGCAAGGCGGTTACGGCTACTAATCGAAGAGAGGAAGAGGTTCACCAGAAGGTTGGATTCATTGAAAACGAAAAGGCATACACGCTGTGCGGTACGCCGGATTATTTAGCACCGGAAGTGATTTTGAACGGAGGTCACGACGAGTCCGTGGATTGGTGGGGACTTGGTATTTTACTCTATGAGCTCGTGAGAGGTATACCGCCGTTCCAAAGCGAGGAACCGTGGGCGACATATCAGAAAATTTTGAAAAGAGAGTTCACGTTTGGGCCGAAAGAACGGAAGAAAGCGAAGAAGAAGAAGAAGAAGAAGAAGAGTGGTAAAAAAGACACAGAAACGACGACGAAGACAAAAAAGAAGAAAGTTTATATAAACGACGACGATGAAAAACAAAGCGACGAAGAAGGGGATGATGATGATGATGAAGAAAACGAAAACGCATTCGGATTTACGAAACAAAGCCGAGACTTGATACGTAAACTTTTGACCGTCGAAAGCGCAAAACGTCTCGGCTCAACACACGGGTCGATTGAAATCAAAAGCCACCCTTGGTTTCGCTCGGTCAATTGGAAGTTGGCGAGTGAACGCAAATGGAAGAAACCACCGATAGTTCCGCGGTGCCCGCGATCGGAGAAGGAGTTATACGCGATGTTGCAGAAAATCGCCGAGGAGGAAGGTTTCGACCAAGAGAGCAGCGCGAGAAACGATACGAACTTCGTCGAAATTTCCCAAGAGGACGAGATGGCATTTCAAGCGCTCGAAGAAGACGAAATTCTCGACGATGAATATAGGAATGAGAGTGATGGTATGATCACCGTCGAAACGTAACGTGTCAATGCTAGTATTTATGTGATAAAAGAGCGCTCTCACTACACACAAACAACCACTCTAGATTCTACTCTAAGCAAAAGCTAGTACGATATAAATACACGGTCTTGGCGCACCGTCGGATTCTATTACTTACTCTTCTTCTTCCTTCTCCACGCGAAATCATCGTCGTCGTCCGAATCATCATCGCTACTCTCGTCGTCCTTGTCACCGTCTTTCTTTGCTTGCGAGACGTTCTTCTCGCCGCTGCCTCCTTCTTTCTTCTTCTTCTTCATAACCTCCATCGCCTTCTTCCTCAACGCGTCCACCTTATCAAAACCAGCCACGGTATCCGCGATGACTTCATCCGCCAACTCTTTCGCGTGCATCGCCGCCTCTTCCTCTTCTCGTTTTATTCGCTCTTCCTCTTCTTTTTGCTTTAAGAATTCCTGGCTGCTCGTCTCGTCCGCAACGGTTTTTGTGTTGGCAGTCTTCTGCTTCTTGTTTCCGCCGCCCGAACCGCCAACGTCCGCGTTGTCGCTCCTTCTTTTCTTCGTCGTCCCGTCCGCCTCCTCCTCGTTCGCCTCGTCGAAGAACCCCGCAGGTAACGACGCCTTCTTTTCGACGTCACGTCTCCCCTCTTTTTGGACGGTGGTCTCTTCCCGTGGTCGTGGTCTCTTCCCACCCCATCTCAAAGCATCGTCGTCCGCCGAAACTCTCATCATCAAAGGCCGCGCGCGGGTCCCGAACCCCTCTTCACCGCCGCCGCTTGGCGTCGTCGTCGTCGTCGTCGTCTCCCCTCGCGTCCGCTCGTCCACTTTCGCGCGAAACGCCGCTCGGAACTTCAAAGAGGACATCTTTGAGCACAAATGGTCCCTTATTTTTGTAAGGAAAAACCAAAACGTTTCGTCTCCCTTTTTTTTGTGTGTGTCCAACAGTTTAGGGTTTTTGTTCCCTTGTCTTTTGGAAAAATTCAAAAGACGAAGGGGAAAGCGACACAAAACGCCAGCGACAAAAACCAAGAGAGAGAGAGAGAGAGAGAGAGAGAGAGAGGGACACACAAAGAGACCACCATGGGGTACGCATCCACGATCAACGAGTGCTACGAGAAGCTCGAGAAGATCGGCCAGGGGACGTACGGGAAGGTGTACAAAGCGAGAGAACGAGCGACGGGGAGACTGGTGGCGTTGAAGAAGACGCGATTGGAGGTGAGCTTTTTTAAGTCTTGTTTTTTGCACCATCGCTCTTTCTTCTTTCCACGGGGAAAAGACCCCCCCACACGCACACTTGTTTTTTTTTTATTGTGCCCGCCGCGCGCGAGAGTGTTTTGGACCGACGGCGGGAGCGAGAACGAGAGGCGAGCGCGGTGACGCGCACCGCGTTCGCTCGCGCTCGCGCTCGCGCGCTCTTTCGACGCGTCGTTGGTTTTTTTACACGTATCGAACGCGCTCGATGATGTTTGTGATTTTTGGAAGAGGGGAAACTATAATCTCATTTTTGAAAATGTCTCACCCACGATACCTTTCTCGCGCGCCGCGCGCTCGACAGATGGAAGAAGAAGGCGTCCCATCCACGGCGTTGAGAGAAGTCTCGTTACTTCAAATGCTCTCTGAATCCGCCTTCATCGTTCGTCTCTTAAAAGTGGAACACGTGGAAGAAGACGGGAAAGCGATGCTTTATTTAGTCTTTGAATATTTGAACCAAGATTTGAAGCACTTTATGGACGAAACCGGGAGAGGACCGGCGAACCCGCTGCCGAAAGCGACGGTGCAAAACTTCATGTACCAACTTTTATTGGGCACCGCGCATTTACACAAGCACGGGGTGATGCACAGAGATTTAAAACCGCAGAACTTGTTGGTTGATAAAGCGAACAACGTGTTGAAGATTGCAGATCTCGGTTTGGGGAGAGCGTTTTCGGTGCCGGTGAAGAGTTACACGCATGAGATTGTGACGTTGTGGTATCGAGCGCCGGAAGTTTTGTTGGGGGGGTCGCATTATTCCACACCCGTGGATATTTGGTCTATCGGATGCATTTTCGCGGAAATGGCCAGGAAGCAACCGTTGTTTCCAGGTGATTCCGAATTGCAACAGTTGTTGCACATTTTTAAGTTGTTGGGAACGCCGAACGAAACGGTGTGGCCGGGGGTGACAAAATTGAGAGATTGGCACGAGTTTCCGCAGTGGAAACCGCAAGACTTGGCTAAAATTGTACCACAGTTGGACGAAAACGGGATTGATTTGTTGCAACAGATGTTGGAGTTTGATCCAGCGAAGAGAATTCATGCGACGGAAGCGTTGGAGCATCCGTATTTTGCGGATTTGGAGAAGACGCAGTTCGCGGAAATCGAGGAGCAGTTCGAGAAGGAGAACCGAGTGAGCGTGAATGCGCAGTAATAATATAGTAGAGGTGTGGTGCTTTACATACACCCGTATATAAAAACAGAGAGAGAAGTAAGCACTCTTCTTTGCCTTTACGCGGATGCGAATCCCGAGGAAGGACGAGAGACAAAAACAATAAACTTATTACATTAAACCCCCCTACATATAAACAGAGAAGGAGTGCAAGAGACGAAGGACAGAGGAGGAGGTTACTCCGAATAGAGAGAGAGAGAGAGACTGTTGTGTACCAATAATATTATTTCCATACCCAAACTACGGCACTGTATCTTAAAAAATTCGTGAAAAAAAAGAGATAGATATTTATCCAAACACTTTTTAACACGCGCTCTAATTAAACATCAATGGCGGCTTTCATCACGTGCTCGCCTGTCGCGAGCACCGGCACTGTTCGATGGTCGTCCGTCCCCTCCAGATCTTCATTTTCTTCTCGTTTTCGAATACCGTGTACGATTGCTAAGAAAAACACTCGAAGAAGAAATTCCGTCGTCGAAAATGCGATATCTGAACCGGAAACAAAAGACGACGATAAAACTACGACGTACAACGGCGCTCTTTTCCCTGGCGTGGAAATCCCGAGAGATTCTTCCAACGAAGCGTTGTTGAAGAAATTCTCGAAAATTTTCCCTTGGGGTAACGGCGCGCCGGTTACCGAGAAAGTTCTGTTTGATTTATTAAAGGACGAAGTGCGAAGTGCACCTCTGTTTGTGCCTTTGTATCAGTATTATCGAGACTACGGCGGGGTCTACAATCTCGGCGCCGGGCCGAAATGGTTTGTGGTGGTTTCTGACCCAACCGTGGTGAAATTCATGTTCAAAGACAACGCGGATGCGTTCTCCAAAGGCATTTTGACGGACATCATGCAACCAATCATGGGAGACGGGTTGATTCCGGCGAATAGAGAGTTGTGGGCGAAAAGAAGGCCGGTGGTTGGAAGCGCGTTTCACGGGACGTGGTTGAAACACATGACGGACTTATTCGGGAGGAGCGCGATGAATTTGAGCAAAAAGTTGGAAACCCACGGGGAAACGGACGAGATTGAGATTGAGAACGAGTTGTACTCGATGGCGCTGGATGTCATCGGCGAAGCGGTGTTCAACTACGAATTTGGAGCGCTGAACGAAGAGACGCCGATAATTAAAGCAGTATACAGAGTTTTGAGAGAGAGCGAACACAGAAGCACCTTTCCGTTGCCGTATTGGCAGATTCCTGGGGCGATGGAGGCGGTACCGAGACAGAAACAGTTTAGCGAAGATATCGAGATGATTAACGCGGAGTTGACAAAACTGATTCGAGAGGCGTTGGAGAATAAGCAGGAAATCGATTTGAGCGAATTTGAATCTAGAGACTACAATAACGTATCGGACGCGTCTCTTTTGAGATTTTTAGTAGACATCCGCGGCGATGAAGCTTCGGATAGGCAATTACGCGACGATTTGATGACCATGCTCATCGCCGGTCATGAAACGACCGCTGCGGTGCTCACGTGGACCATCTTTTGCCTTTGTAAGCACCCAGATGTGATGGAAAAAGCCGCGAAGACAATCGACGAGATTGTTCAAGATCCAAACGGTATCCCCACGGTGGAAGAAATTCGAAAACTTCGCGACGTTCGCATGTGCCTCGTGGAAGGCATGCGCCTCTACCCGGCTCCTCCGATCCTCATCCGCCGTGCAATCGAAACCGTCGACTTACCCAAAGGTGGTATGGGTAAATCCATCCAACTGAAAAAAGGTACGGACTGTTTCGTTGCCGTTTGGAACCTCCATCGGTCTCCCGACCACTGGGAAAACCCAAACCTCTTCGACCCTTCGAGATGGGACCGCAAATTCACCAACCCAAAAATCGAAGGCTGGAACGGCTACGACCCCGAATTAGTCACCGGTTTATACCCAAACGAAGTCGCCACTGATTACGCGTACGTCCCTTTCGGTGGTGGTCAACGCCGATGCGCCGGCGACGTCTTCGCCATGATGGAAGCGACCGTTGCGTTGAGTGTCTTGCTGAAGAAATTTTCCTTTGAGCTCGCGTGCGACGAGAGCGACGTCGAGATGATCACCGGCGCGACCATTCACACGAAGAAAGGCTTGCCCGTGAGAGCGGTGAGAAGGAAAGCTTAATATATTATTAATAGTCTACCTGAGATGTTTTATGCTGTATTTTTTGTATGGAGTCGTCGTGATTGATTTCGTCGTCGAGCGTTCGCCCCTTTTCATCTCTTCCTCTCCTTTCTTTTGTTTTGGAGATTTCATTCAAACCACACAATTCGTATAAAAAAAACCTCCTCTCGATGAAGTAAAAAATTTCTTCACAACAGGAGAAGAGAGAAGAGAGAGAAAGAGAGAGTTGGGAAGGGGGCACCTCTCTCCTTCCCGGAAGAGGCGATGCTGAACTCTCGGGAATGCGCCGCGTTTCTTTTGCTCCTCGCGTGTATTCTCCTCGCGCATTTGAGCACGGCTATCTTTTGCAGCGCGACTCGCGATGGTGATTTTTTCGCATCGGAAAAATCTTTCGTCGACGAAGAAGCGCTTCCGTTCGACGAGAACGACCACGCGCAAACGCGCGCGTTACTCTGGTCGCAGAAAGCTCCGGACTTGAACGTGCTGGACACGACGAAGTCAACGGAGAACACGCAAACAACATCCATCGCGGACCAACTCGTCAAAGAATTGGATACCGTCGTGGACGAAACGAGTGCTTCACAAAGAGCCGCAGGAGATATAGCGTCTGCGAATGATGATGATAATGATGATGATGATGATGATGGTAATGATAATGACAATAGTAAAACCAGCTCGAACGCCATCGAAAACGCCATCCTCGATTCCGAAGCGTTCCGAGAAAAAATCAAACAAAACGGCAGGAACGACCCGGGATGGACGGAAGAAGACCGACAACTCGAACAGAGTTTAGAAACGAAGTGGATTAATAATCCAGACGAGGATATTTCGCGTGAGTGGCACAATGCGTACGAGGAAAAATATTCCGCCGGGATAGTCGACGAGAAGAAAGAGGAGGTGTTGGAAATCGAAGAAGAGATGGAAAAAAATGAGGAGTTGACGTTCGGGGAGCTGATAGCGACGAGCGCGACGAGCGGGAAGAAGAGTAGTAAATCAAAAAAGACGAGAAAGGAAAAAGCATTGAAAACCAGTGACGACGTCTTAAACGTCGTTTTAGTCGGGAACGGGAAGTCGGTGTTAAAGAAAAATAACGGGAAAACGATCGATAGCGCAGATGTGGTTGGGAGGTTTAATTATTTCCAAACGAAAGGGTACGAGAAGAAAATCGGGACCAGATTGGACTTGTGGTTTTTAGGCGAGTTGAGACAACCGGGACCGCGAGGGTCGAGAGGGTCGAGATTGAGCACAGGGAGGATGGATATGAAGATGAAACCAACACTAAGATATATCGTGCCGGTTGTGTACGAGACTCCAAGAAAGTGCTCGAAAATGAATTGTAAGCCGAGTAATGCGAAATTGAAACAACGGGTAGCGACGATTGGTATGGTCAAGAAGGCGTATGCAAAGTACGGCATTCGCAAGATGCTCGAAATCATGCCGATTGAAGTCCAACATAGATTATCGACAAAGTACGGGTACACCACACCTTGGCCGTCGTCGGGGATTTTAGCCATTATCTATTGCTTAGAAAAGTACCGGAATGCGACGGTAACGATCACCGGATACGATTTCATGGGTGGAAATTTAGGCCACTATTGGGAAAAAGTGAAGAAGAAAGGGACGGTGCACTCGATGAAAGGCGAAGCGTCGTTCATAGCGCAATTAGTGAAGAATGGGAGGGTAAAAGTTATGTAATAGATAGGAGTCGGAGATCAGCAGTAGTGCGTGTGTTTTTATTTTCATGTGTTCTATGCATAGTATGACAGAATAAACTATTCTTTTCGTATCTCTTCTTTTTCATAAACTAAAGAAATGTTAATTTACAACGGTTGCCACAGCCGTAGCAGTTTGCGGCGGATGGTGTTTGTGCGACGACGTCATCTTCATGTTATTCGTCGCCGCAGTCGCAACGGTTCGTCTGCCCCTTCGTCTCGTGTCACCGAATTTCTTTTCCAACTCCAAAACATCCACAAGCAAACTCATGGGTGTCTCTCGTTTGCGTCTGCTCTGCGTCGGAAGATTCGCCAACTGTAACAAGTTGCGCCATTTATCTTTCATATCCATAGCTGTTCGGCGACCGAGTCTCTTGAACGTCTTCTTCTCGATGGCATCGGCTTCGTCGCGCTTCTTTATGGCTGTCCAGCGGCAACCGCACAAACGAACGCCGTCAACTAACGCTTGCGATTCTTCCAAGGTCCACGGAGAGTGGTGTTTCGAGCGACGTTGTCCTTGAACGTATTTCTTTTCATCCGACTTCGCGGAAACTATGGTGTTACGTTCGACGAGCGCCGTATTTTTTTGTTGGGATGATTCGGCCTTGATATTATTGGTGACAAACGTATGGTCGGCGCCGTCTTCGTTGGTGTTGCTATTGTTGCCGTCGCCACTCGTCGAGGGTGATCGAATCGTCGTTGCTGTCGTCGTAGTAGTAGTAGCAGTAGCAGTAGCACTAATAGTATTCGCCATCACCGCTGACACTGCCGCAGTAGTGTTTGCAGCATTATTGGTCGCTAGCGTTTCTTTCTCCTTTGGCGTCGCGAGCGAACGAATGTCCTCGAGCATTTTCTCCGGAATCTCCGTCGCCTCGCGTTTTTTATACAAGACCGGCGATAAAGCCGTTCGCATGACATTGCGCCACTTATCTTTCAAGTCCACCGCCGAGCGTTGGAGCAAAGCGCCCGAAATACTCTCGTCCGATAAGGATTTAATATCCGCCCATTGGCCTCGACCGCATCGTTTGACTCCGGCGACTAAAGCTTCGACTTCCACTAAAGACCACGGTCTGTGAACCTTTTGACGTTTGTTTTTGCCGTTATTATTACCACTGCTATTGTGTTTGTGTTTTCGTTTTTGTTTTTGTTCCATAGATGACGCTTTGTTATCGTTGTTGTCGTGTATACGTGGATTCGTCGTCGTAGTCGTAGTCAACGAATTATCTTGCCTATTACTCGTGATGCCGTGCAACACAACAGCCCCGTTCTCGCCACCGTTATCTTCTTCCAACGACGACCCAGACGATGACCTTCTGATATTCTTACATAAACTCGTTCGCTTCCTTCTTGGACACTTCAAATTCAGTGGGACTATTTGTCCGGTACACGTCGTCTCCGAGTTTGAATTTCGTCTGCGTCGGTTCGTCTGTCGCGGCGCAGCGGCGGCAAACAGTCCTCCGTCGCCGTCGCCGCATAAGGACATGAGCACGTCTGCAGCCGCGGAAGGTGAGTTCATGAATGGCGTTTCTGGTCGTTCGATGGTATCGCGAAGTGGATGAGTAGGTGGTCGACTTCTTTTCTTCGCGTTGTTATTGTTGTTGTTGTTGTTGTTGTTCTTTGTTTTTTCTTCTCGGTTCGATTGCTCGTCTTCCCGAAACGAGTCAAAACCACTCTTGTCGGAATGCCCCGACCTCCGTTCTTTGTCTTCCTCGTCTTCTCGTTTCAACACCGGTGGCATCATCATCATTCCCGTCGCGGGCGTCGCGATTGGAACGAAGCCGTTTTTCATCCCGTATTGCACCTGCGGACACGTCAAATGCACGTTCGGAAGCCTCCGGAACGCGTCGACGGACGAATGCTGTTGACCCGTCGAGGGAAATTTCGGCGCCGGTTCGTTAACTTCCCTCGAAATGTCGTTGGCGGACA
>Ga0115011_10003200_pt1 | contig 11158 bp, 7 predicted proteins | sample TroAtlMetagenome_2_FD_88705 | JGI IMG/M metagenome (GOLD analysis project Ga0115011, IMG submission 88705) | Marine eukaryotic phytoplankton communities from Atlantic Ocean - Tropical Atlantic ANT8 Metagenome | ecosystem: Environmental > Aquatic > Marine > Oceanic | place: Tropical Atlantic... | reverse complement strand
TCATCTGCTGCAAAGGCTGCGGAGGAAGATGATGAGTTTGATGATGAGTTTGATGATGAGTTAGACGCACATATAGAAGAAGCGGAAGAGGCGGCTGCAAAGGTTGCTGCTGAGGAAGAGGCGGCTGCAAAGGCTGCTGCTGAGGAAGAGGCGGCTGCAAAGGCTGCTGCTGAGGAAGAGGAGGCTGCAAAGGCTGCTGCTGAGGAAGAGGCGGCTGCAAAGGCTGCTGCTGAGGAAGAGGCGGCTGCAAAGGCTGCTGCTGAGGAAGAGGCGGCTGCAAGAATCGCTCGAGAAGAGGCTGCAAGAGCCAGTTTAAAGGCTGCTAGAGAAGAGGCTGCAAGAATCGCTCGAGAAGAGGCTGCGAAAGCCATTGAGGAGATGGATGCGGAAGAAAAGGCTGCAGCAGAGAAGGCTGCAGCTGCAAAAGAAAAGAAGCGTCTTCTGCTTGAGAGGGTGGCTGAGAAAGCAAGTAAAATTGATTTTGAGACTATTGGTAATGCGGCTACTTCGGATATTGTTTCAGAAATCACAACCCAATCAACGAGTATTACTCTGTCTGATGCTTCATCTTTCCCGGAGAGTGGAAATGCGTATATTTACGACCCAAGTGGAAATATAATATTAAAATGGGAAGGAAAAGAAAATGATACTTTAATTGGAGTAAGTGGTATTACCAAGAATCCTCCATATGGGGCAATAATAATTGAAAGAGATAATCTACAAGATATCAAAGGAGTTGGCCCGTTCATAGAAGAAAAATTAAATGCACTGGGAATATATACATTTAGACAAATATCTAATATGAATCTTGAAATTGAAGAACAAGTGAATCTAGCTATAGAATTCTTCCCCGGTAGAATCAGAAGAGATGAATGGGCAAAACAGGCTTATGAATTTATTAATATTGATGAAAGTTAAGAGATAGACATTTAACAGTAATTGAAAGCGAAGGAATAGGAGCAATAGTATGGCGGGGGGAATTGAGGACGTATTTACTCCATTGACTGATGCGATAAGCGATATAGAAGATATGGGCCTCTTATACCAGATTGGGTTTAGTCTTCTGCTTATTCTTGTTGGATTATTGAGCGTGAAATTTGGTTTTTCTAGGATAGCATGGAGAATTGTAAAAAGTACTGAAAATGAATGGGATAACGCTGCTTTAGGACCCGTTACAAATAGGATCTATATATTTGTACTATCTGCTGGTACAGAAATATCAATTGATTGGATTGATACCGGAAGTGATAGTGCAATTTATTCAACTATAGAGCCTTATTTCTCAGCGATATATATCCTGTTAACAACTTCTCTAATTAGTGTCGGTATAAAATATGTAGTTCCAGCAATTTTTGAGAAATATACTGTTAATAAATCTGTGACGGTCACTGGAGGTAACCCAATAATGGTTTTTTTCAGCAGGACACTAATATGGTTCATAGGATTAAATCTAGCACTTGATACCATAGGAATAGAATTGTTAGGAATACTAGCATCATTAGCAGTTTTCTCACTTATAATTGGTCTTGCAGTTCAACAAACCTTAGGAAATATAGTAAATTCATTTATGCTTGCGATAGATCAACCGTTTGAAGTCGGCGATAGGATAGAAGTAGAGGGAATACAAGGGAATGTAGTATCAGTCGGGATATTGTCTACAAAAATAATAACATTCACGGAACAATTAGTCATAATACCAAATAATAGACTAATAGATTCAACCATTACTAACTTTGCTAGAGGAGGAGGAGATGGAGTGGCGACAAGAGTTTCTGTGAGAGTTGATGTAGGAGTAGACTATGACGAAAACTCTGCTCATGTGAAACAAGTAATGGCAGACGTAGCAAGTAAGTGCGAGTATGTTTTATCTGAGCCTCAGCCAATGGTATTACTAAGAGATTTAGGAGATTATTCAAAAGTTTACCGACTTTATGCTTGGATAGAGGATTATAGTGATGAATTCTTAGCTAGAGACTGGCTATTAAGAGAGATTGATGTTCGCTTTGGAATTGAAAGTATAAGTATCCCATATCCTGTATCAGTAGAACTTCCTGAGAAGTTATCTCCATTTGGATATGACGCTTCTGGAAAGTTAGATAATGATGAAACAGCACAGGGTAGGCGACAAAGAAGAAAATCTAGTAGGCAACACATAGCTACAATGAATATGGAAAGAGATGAGGCTAGAGTTAAAGATGAAAGAGAAAGTATGAAAGAAGATTTAGAATATCTTCAAGCACAACTTTCTCAGGGAGATTTGAAGCGTGTCGAAAGGGAAACAATTGAGAGTGACATAAGAAACCTCGAGTCGTTATTGGCACAATTTTCGGAATAATTTTCGTAATTGATTTAGCCTCCCTCTACGTGCGAATGGCATGGAGATTGATACTGCAACCTCAGCAAAAAGTGCTGGTTTAAAAATATCCAATAGAAAGGCACCTGGAATAACTAGGAGAAAGATAGAGATTAAATCTGAAGAAGATGATAAAATAAAAATAGAGTGGGAATATATTAATCCGGATGGAAAGGATCTGAAAGATAAAGAAAGAATAGATTTTCTAAATTCGCTAGCGGTACCTCCTGCTTGGACAGAAGTTTGGTTTGATAGTAATCCGAAGGGCCATATACAGGCAACTGGAAAGGACGATAAAGGACGGTTGCAATATAGATATCATCCCGAATGGATAAAGAAAAGAGCAGATATGAAATTTGATGATGTCGACGAGTTTGGCATTGCACTCCAAGAGATAAGGGATCGCTATTGGAGTGATTTAGAGATGAAAACAAAAAAAGGACAAATGCCATTCCACAAGGCCGTGGCACTTGTGATATACTTAATGGATAGATATCACATTCGTGTTGGCTCTGATCAGTATGCAGCGGAAAATGAGTCGTATGGGCTTACAACCATTACAAAAGGGCATTTTACTCTTTTAGAAGGTAAAAAAGCAATTGAAGGGAAAATGGATGCGATATTTAGTTTCACAGGAAAATCAGGAAAGCCTTGGAAGCTATTAATCAGAGATGATGATATTGTGAAATTAATTGAAGAAGCGAAGTCTTTAGGAGATAACAATGATGAAACTGATTTATTTAGCTATACGGATGAAATAGGAAATATTGTAGACATAAAAGCAGACCATGTAAACAAATATATCCAAGAGGCAACAAAAAAAGGATACACTGCGAAGAATTTTAGGACTTGGGCTGCTTCTTGGAAAGCAGGTGCAAGATTGGCATTAATTTCTGAAGCAACAACGGATGAAATACTAGAAATACCTAAATTATTTGAAGAATGGAATAATTTAGACAATCCTCATGAATTTGAACCTATGATAGAGTGGAAAGGTGCTAGATTAAAAAGGCCTGAAGGATTAGTTAAATTGGCTGAAAATAACAAATTGCCCGGAGAAACAGAGAAAGAAAGAATGACTACGATGCTTGCCATAGTAGATACTGTTGCTGCTGATCTAGGAAATACTAGATCTGTTTGTAGATCATCATACATTAGGCCAATGTTCCTTGAAGATTGGGAAAAGGGAATTTTCCATAAAAGATGGAAAGAAGCATCAAAGATGGTCGCCCCAGAAGATTTGGAAAGGCAAGGATTTACGGATGAAGAAACCCTAGCAGAGGCAACTGCAATTCACTACATGAAAAAGAATGAAAAGTAGGTGATGTTATCGAAGAGATAATTAAACTTGATTTATTAGGTTTTTATTGTCCAATACCTGTTCATGAATTAAGGAAGGCAATTAATTCTTCAGATAAGGAAGTTATCTTTGAGTTGGTTTGCGATGATCCTGAAACTTTGCACGATATTCCGGCACTCTGTCAAAGAATGGGGGTTGAGCTAGAGAGTGTTTCGGAAAAATCTGGAGAATATAGTTTTAGAATAATCAAAACTTTTCCTTAGAAGACGCGTAATCTACTAGATGATTCAATAAACGACTATGAGGTGGTAAGCATATGAGAGAAGGAGGAGTAGTATCTGAAACTAAAGTTCCTGCAGATGCAAAACTACCAACTTCACATGGAGATTTTAGAATTAGAGTATTCCATGAAGAAAAGACTGGTTTTGATCATGTAGCATTGACACTTGGAGATATGGATGGTCCAGATCCAGTACTAGTCAGAGTTCATTCTGAATGCCTTACAGGAGATGCCTTCAGTAGCCTGAGATGTGATTGTGGCGCACAATTAGATGCTGCATTAAAGCAAATACAGAAGATAGGATGGGGATGTTTAGTTTATTTACGTCAGGAAGGAAGAGGTATTGGACTTCATGCCAAAATTCAAGCATACAACTTACAGGACAAAGGTGCAGATACACATGATGCTAATCTGATGCTAGGCCATCCAGTAGATGCAAGAAATTATGATATAGCATCAGTTATACTAAATTCAATTGGAATCAAAAAAATATGTCTTATGACAAACAATCCAGAAAAAACAAAGCAATTGGGTAAATTTGGAATAGAAGTTGAAGAGACAATGCCATTGATAGTCGGAGTAGTTGAAGAAAATAGAGAGTATTTAGTCACAAAAGTAGACAGGATGGGGCACTCAATAGATGAGGATTTGCTAAATTGATTATTGTGGGGCCGTGACCGGGAATTGAACCCGGACCGGCGGGACCACAACCCACCGTGCTAACCACTACACCATCACAGCCGTATGTATGCTTAGCGCATTATGTCATGTATATCAATCGTATGTTCCAAATATTTACACTATTGCACCAACGTATTCAAGCATAGCACACCTGCGCTAGTAACATGGAGTGTAGAGAGCGTTGTTTCTTCACCTCAATTGTAATCTTAGGTTTACTTCTTCCCACACCAATGTACAGTGCTGATGAGGTAGTTTCCGTAGAAGATGTTGAATTACTAGAAAGTGGAGATTTCGAAAATCCAGAAGAATGGGAAATATCTTCTACATCTGGTTTTTCAGATGATAATGCAGAATACAGCGTCGGAATGATTGCAGATAATGAATTATCAATAACTCACTCTAGACCGGATAATTTTGTCACACATACAGAATGGGCTACCTTCAGCATTAACAATAACAATAATACCCTTGGGAGTCCAGATTCAGATTATTCATGGTCAAACGGACCTAATATAACTATGAGTGGATATGAATTCTCGAGTTTCAATACCTATAATATAGAGAATGTATCAATAGTCATGCACATCAGCATACCTGAGGAATTGTATGAAGATGAAGTATACGTGAAACTTCAAAATCATGGATCTGATAAATTAATCACTGTTATCACCAATGTTGATACACCCGGCGGCATGAATCGGATGAATAATCCACTAGTCATGCCATTAGATGATTTGGTAGAGTGGGATTGGGAAAAAATAGAAGAAACACAGTTTACAATAGATTATGCTTCAGATAATATAGGCCTGGATGAATCTGAAGTTAGAGTGGATGCAGTAGGAATTAGAGTAAAATATAATCAACCATGGTATTCGTTTGAAAATGTCAAAGCAGAAACTGTAGTTTCTGGATATGAATTACCTGTTATTGACATTGACCCGTATGAGGGAAGTGTGGAAAAATTAGTTTATTCGACGTGCGGACTGGAACAGGAAGATCAATTTGAAGATGGGATTTGGAGCATAACTGAAATAGAAAAACCACCTTCACAAGAATTTGGAAGAATACATGCTTATGGAGAAGGAGATTTCACTTTAAAATATAAAAAATCTGATGGGACATTCCAAACAATAGATTCCGGAGATTTGTTGCCATCCTTAGGGGAAAAATTAGATTTGAGGATATTGATTCATGAAGGATGTATGGAAAAAATAAGAATTGATATTAATGATCCAGTTCTTGTGCTTGAAGGAGAAATAACAGGTAAAATTGATGGCTTATCTAATTCTTCGCAGGTTTTGTTTGCAATTGATAATGAATTGGTATTCTCCATGGGCGTTGGCTTAGGTAATTTCTCATATTCTGTTCCGATTGGGCATGCATTGCCAGAAGAAGGAAGTTTTGAGGTTGGCATTGCTACGAGGTTTCAATGGGCCTCTGATGGGACTAGAGAGACAACTGTTGTGCACCTAAAATCAATCTCAATTGAAGGAGGTTTTCACATTGAATGGGATTATGACCCAGAGTGCATCCAAATGGATAATTTAGAAATAGATGAAGATCAAGGCGGCCTAATAATCCCAATATCAACGAGGTGTGAAGATGATCTTACGGCCCAAGAAGATCTTGTTTTAACAGCAATTAGCATGGATGAAGAGTTAGTAGGAGTATCATCTGAAAATGGTGATTTAAGAATACAACCAGTACGAGACAATTTTGGAGAGACTGAAATAAAAATTAGCATTATTGATCAAAGAGGCAATACTTGGGATGATGAGTTCATGATAAAAATAAATTCAATACAGGATGCGCCGATACTTAGTGGATTGCCACTTACTGCATATGTTGAATTAGGAGAAACGGAAGTTGTTAATATGTCAATAATAGATGTAGATACTGATGAATTGTCTATCTCAACAAGTAGAAGTTGGGCAACCATTGATTCGTCTCGTAATTTAGTACTTACACCAGTGCAAAGTGGAACACATACGGTCGAGATAGTCATTAATGACGGCGAATTCGAAATAAAAGAAACTATAGAAGTAGTAGTCTCAGCCAAACCAGACTTGGCTATAGATGAAGTAGAAGTTACTAAAGGAGGAGAAAAATACAATATTTTAGAAGAAGGAGACGTGGTGCAAATAATATCATATGTTAGAAATTTAGGAAGAACAGAAGCTAATAATGTGAATATTCAGTGTAGTGTTGATGGTGTATTAATTGGACAATATACTATCACGACGATTGCGCCCGGAGGATTAGGAGTTTCGACTTGTGACACACAATTAGATTATGAGAGCAATAATCTAGAAATAATGATAGAAGTTGATAGTACAACAGAAATATTAGAAACGAATGAAGAAAATAATGTAAATACGATTTTCATTGAAGTAAAAAGTTTGAAATCTTCAGAGAATAGTGGAATAGATAAGGACTTAATAACTATTATTTCATCACTGGCAATAGTAATGATAGCACTTGTCATATTACAAATAGGACCAAAAGGAGTTAAAAGAGAATTTGAGAAGATAAAATAGTTTATTTTATCTAAAAAGCGATTACGTATGGCCGATAATCATCCTAAACTAGGGAATAGTTATATCATAATCGATGACCAAATATGTCTACTACGCTCTTGAGTTGTGTGACGAATGGGCTAGTGGTGTGTGTGAAAAATGATGAAACTAAAAATTCGTTTAGAAACGGAAGAATGGGTTTATGAAGAACATGAATTAGCTTAAATGCGATTCTAATTACTTTGTAGACCAGGTCTGTGGATAGGTCCCAGGGGCCATCAATACAGATTGAGATGTTGCTATTTGACCTGATGTGATATCTTTTAAATCATCAGAATCTACTTCTAAATGGGCAATTGCCACTGCTTCTTCTTTTAGACTCATTATTAATATAGTATCTCCTTTTTTAATTCCTTTCTCTATTTTTACTAATCCAGGTCTAGCAAGAGGCGCTCCATGAGAGACTGCGGAAGCTGCTCCATCCTTGACAAACGCCTTTGGTAAATTTCTCAATACCGATTCAATTGGAGATATTAGTTGTTTAAGTCCTTGATCATCTCCTTGATTATTCCATAAAAATACGGCGTCGGTTAGTTGATGCATAGTACATGCCATGCTTTCATCAAAACTACCTGTATTGTCTCTGTGAAGTTCCATTAGATCGCATCGTGTATCCATTAATAGGCCAATATCTTTTGCTAAAGTACGAATATAAGTGCCAGCATTACAAGAAACATGAATAATTGCTATTTGCCCATTTTCATCAAAATCCAATAATTCATTAGAAAATATCATTCTTGTGCGAACTTGTACTTTAACTGCTGAGTCCTTTGGAGGGACATTATATATTTCTCCATTTATTTTTTCTAAAACATTCTGTAATTCTTCCCTCGTAACTGCTTCAGCGAATCTAAGTACGGCAACATAACTTTTATTTGAATTCAGCACAATATTAGTTATTTTCGTAGCTTTTCCACATAATAAAGTAAGTAATCCTGTCGCAAATGGATCTAAAGTACCTCCATGCCCAAGTCTGTTTAGGCCTAATAATTTCCTTGCCCAAGCAGTTAATTGGTGACTAGTTGGCCCGGACGGTTTATTCACCAAAATAACTCCTGAGTCCAATAATTCTGTAATACTACGGTCATTAGGTGAACATCCATACTTATCATTGGTTTCTGCAGAATCAGCAAAAATCCAATAATCCCTATTTGACATAATTCTATCACCCTAGATAATTATTTACGATTTGAAAGACTTCGTCCTCATTCTTCTCATCTGCTTCTACTATAAGGTCATATGGAGATAAGTCATCTAAATTTATATTGTATAGGGTTTTATACCTATCCATGTCATCTTTTTGACGTTGTATGGATTTTTCTAGACAAATAGAAAAATCTCCCCCTTCCCTATTCTGAATTCTTTGTGCTCTTTCAGTATCAGATACAGATAGCCATATCTTGATGCAATTTAATTTTAATTCTTTAGCCCACCAACCGCATAATCTACTCTCAACTATTTCTGGTGAAGTTGGAGAAACCATAATTTTTTTTAGAGTATCATCTAAAGACCTGTCAACATCTAAGTTATTTTTACATAACGAACTAAAGTCTTCTATACTTATGTTTCTTTCAGCAGCAGAAGATCTGAATATTTCGCCACCATTAATGTAAGTCCAACCTCTTTCTTTAGATAATCGTGAGACCAAGGTTGTGGTGCCACTACCTGGAGGGCCGCTGACAGTTATTCTAAGCAAGGGAATCATCTCCATTCATAACGACACATTTCACATCTTAACTTGCCATTAGATGTCCTATAAACCATATCTGAACTACATGATTTACAAATAGTTCCATCCCTAGGAGGTGCTACGTGTAAGTTTCCTGATGTTCTTCTAGATGTTTTGTTATTACTTTGTTCTCCAGTTTTCCTAGGGCCAGCACGTTTTCTTTGAGAACGTTGATTCCTAGGATTATTATTCTTATTGGAACGACTTTCTTCTAATAAATACAGTAACGGTTCTGGGATTGATTCTCCTGCAGTTACTAGTGGATGAGTTTTATATCTCACTAACTTGATATGCCTATCCACTATTCTTCCTAATGGGGCACTCATTGAGATATATGTTGCAATCCAAGCAGGAAAAATCCAAAATACTTTATTTTCAAAATTCCATGTTGCTGACCAAGGTGTACTTACATAATCTACTCTAAAGTTTTCTGTTGATGATGCCATCCAACTAAAAATTGCTATAATGAATATCATTGTGAACATCATTGGCTTCATCATTGCTGCTTGCATAGCCATTTGTTCAGGCATCATTTGCATTTGTAATTTCTGCATTTTTTCAGTCGTGGCCATATCTCTGGCCATTCTAGCTTCTCTTGTTTTTTGTCCGATTTGTCTTGACCTATGAGAATAATGTGCTTGTCTTATTGGATCTAAGAAAAATGATCTTATTATAGTATTAACGACCATGATAGATGAACCAAGAAAAAATACCGTTGGTATAAAGTACTGATTGTGAAAGGGCAAAATAGGTTCAATTACGATACCGGCACCATTGGACAAAGAATCTCTAAAACCCGGAAAGAACATTAAAAGAACCATCATTCCTATCAAAAATAGCATAGGGAAAAGCATTGCTGACATTGCTTCGGCTTGGGCATCTCCACTTGGCTCTGCGGTAACCATGAATATACGGCCGTAACTATCTAGGATGAATACTTCGGTTTAAAAGTTATAAAATGGCATTATTGGCCAAAAGAAAATCCACATAATATACATTGTGAGGATCCAATCGGATTTTCCGAACCACACGTAGGGCAATCTTGAGGGGAGCTAATGGAGGCGTGTTCTTTATCCGTTTCTTCTTCTACAGTTTCTTCTTCTAAAGTTTCTTCTTCTACAGTTTCTTCTTCTACAGTTTCTTCTTCTACAGTTTCTTCTTCTACAGCTTCTTCTTCTACAGTTTCTTCTACAGTTTCTTCTACAGTTTCTTCTACAGTTTCTTCTTCAAAGTCTTTTGATTCAGGATATAGTATAATATCATTATCAGCATTTAGCAATTCGTTTGGAGTTGAATCTTCAACCCACTCAGGTAAATTTGGATCTTCATCAACTTCATCTCCAAATGTTGCGCCGTGAAAGTCTTGAACATCAGACATCTTATATTCGGACTCTGGATCTCCTTGGATAATATACACTACTTCAATTCTCTCATCTTTTTCTATTCTACCAATTGCCCAAGTAACATGCGTCCCTTCTCTAGCAGATTCTTTTGTCGTAGATGCTTCTCTCTCCCCACTTATAGATGAACGTACACTAGAGTCTTCAATTGCAAACGTTCCGGGGACTACATCATGTAAGGCTAAATCTTCTAATGCACTGTCTGAATTATTATCAAACATCAGCATTACCTCATATTTGCCAAGCCCTCCTCCTGGGAATACTTCTTTCCCAGTACTTATATTTCTTCTGCGATGTACAACTTTAATTTGAGGTGGTTTTTTAACCAGTCTTTCGGCCACAGGACCGAAACGCTCTGAACTAAAATAAGCCTTTACAGGTGCTGAAAGTAACTTATTCTGAGGAGAAGGATCGGGCGCATGTAGTGGATATCGAATTATCATTGTCTTACCCGGCCTAAGCCCGAGGGGCGCTGAAGTACCTATGGTTGCACGAAGACCGTGCCCATTTGAATCAGGCGATATGAGTTTTTCTTCAATTTGTATACCATTTATTATTTCAACTTGATATTGTTCTGGTTTCAATTCAAGACCCTCTATTTCTATAGATATTTGACTATGAGAAGGAGGTTTGAATATTCCAGGTATATCATCCAAAATCCTGACAACATTCATCACTGCAGAACCAGTGTTCTCGATAGTGATAACTGCCTCGATGTCAGAAGAAACATAAGACTTGATTCTAGATTTATCATATCTTTTATTGACAATGGCGTCAAGTATTGTTAATTTTTGTTCCTTTAATGAAACCTTACCTTTAGACTGAACAGAGATTCTTGG
>Ga0115011_10003196_pt1 | contig 11167 bp, 9 predicted proteins | sample TroAtlMetagenome_2_FD_88705 | JGI IMG/M metagenome (GOLD analysis project Ga0115011, IMG submission 88705) | Marine eukaryotic phytoplankton communities from Atlantic Ocean - Tropical Atlantic ANT8 Metagenome | ecosystem: Environmental > Aquatic > Marine > Oceanic | place: Tropical Atlantic... | reverse complement strand
TGTCAGTCGTGCCATTTGCACTTTTGCCCGCTCCTCTAACCCTAGGCGCTTGCGTGCCTCAGCCGAATAAAATGCATCATAAATATACTCGGCCACGGCCTCGGCCTCCTTGCCAACACAGAGCGAAGGGTCCTCCTCGGGCATATTGCGCTCAATGAACCGTGTCAAGGCGGCTACAGAGCGTTGCCCATAAAGGGCATCCACTTCCTCCAGAGCATTACCTCCACCGTTTTCCCCATGACACTCAATGCAGTGCTTGCGATAAACAGCCAAGCCCTCGTGCTCAACAGAACCGGCCAAAGCTCCCGCCGCTCGGCCCGTGCATCCTACAAGCAGGAGCAAAGCGAATCCTGATACACGTTGCCAGAAAAAGTTCATTTCAATACACATAATAACAGAAAAACCGGCTCCTTGCCTTTATTCTGTTTCCCTAAGCTTATTCATCCCGCCATCCCCGATCAAGAACACAAAATCCTCCAGGGCAGGGGGAAAACGTCACAAGAAATTTAGCTAGGACATAAAACAGTGCTAGCCTCATGGCAAGCGTCCGGGTGCCACCCATAAATGTCCTCTACTAGGGATCTCAATCACGCCTCTCGGCAAGATACACACGGTGATTTTTACGTCGAGCCCGCGGGTGCTTGGCAACCGGGATCTCCTCGGTCCCGAACCCGGCACGACGCAGGTCGCACAGCAAACCCGGTTCTACGGTTGCTGTCCAGAATGCTGCCCTGCCGCCGGGATTCAGGGCACGCTTAATTGCCAACAAGCCCTCATGACGATAAATCTGCGCATTCTGTGACTGGATCAACGATGATGGCCCGTCGTCAACATCGAGCAGGATAGCATCGTAACGCGATGAGTTCTTAGCAGCTTCGCGAATACAGGAATGAACGTCTCCTTCCACTATCACTGTTCGCGGGTCATCAAGCACTTCATCATTCAGCCCGCCAAGGCATTCACGGTTCCATCGCACAATCTCAGGCAACAACTCGGCAACCTCGATGATTGACCCTTTACCTGTAAGCTCTAGGCAACGCCTCAGGCTGTATCCCAATCCCAGCCCGCCAATCAGTATTCTCGGGTTTGTTCTCCTATCCCGGAAATCACAGCCGATATCGGCAAGTAACAACTCGGAATGCGTCAGGGTCGTGCTCATCACCTGACGATCATCCAGATAAAGATAGAAAGCGCCATCATGCCCATACAACCTGAATGTTGTACCATCCGGTGTGTCAGTCTCGGAAATCTTGGTTGTCGGCTTCATAATCTCTCTTGAAACTTGGTTTTCTCTACAGCTTGGATCCCATCACTGCAAGCTCGCGGAAATGAAGGAACCCTTGATGCCTTTCCCATAACATTACCCATGTTATCCTGAGGCTGCGGTTCGTACGCGGAAAAATTGTAAGGGAAAACACTTTCACCCCACGAAACAGAGCGTGACAACTCCGCTACATTGCCCCCTGTTCCATAAAACATCAAATCATGCGTATTCAACTAAGCGTCATAATCGCAGCCTTTTTATTCTCATTACCCGCAGGTCACAGCGCGACCGGAAAACAATCCCGCCCGCCCAACCTTATTTACATCATGGCAGATGACCTTGGTTACGGTGACCTTGGATGCTTCGGTCAGCAAACCATTCAGACGCCCCATCTCGACAGGCTTGCCAACAAAGGCATGAAATTCACAAGTTACTATTCGGGCAACACCGTTTGCCGACCTTCACGGCTTGCCCTTTGGACGGGTAAGCACATGGGGCACACCCCGATATCATCCAATGCCCAGTACCGTTTCAAGCCAGAAGACACCACGGTAGCGGAATTACTCAGGGAAAAAGGGTATGCAACAGGAGGTGTCGGCAAGTGGGCAATGGGAGGTATTGGTACAAGCGGACATCCCAACAAAAACGGTTTTGATTTCTGGTTTGGTTACCTGGACCAAGGGGAAGCTCACAATTACTACCCCACTCATTTATGGCGAAACACAGAAAAAATACCTCTCCCCGGCAATGTTCTGACCGGAAAGCCCGAGGATCGTGGCAGAGTGGCAGAAAGACGCACAACATATTCCCACGACCTGATCACTGCAGAAGCCCTGGAATTTGTTCGTAAAAACCGCGCGCACCCTTTTCTGCTACATATTCACTGGACCATTCCACATGCCAACAATGAGGGCGGGAGAGCAACCGGGAATGGTATGGAAATTCCTGATTATGGGATTTACGCATCCAGAGATTGGCCGACAACAAAAAAAGGAGCGGCCGCCATGATCTCCCACATGGACAAGGATGTCGGGAGATTAATCGCGCTCCTGGAGGAACTGAAACTGGAGCAAAACACCCTAGTGTTTTTTACCTCCGATAATGGCCCCCACTCTGAAGGTGGTCACAAGCATGAAACCTTTAATTCAAATGGACCACTAAGGGGTTTCAAACGCGATCTCTACGAAGGCGGCATCCGTGTCCCTGCAATTGCTTATTGGCCGGGACGGGTAAATCCCGGAAGCATTTCTGCCGAACCGCTGGCGTTCTGGGACTGGTTGCCAACTGCCTGTGATTTAGCCGGCGCGAGTCAACCACAAGAAACTGACGGGGTATCCTTTGCCCCAACATTGCTTGGCAGAAAAGCAGAACAAATCTCGCATCCTTATCTGTTCTGGAAATTTGGAGGCAAACAGGCTCTTCGGCAATCAAAGTGGAAACTCGTGCTCAATAACTCAAAAGCCTCTCCTGAACTCTACGACCTGCAAGAAGATATAGGCGAAGACCGCAACATAGCCGAGAATAATCCGGATATTGTTTCACGCTTGCAACGATTAATGAAAGAGGCCTGTCAATAAAACTGCTAAAGAGAAACCAAATGGTGCCCAAATTGTTCATCCTATTTATCATCGTCCCGATTATTGAACTTTATCTGTTATTTCAAGTTGGTGCCCGCATTGGTCTGCCCGCGATTCTTGGAATCATTATCGTAACCGCGATAATTGGGACAAGATTGGCCAAAGCACAGGGAATCAATAACATGCAGCGTGCAAGGCAAGCCATGAACGAAGGGCGTATGCCTCATGAAGAAGTGCTGGACGGCATGTTAATCATTATTGCCGGAGTCTTACTGATGATCCCGGGACTATTGACGGATGCCTTGGGAAGCGCCCTTATGATTCCTTCCCTGCGTTCCGCTTTGCGAAAACACCTTGGTGGTTCATTTAATGCACGGCCCGGGTTCCCTGAAAACCCGCAAGAACGACGCCATTCCGGCAAGCCCGATGATGACACGGTCATCGAAGCGGAAATCATTGAGGACTGATTGTAGCTAATTTATCAAGAACAACCTCAAACTTGCATCAAGCACTACAGTCCGCTAAACGCCACGGAGCAATCAGGCAATATTCGTAAAGACCGCCTGTACATCTTCATCATCCTCAAGCTTATCAATCAATGCCTCCACTTCCTTGATTTGCTCCTCGGAAAGTTCAACAGGGGAAGTTGGAATGCGTTCGAGGTTGGCTTTAAAGCCGGCGACGCCAAGCTTTTCCACTGCAGAGGTAAGGGTTCCGAATGCGGTGAATTCCCCCTGAATATAAATGGTTTCATCATTAACGGAAAGTTCCTCAAGGCCATGATCAATCAAGTCCAACTCGATCTCATCGATGTCCATTGCCGGCTCTTTTTCAAATTGGATAACAGCCTTTCGGGCAAACAGAAATTCCAATGAGCCGGTTTGAACAATTTCGCCGCCGTTCTTGTTAAAAGTCATTTTGAGGTTGGCAACCGTTCGGTTGGTATTGTCAGTGGCGGTCTCAACAAAAATGAGTGAACCATGCGGGCCTTTACCCTCGTAATTAATCTCCGAAAAAGCCGCCGCATCCTTGCCAGAAGCACGCTTAACAGCCTTCTCAATATTATCCTTCGGCATATTCTCTGCCTTGGCATTGGCAATGGCAGTGCGAAGCGCACTGTTCATCTCCGGATCCACACCACCGGCTTTCGCAGCCATGGTAATTGACTTTGCCAGCTTAGGGAAAACCTTGGACATCTTGTCCCAACGTTTTTCCTTTGCCGCGCGACGGTATTCAAATGCTCTTCCCATTGTATGGGAAAAGGTGGTCACATTTGGATTCTCTGCAAGCCCGAAGCCTTTATAAATACATTAACTTGCTCCACGCACTACCGGGACCTACAAGCGGCAGGCAAGCAATTCACGTTGGAAGACAAGCTCCTTAGGCAGGTGGTCATGTAGCTTGAGATAAAGTTCGCCCTGCGAGAGGAATTCACGCTTCCATTCTTCCGGGTCAATCTTCATGACATGGTCAAACTGCTCTCTGGAGAAACCACGCAGTCCCTTTGTGTTGAAATCCTCCCAATGAGGAATCCAACCGATCTGCGTCTCATGCCCTGCAACGCGCCCCCTACAACGTTCAATGATCCATTCCAGCACACGCATGTTCTCACCAAAACCCGGCCACAGAAACTCCCCATCTTCTCCCTTACGAAACCAGTTAACGTGGAAAATGCGGGGCAAATAACGAATATGCCGGCGCATTTCAATCCAGTGCTGAAAATAATCGCCCATGTTGTATCCACAAAACGGCAGCATGGCCATCGGGTCACGCCGGACAACACCCGCCTTAGCCTCTGAAGCAGCCGTTGTCTCAGAGCCGACAGTTGCGCCAATATATACACCGTGCGTCCAGTTAAATGCCTGATAGACCAGTGGCATCGTGGCAGGACGTCGGCCGCCAAAAATAATCGCATCAATCGGGACGCCTTGGGGCTTCTGCCAGTCCTCATCAATTCCCGGATTCTGGTCTGCAGGAGCAGTAAACCTTGAGTTGGGGTGAGCTGCCGGCTCCCCAATTTCCGGAGACCATTGCCTGCCTTTCCAGTCAATCAGCCCAGCAGGGGGGGACTCGCTCATACCTTCCCACCAAACATCACCATCCCCAGTCAGTGCCACGTTGGTAAAAATCGTATTTTGAGCAAGAGCAGCCATCGCATTAGGATTGGATTCCTCGGATGTCCCTGGCGCCACCCCAAAATAACCAGCTTCCGGGTTCACTGCATACAGCCTGCCGTTGGCACCCGGCCTCAGCCAAGCAATATCATCGCCAACAGTGGAAATTTTCCATCCCTTATATTGCTCGGGCGGGATCATCATCGAGAAATTGGTCTTGCCGCATGCACTGGGAAAAGCGGCGGCCACGTAGCTCTTGTCACCATCAGGCGACTGGCAGCCAAGTATGAGCATATGTTCGGCCATCCAGCCCTCTTCCTTCGCCATGGCACTGGCAATACGAAGCGCTAGGCATTTTTTGCCCAGCAGCGCATTGCCACCATACCCGCTTCCATAACTCCAGATAGATCGTTCCTCTGGAAAATGCACAATGTATTTTGTTTCATTGCAAGGCCATGGAATATCCGTTTTGCCACCCGAAAGTGGATACCCAACACTGTGAACGGCTGGAATAAAATCGCCGGATGTTCCAAGCTTTTCCCATACCTGCCGACCGATCCTGGCCATAGTGCGCATATTAACCACCACATAGGGAGAATCTGTGATTTCAACGCCTACCTGCGCCAAGGGCGAATCCAGCGGCCCCATGCAAAATGGTATCACATACATAGTCCGCCCTCGCATACTCCCCTCAAAAAGAGGCTGTAAAGTGGCATGCATCTGCTGTGGATCACGCCAGTTATTGGTAGGTCCGGCGTCAATCTCCCTTCGACTGCATATAAAGGTTCGCGATTCAACCCGTGCTACGTCATCAGGATCCGAACGTGCTAGGAAGGATCCCGGGCGCTTTTTCTCATTTAACCTGATAAACGTGCCTGCCTGCACCAGCTCATCACATAGCCGATGGTATTCCGTATCGGATCCGTCACAAAAATAAACCGTTTCCGGCTGGCATGTTGCGGCAATACCCGCAACCCATTGCCGGATACCTGTATGTCCAATTTCAGAGCTATCCATTATATCCACCCAATACACCCAATTATGCTGCCGTAAAAGCTTTCTGAGTGGTATTGGAAATATGCTTCAGGCTCTGCTATATGCATAATGATGCATACACCTCCTGACTCGAGCCTCCCGGCAATTGATCGCTTGCGAAAAATCGTCAACATCCTGCGCTCTCCCGGCGGCTGTCCATGGGATATAGAGCAAACCCAGCAAAGCCTTATTCCTAATATCCTTGAAGAAGCTTACGAGGCAGCGGATGCGATCCGTAGCGGTAACATTGAGCACATGAGGGAAGAACTTGGTGACCTCCTCCTGCAGGTCGTGATGCAATGTGAGATTGCCTCGGAAAGCGGGGAATTTGTCATGGAAGATGTCGCTCACGATGTTTCGGAAAAACTGGTAAGACGCCATCCCCATGTCTTCGGCGACAGCAAGGCCGAAGACAGTGAAGCCGTATTAAATCAATGGGAAAACATCAAGAACAGTGAGAAAGGTAATGAACAGAAACGAATCCTCGATGGTATTCCAGGCGGTATGCCATCCTTAATGAAAGCAGGAAAAATTCAGAAAAAAGTCGAGAAAGTCGGGTTTGACTGGCCAAGTGCCGAGGATGTGATTCCTAAAATCCGCGAAGAAATTAGTGAGGTTGAGGAAGTATTACAGAATGGCAAACCAGGAACAGACGATGCCGCCCTTGGGGAAGAACTTGGAGACGTTCTTTTTGCGGTCACAAATCTTGCCCGCAAGCTTGGCATGGAATCGGAAACACTGCTGGCGGCAGCCAACGAGAAATTTGTCCGGCGCTTCAATAAACTTGAGGATCTGCTTGAGGAGCAGGGCACCAATGCCCAAGAGGCCGAGATTGGGGAAATGGAGAATGCTTGGGAAAAGGCCAAATCCCGTTAAGAAAATCTGGCAGATCAGGGACCTTTACGCCTTAATTATCCATTCTCATATCCACCATGGAATTTCTGCAACATCTACTCACTTTGCTGATGCTCCTGCTACTGCAGGCAGTGCTCGGTTTTGATAACCTGCTTTATATCTCCCTTGAATCAAAAAGAGCTCCGGCTGACAAACAGGCATATGTCCGAAAAATGGGCATTGCCGTGGCCGTGCTCGCTAGAATTGTGCTGCTCTTTCTCTTAACCAGTGTCATCGGGATGTTCGTGCACCCCTTTCTGGATTTAACATGGTCTGGAATTATTGAGGGCAGCTTCAACCTTGAGAGCATCATCGTTCTGCTGGGAGGCATCTTTATTATCTACACTGCCATTAAAGAAATCTTCCACATGATCGGCAGCAATAAACTTGCGGGTGCAGAAGACAATCAATCGGGGAAATCCACAGGCATGGTGATTTTCACTATTGTGCTAGTGAACCTTGTCTTCTCCTTTGACTCTATCCTGAGCGCAATGGCACTTGCTCAACAACCGGTGCCGGACGACACCGGTAACCCGACCGGTAAAACAGAGTATATCATGTGGATCATGGCAACAGCCATCATCATCAGCGGTGCACTCATGATTCTGCTTGCCGACAAAGTATCAGCATTCCTGGAGAAGAATCGACTCTATGAAATTCTCGGCCTTTTTATTCTCCTGATTGTCGGAGTGATGCTGATCTCTGAAGGAGCACACAAGGCACACCTTAAGCTCTTCGGCAATCCGGTTATGCCCATGACCAAAACCACTTTTTACTTTATCATCGCCATCCTAGTGGCCATCGATATTGTGCAGGGCAGGTTCCAGAAAAAACTCTTCGCTAAGCGTTCAAAAGCTGGATAAATAAGCCCGTAAATAAATTGCTAGTCAGTAACTTATTGGTTCCCATCTCACAAGCTGTCGATTGCTTGAGCGGCACTGCCGACGATACCTGCTTCATTGCCAAACCTTGCCGGCAGAATGCGGAGGTCAGCTGAAATGACATTTGAAACGCTTTCACGAATCTTTTTTTCGAGCGGATCAAATAAAAGCTCATCCGCATTGGCAACACCGCCACCAATGACAAAGGCATCGGGATTAATCAACCAAGCAATACTGGCAAGCATCGAGCCCAGATATTCCGCCACATCCAACCAGAGCTGACGAGCCTCTGCATCTCCCTCTATCGCAAACTGTGTCACTGCCCTTGGCGACCATCCTCCTTCAGGAGCTTGCAAATGATGCAGCCTAGAGGCTGCCATTTCACTGATCTGGCGGTTCCCGATGTAGTCCTCGAGAATACCCGGTAAACCATATGGACCTGGGCTGCCTTCGTGATCAATCGACATCTGCCCGATTTCCCCGGCTGCAAAACTTGATCCCCGATAGAGCTTACCGTCAATGATCAAGCCTCCACCGATTCCTGTCCCAAGGGTAAGCGCCACCACATTGCGGCAACCCACTGCCGCCCCATAGCGCCACTCAGCATAGGCCATGCAATTAGCATCATTATCAATAAAAACCGGCAATCCGGTCTTCTTCTCGAGAAGGTCACGCAACGCAATGTCCTGCCAGCCAGGAACATTCGTCAAGGTATGCACAAATCCACGGTCAAAGTCTACCAGTCCCGGAACGCCGCACCCCAAGGCAACCATATCCTTATGTCGGCTTTGAATTTCTCCAACAGAGTCTGCAATGGCACCAATCAAATGCTCCACGGATGCGTAAGAAGTCGTTTCGAGAACTAAAGGGAGCGCCGCTTCTTCCTCAAGGATATCAGGCAAGGCGGCGATCTTGACCGTAGTTGCCCCGAAATCAATCCCGATCGCACACTGGTTTTTGGTATCAGGTATATTCATTCCGGCATATTAAGGTTTCCAATAATCCGCAAACCCTCAAGGGTCAGGTTGTCGTGCACACGCTGAATGGCTGGAATGCCGGTGGCAATCAGTTTCGCGTAACCACCGGTGGCAATAACAGGTGGATCTTTACATCCCAACTCATTGACAATCGCTACAAGTATATCCTTTACCAACCCTCGATACCCCAGAACAGCACCCACCTGCATCGCCTCCTCAGTGGACTTGCCGATTACCGAGCTTGGTTCCTTAAGGTCAATCCTTGGAAGCAGTGCCGTATGGTCAAACATGTATTCCGTCATTGCGGAGAGTCCTGGAGCAATCACTCCACCGACATAGGAACTTGATGCCGAAAGAATATCAAAAGTCACAGCTGTTCCGAAATCAACAACCACTGCAGGCGCCCCGTAATAGGAGGCAGTAGCAACGGCATTGGCCAACCTGTCAGCACCAATGGTCTCCGGGGTGGGGTAGTCAATGCCAATACCAAGCTCAATAGCAGATGATACTGTCAGCACACAATCCTCGCCGAAAGCGGCCGCAACCACCTTGCTTTTCTCCGGCACTACGGAGGAAAGAACCACCGCACAACTTCCATTGCGCGGTGCCCACGGCAGTTCCTCCAAAACCTTCACTGTTATGTCCGCCGTTGGAATCAATAACGGATCCGCCTTAATCTCATACACCCCTGAAGGAGCAATCTTGGTCATTGAATTGCTGATATCAATCAGCAGGTGATGAGGCTTAGAGAGCATCGATTAAAAGGCTTGCCTCTACACATGCCATCGGTAAAGAGAAATTTTTACCAAAAAAAGGAACGGCGGGGCACAAAAGCACCCCGCCGTCCTTCTCTCTGTTGAACACCCTACTAATGTTGGGCAAAGACTTAGAACTTAGATGATCCGCAACTACTTCCTATTTCGGCCTTTCACTAAAAGTCTTGTATTATGAGTGCTAACGATCCTCTCTAAACCGCTAAATGGTCAGCAAGTTGATTATTCTGGGCATAAGCAGGAGCACCATGCTCTTCAACATCAAGCCCCTTGATTTCGGTCTCCTCGGAAACACGCACTCCCATTACTAATTTGATCACAGCAAACACCGATGCGGAAAAGACAAATGCGAAAGCACTGATAGCAAGGGTGCCGAGCAATTGAATATGGAATTGCGGAGCACCTTCGCCCGGTGCGAGTTGGAAGAAAGGAATTCCCACCGCAAGGGTTCCCCAGATACCTACAACACCGTGCACCGATATGGCACCAACCGGATCATCAATCCCGATCCTGTCCATGAAGACAATCGAGAATACAACAATCACTCCCGCGATCAGGCCGATGATCATTGATGAGGGAACGGTAACCGAGTCTGCACCGGCAGTAATTCCCACAAGGCCAGCCAAGACCCCGTTGAGGGCCATTGAAAGGTCGGGCTTTTTCAGGAACAGCCATGAAATAGTGATCGCGGCAAGAGCACCTGAGGCAGCAGCCAGTGCCGTGGTCACGCACACAAAGGAAACCATACCAGGGTCAGCACTCAGGACAGACCCTCCGTTAAATCCGAACCATCCAAGCCACAGCAGGAAGACACCAATACATGCAAGAGGCATGCTCGATCCCAAAATCGGCTTGATACCATTCTTGGTGTATTTGCCTTTGCGTGCACCGAGTATGACACAGCAGGCTAATGCAGAGAAGCCACCGAAAGCATGGACTACAGATGAACCGGCGAAATCATAAAAGCCCATCTGGTCAAGCCATCCGCCGCCCCACTTCCAGCTGCCCGTGATTGGGTAGGCCAAGCCGACGAGGAGAGCCGCAAAAAGCATGAATGATCCCAGCTTGATTCTTTCTGCTACAGCACCGGAAACAATGGTTGCTGCCGTAGCACAGAACATTGCCTGAAAGAGGAAATCCGCCCAGCCAGTCTGGCAGAGTCCTGTTCCCCCGTAAGAAAGGTCTGCATTGTCCGCAGGAGTGCCAAACCATGGGCTACCCGTGGCAAAAACATTGTTAAAGTCTCCTGGATACATCGCATTGAAGCCCCATAACATATAGAGAATCAAGCCTGCGCTGATGATGTAGACATTCTTGAAGAGGATATTGACCGTGTTCTTGCTCTGCGTTAGCCCGGATTCAAGAGTCGAGAATCCTAGGTGCATAATAAAGACCAAGAAGGCGGCAATTAAGATCCAGAGACTGCTTAAGCCAAAGAATGGCGCATTGTCATAACGGTCATAATACCCTTCAGCGGCTGCCTTCTGCTCTGGAGTCAAAGTGCTTGGATCCCCTCCAAGAGAAAGAAACTTGTAAATCTCCTGCCCCGCCAAATCGACTGCGCCTTCATTGTAATCCTTATGATCAGAGTCGATCATTTCAGCTGTAACAGCAGGCAATTCAGCGCAAGCAACGTCAATGCTGCCCACGCT
>Ga0115011_10003194_pt1 | contig 11170 bp, 5 predicted proteins | sample TroAtlMetagenome_2_FD_88705 | JGI IMG/M metagenome (GOLD analysis project Ga0115011, IMG submission 88705) | Marine eukaryotic phytoplankton communities from Atlantic Ocean - Tropical Atlantic ANT8 Metagenome | ecosystem: Environmental > Aquatic > Marine > Oceanic | place: Tropical Atlantic... | reverse complement strand
TAGGCGATACGAACACTCGTGGTGATAACTGGAACGATATGGGCGATAACTTGCCTGCGGTGAATCTCGGCACGGGTCGCAAGGCAAAGGCAATCTCTGCGGGAGGTTCTTACACTTGCGCAGCATTAGACAACGGCTCCGTCAAGTGTTGGGGCTACAACAATGGTAAGCTCGGTATAGGTTATTTGAACAACCGTGGGGACGATCCATACGAAATGGGCGATAAATTACCTTTGGTGGCTCTTGGAACTGGTCGCACGGTCAATTTCCCGAGTATCGTTTTCGCGATTGGCGACTGATAAGGAACACACGAGACGGGACCTGATTTATCGACTGGATATGCGGTACTTGAAGGACACTATGTAATACTAATTCCACCTACCACATTAATACATCTCTTTCTCTTTCTCTTTCTCTCGAAAATCTATCCCTTTTCCGCTGAAAGATAAGTACAACCGCGCGCTCGCGCGCCTCCGAGTGCAAAGAATTCGGAATGAAGCGGCCCGCCACACAAAAAAAACGCCTCTTGTTGTCGTCTTCCCAAGAGGTTGAAGAAGAAAGAAGGCGAGCGAAACGACGCGGCAAAGACCATGGCGACGAAGCGTCGCGACGACGACGACGGGACCACCACCGCGGCGGCTTCTGAAGTCGACCCTAACGTCGATTTAGAACGCGCGAGAGCGGTCCTTTTGCCCGCTTCTTCGCCGCAGAGATTATCGTCGTCGTCGTCGCGGTCTAACGCGACCAATACCGACGACGGGAACGCGTCGTCGTCCTCGTCCTCGTCGTCGTCCTCGGTGGTGTCTTTGAAATTCCTCTGCTACGCGCTGATCGTCGCGGCGTCGTTCATCTTTTACGAGGACTTGTTGGTCGCTCGAGCGGCCGTTCGGAAACATTTCTTCGGTTTGGAATCCGGCGTCGGTGCCGCGACGCTTCTCGGAGAAGAGGAACCGGAATCGGATTTGATCGACGCGCGAACCGGGAAGTTAGACCTAAACCTGAGGCACATTTCGAAGCGCAAACACGAACACGTGGAGACCATCGAAGAACACAACGAGAAAGCGCTGATCGATCGAGTTGGATTGGAAAAAGCGGAGGAGATTGCAGAAGAAGAAGAAGAAGAGAAAGAAGGAGCGGAGATGGCTTTACAGATCGAGAGAGAAGCGCAAGAGAAAAAGGAGAAGGAAGAAGAAGCTTTGAAAGCGGCGAGAGAGAAAGAAGAGGAAGAACGAAGAATACAAATCGAAGAGGAAGAAAAAGAACGAATTAAAAGAGAAGAAGAGGAGAAGGAAGTTCGAGAGAGAGAGGAAAGAGAGATGGAGGAGATGGAACGGGCGAAAGAGGACGCGGAGAAGAAAGCGCTGGAAGAAGAAGAGGTGAAGAAGCAGTCCGAGAATAGTAGTAGTAGTAGTAGTAGTAGTAGTAGTAGTGGTGGTGGTGGTGATAGTAGTAACGACAGTAACGACAACACTTTAGGAGAGGAACCGGAACATTTTAGGGAGAATACGAACGAAGGGTCGTACGTGCGAGCGACGTCGCATTACGGTTTGAATTGGGCACCGCCGGCGCCGACGGCGCCGCCGACGCCTACCGTTACGAAAGTCGTCAAAGAGGCGATTGAAATCGGCGACTCGACTGCCATTGCGTTAGAAGACCAGGCGCCGAATTTTGATATTTTTACTGGTGGGGCGTTGCCGTTGAACGATCCGGACGATACTCCGGAAGAACACGAGTGGCGGTCGATTGGTCAGGTGACGCCGATAAACGGCATGGATTTAGATTTCCCGGGGAACTTGAAAGTCGCCGCGGAGAGGAGAAGTTTTAGAAAAGAGATTATTTTGTTCGTTTCGAACAGAGGTGGAAACCATTTAGCCGCGAATACGGTCGCGAATTTACGTAAACTCGGGTTTGAGCATTACATATTAATCACGAACACCGCGGAAACGTGTTACGATTTACTCAAAGGCCCGTGGGGCGTTGATTGCGGATGGACCTCGTTTTTACAAAATCGCGCGAAACAAATGGGCACGTTTCAAGTCACCGCGGAAGAACAAGCGACGCCGTTTCGTTTGTGGTGGGTTCGATTCCATTACATGGAGCGGTTAGTCGGAATGGGCTATAACCCGATGTACGTGGATACGGACGTGCGTTTTGAAATAAACCCGTACCCGTTGTTGAAATCGCCTCCGTTTGATAAGTTTACCTTGTTCGCGCAAGATGAAAACGGACATCCAGGTGGTTTGAATATCGGGTGCGTGTACGCGCAAAACGCGCCTGAGTTTGGCATCACGAGATGGGTTCTCAACGAAACCGTTTCGAGAATGCTTCGAATTATCGACACGGAACCGCCGTTACAGAAATGGAATGGCCAAGTCGCCGCGGGCGCCAAGGAAACGTTGTGGGATCAACACATCTTCAACGACGTCGTGGAAACGGCGGTATCTGGTAAACCTGTGTTTAGAAGGTCCATGCAACGTTTAATCGATCCCGCAGAAGGGAACCGAATGAGAGAAGAGTGGGTGAAGAGTCAAAACTACGACGATTCGGCGTGGGATGTAACCATGGAAAAGATTGATGAAAAAGTCTTGCCTCTCGGTTTGAAAGACGCGGACATTCGACCGATGAAAGTGGACGATACGTACGAAATCAAATCGAAAAAGTTTCGAGGGTTGAAAGGTTTCGTACCAACCGAAAACGGAAAAGATCCAAACAAAGATGAATACGTCTGTGGGTTCCCGCCGTGGTTCGTTTCCGGTTGGTCCGGCATCGCCGGCCCGCCGCAAGTCCAAGGCCAACCCGGGTACTGGACGGCGAAACCGCCGAGAATAATCATGGGCCACGCCGTCGGCGCTTTGCGGAAAACGACAACGTTTAAAGGTCTCGGGTGGTGGAACTACGGCGCGGAAGCGTATAAGCCGTACGGCTTACAAAACGTGGAAGAAAAATTGGGCAAGAAGGGTGTCCTCGGGTTTATCGGTTTGAAAACGAACGAAGCGAATGCGAAAGTAGGCGTCGAATCGCATGGTTTATCCGTCGCCAGGGTTGTTGAAATTGCAACGTCCGCGGGAAGAAGGCCAATCTCGCCGACCGTTCCATGCGATGCGCCTTGGATCGAGAAATATCCTGCCGCTATGCACGGCATCATGATGCGCCACCAAGTCGTTTTGTCCCAACTCTGCGGTCGCGAACGCAACGAGATGTGCTGCCAGAGCTTAAACTTTGATTGCGACGAAGGCGTCATGCTTGAAATCGATTTCTGGAACGACCCTCGATACGCGAGATTTCGAGACGATATCGCCGTCGTTTCCGCAAAAGATGTAGTCAACGACAGCGGTGTCGAGATTGATTTATCGACGATTGAAGAGAAAATCGATTCGTTAGCGCAAGGAAAGAAAACCGTCTTTGTAGACCTCGCGTCGTTGGAAGATTCCTCTATCGTTCCTAAAGGCGTAGGCGAAGCGAAATATGTTCCAGAAAGAGACGCGATATTTGCCACGTGCGATAGGTTGGACTGTCGACCACCGAATAAACCTTTCCCGAACGAAAACGAACCGTGTAGGAGAGTTACGAATTAGAAAAAGAAGCTTTAGAAAAAAATGTAGTATACGATGACAACATCGACGCGCGCCAACGCATAAAAGAATAGGACAAAGTATGGTGTACTTAATTCACAAATTACAACGTCGCCAAAACCTTCTCGTCCAAATCAAAGGTCATCTCCTTCTTATCTCTGCCGCTCGCGCAATATTCCGCGTATCTGTCCTTCAAAGTCGCCTCCAAATCCGGGTGTTTCGGTTCCCAGCCCAATTTCGCCATCGCTTTCGCGCTCGACGCGTAAAAGTGCACGGCTCTAAACGGAAACTGTTTCTTCGTTTCGACGCCTTCCACGCTGCCTTCTTTGTACGTCACAATCGTCGCTTCTTTGCCCATCGCTTTCGCGCACACCTCCGCCATGCCTCTCAACGTTACGCCTTTTTGCGTCACGCAGTTGAAGATTTCATCCTTCGCGTTGGCGTTGTCCACGGCGCTGGCAATCATCGTTGCCAAATCTTCCGCGTGGGAGACCGACGCGAACTGGTCGCCACTGCCTGGAATGACAATCGGCTTACCTCTTTGAATTCTATCGAAAAAGTATTCCTCGCAATCTTTATTCGAACCATATCCGGTCAAATATTGCGGTCTGAACGACGTCATGCCTTTCGTAAATTTCATGTCCACTAAATGTTTCTCGACGACGGCGTGACCGGCGGTCTCTTTCACCGCGTCGCCTTCCACGTGCGGCGGCGTCGGTGTCGGCTTATAAATTCCGGCCGAGGAAACGAAGAAAAACTGTTCTGCTCCGGCTTCTTTGGCAAACTCCGCCACTGGTCCGACGTTCTCCAGATCTTTCCCGTTGTTATCGCAGACGATGTCAAACTTCGCGCCGCCTAACTTGCTCTTCAAATCCGCCGGGTTCGACCACATCGTCGTCACCCCCAACGGTTTCAAATCCGCATCGAAATACGTGAACGGTGCTTTTTGCATCTTCTTATCCGTTTCTTCCCCGACGACGCATAAAGTCACGTCGTGTTTCGCACTCGCGAGCGTCTTCGAGAGCCAGAAACCAATATTCGCGTGTCCGCCACCGTTCGTGTTGACGACGAGCACGGATTTGTTTTCCACTTTCAACGCAGAACATCTGCCCCTCGGGGACGCCGTTCTCTTCGCCGCCGTTTGGAAGACGGTCGCGCGGGACGAGCACGCGCGTTTGAACGAAAATCTCTGCGGTGTCGTCGATTCCAGAGAGAGAGAGAGAAAGAGAAAAGTCAGGTCATGCCACGCGCGCTTTGCATCCAATCGAAAATAAATCATCATCGAGAGACCACCACCGCCGCTCATATCCAAAAATCCAATCGCGAAAAACGACGACGACGACGACGACGACGACAAAGAAGAAGACCTTTACAAAAACAAAAAGACGACGACGATCCCCCCTACCTCGACCGCCACCGGTGTCGTCGCGGGTGCGTGCTGCATCATTGGTGTCGCCATCATCATCTCTTGTGGACACAAAACGCGCGATATAAATACTACGACTACTAATATCCAAAACGTCCCTTTTGACACGTCGTCTCTTTTTCCCCCCCAAAAAAAAACAAAAAAAAGAACAAAACCCTAAACATCAGTACGCTTTTGGATATTTTGGGGACGAAAGAGAAGAAAAAAAAAGGTTTCCAATTCTCTCTCTCTCTATTATATATAGAGTATGTCGCACGTGCGCGCCGCGCACTGGTGGGAACCGGCGCGTCTTCGCTTGGCTGCGGTCGACGGCGACGACGCGTTAAGTCGCGGGAGACGACGACGACGACGACGAAGCGAAAGAAGAAGGAGAACGCGGACGAATAAAGCGACGCCAACGGCGGACGGACGAGTGAAAGACGACGACGACAACGAGGATGTGGAGGAGACGACGACGACGCAGGTGAAGATGCCGCAGAACGCGTCGAAACTCGCGTCGCTGGCGACGTTGCTGGAACGCGCGGTCGTGAGAGACCTGGCGGATGAATTGGCGAACGAAGACGCGGAGTGTTCGGTCGATTACGACCAAGAAGTCTTCGAAGAATGCACGAATAGAGTGACCGAACAATTAGCCGAAGTGGTGGTGCTCTGTAACAGCGCGGATATCGCGAGCAAATATTCGTCCAATTTACGGAATAAAGAATTGAGTCGACTCAGAGGAGCTTTGTGGAATTTACGAGTTTTGCTGGAATCGTATTGCGCGACAAAAGGCGGATGTTCGTTGAACGTGAGACATCGATTTGAGTCGTTGCGGTCGGCGGCGATGGAAGTGTTGCCGGCGTCGAAGCGGTTACAGAAAGGGCCAGAAGCGACCGCTATTCCGAATTTACAGGCGGTTATGGAGCCGGGAGTAAAATCGTTCGAGGAAGTTATGAATGATGGCGATGATAACTGCAGCTGCAGCAGCGAGGAAGATGTAGACAATAAGACCTCTAAAAGAGAAATTGCGTTTTACAGAGGAGGACAACCGTCCGTGGAAGGGCGGTCGTGGCTTGCGAAGAACGGGTTTACCCATGTGATTGATTTAAGACGCGAAGATCGCGATAATCAGTGGGTGAAACCATTTGGTGGAGGCAATGGACAAGGATCGTTTAATACGAACAGAAAATTTGATACGACACGCATTCCTATCACGGATATGGGCGTTCCAACGAAAGAACAAGTGAAGGAGTTTATAGACATCGCCAACGACGTGTTGGAGAGGAATAAAATGAAGAAACCTGGCGAGCCGAAGGAGAAGATGCTACTGCACTGTAAAGCTGGAATTGGCAGAACGGGGTGTTTAGTCGCGTGTTGGAGAATTTCGAGAGGCATGGACGTAGAACGGGCGTTGGGGATGGAGCTTGGTTTGGTGTGCGATTTTGGATCCATCGCGCAAGAACAATTCGTCAGAGATTACGCCGCAGATTTGAAGCACGAAATGGAAGTGAAGAAGTTTGAAAAAGCCATAGAAAATTCAAAATTTGAAACCGAAGCTAAATACCGAACGTCGTACGATCCAGTGAACGAGTACGGGAGCATGGGAGACATCACGGACGTCTCCGCCATGGGGTCGAACATGGACGGCGGCGTTTCCGCGTCGGGTGAATTTTCCAATTTGGACCAAGCGCCTGACATGTATTTAATCCGAACGGATGGGTTTTCATGCACGAGAGAACACGTGGAAAATAGAGAGTTGAAGATTTCGCATCCATCTACGCAACAAATGATTTTGGTATGGAGAGAACCGCCGAAAACAATCTTCTTGTTGAAAAAGATTGGCAACGCGCTGTTGCCTCAGTTGATTGAAATCGCGCACGCGCTGATGACAATGGGTATGAATGTCATTTTAGATACCGACGTGAAGCGTGAATTGGAAGATGAAATGATCAAATTGGAAACAGTCGACGAAAGAACACGAACGGAAGTACGAACGAAAGCGTTTTGGGTGCAAAAGGATGCGAAAGGGAAAATCCCGAAAGAAGATTGGGGCACGATTGACGTGTGCGTCTGTTTGGGCGGCGACGGGGTCATCTTACATGCGAGTAAAATGTTCCAAGGACCGATGCCACTGGTTTTAGGATTCCATTTAGGTTCCTTAGGTTTCCTCATGAACCATCCAGGAAACGAAATGGCCTCGAGTTTACTCATGGCGCTCGGTCGTGGTCCACAAATCGCGAACATATCCGGGGGCGTCCCCATCACCCTACGCATGCGTCTACGCTGCGAGGTCTTCAAATTCGCGGATAAAGTTGAAAACGGCGGTAATGGTGAACCGTCCTTCGTGTACACTGTTCTCAACGAAGTCCTCGTGGACCGGGGTCCTTCACCGTTCCTCTCCAAAATCGAAGCGTACGATCGCGGGCAGCTCATCACCTCCATCCAAGCCGACGGTGTTATGCTCGCCACGGCCACTGGATCCACAGCCTACTCCGTCTCCGCCGGTGGTTCCATGGTCCACCCGAACGTCCAAGCCATCTTGATGACCCCGATTTGCCCACACACCCTTTCCTTCCGCCCAGTTATCTTCCCCGATTCGGTCGAAGTTGAACTCCGCGTCTCCGAAAATGCCCGCAACAGCGCCTGGGTCTCCTTCGACGGTCGCGAACGATGCGAACTCTGCCGAGGCGACTCCGTCTTCGTCAAAATGAGCGAATACCCAGTTCCTACAATCAACTATGAAAATCAAACCGGCGATTTCATCTCCAGTTTACGAAGATGTTTGAAATGGAACGAACGCGAAGAGCAACAAGTCTTTGACGCTTCGCAAGTCGCCGCGTTGAGAATGATGAACGAAAACGCAGCGAAATCCTCGGACAGAGGCAACGGCTGGGGCGCCAGATAGACACAGGAGAAACGATGCTCTTTTGCGCGTTACACGTTGTACACCAAAATACTATTACAGCACGCACACACACACACACACACAAACCTTTACAATTTTTCTGGATTCCTCACTTTTTGTGCCTCGCATCAATCATGTCCGAAGAAGAAGAGGAGGAAGGACCAAGGAAGAAGAAGAAGAAGGAGAAGACGGAAAAGACAAACGCCAAGAGGAAGAGCGGGAAACCAGTAGTCGCGCGCGCAAACAGAACGCCGTTCGTTCGACTCTCCTCTTTGCCTCGAGAGTACAAGGTCGCCCTCCTCCTCGTCTGTCTCGCGGTCGTTATTCCTTGGTGTAAAAATCCACTGCGCGATGACGGGAAAAAGAAGTGTCCATTTGGCTTCAAATCGAGCTCAAATGTGCGCGTAGAAACGGATTTACCGTCGTGGCATCCAAAGTTAGTTTCGTACGACGTCGAAAAGGCAAAGACAGGAAAGGATACGAGCGCGTTTGGACCTCCGATGTTGAAGAAGAATGAAATCTCGAAATTTGATGACATCGTGATTTTTCGCGGTAACTTTTTGCTCAAATGCAAAAGTGAAAAAAGGACGACGCGAACGATCGCGTCAGTCGAAGACGAGAACGAAAAACCCTGGGACCGCGAGGAAAGGAGAAAGAACGAAATGAATGAAAAGAAGAAAGCCAAAGATGAAAAGAAGGGCGTGAGAGAACGACTCGTGGATAGGCTGTTCCCGATTCACGGGATGGCGAATCAGTACGCGAAAGCGGTGGCGATGAATAACCGAACGAAACGAATCATGAGCGTCGCGACATCGGAGAAGAAAGCGGAGAAGATGATCGAGATATTTAGGAGCGTAGGAGTGACGGTAGAGGAAGTTATAGTGACGGAAAAAGGAGACGAGAGCACATTGATTGTGCCTGGATTTCACGATTCACACACGCACGTTTTATCGTTGGCGTTGAAGAGAGAATTCGAGGTGGATTTGTCCGACGTCGAAACGAAGAAAGAGTTCGTGTCGAGGTTAAAAACTAAGGAGAAGAGTTGGGCATCGTTTCCAGAATTTAGGGAGGAGTGGATAGTTTCCAGTGGGTACGACGATGGGAAGATATTCACAGAATATAATAGGCCGGATTTACCGTATAAGGGGTGGATCGACGACATCTCCAATCCGGTGATTGCATTTCGAGCGGACATGCACGTGGCGATTGTGAACCAAGCCGGGTTTCGAAAAGCTAACGTACGATGGGCAGACGTGAAGAAAAACACGACGCACGATTATTACAGGCGGTTTCGTGATTACATCAATTTCGATACCGGTGAAATAAAAGACGACGCCATGCAGTTGTTTCAAAAGGTGCTCCCGAAACGAACGAAGAAAGAACGGAAGAACGCTTTGAAACGAGCGCTTGCGCCGCTTTCAAAGTTAGGCGTGACAAGAGTGAGCGACTTTGGTGCGATCGATGCCTTACAGGCGTATGATTTTGAGCTTTCAAGAAGTGATTATATGATTTTGAGGGAGTTGGACAACGAGATGCGCCCTCATGGTCTTCCTTTGAGAGTGAATTGTTACTTGCCGCTTGACGATTGGCAATTTGCTGCGCGTGAGCAATAAAGAGGGAACGGAGCATTTTTTCATTACACCGGGTATAAAGGGAACGAATTACGGCAGAAGGAGTTAAATTTAGACCAAACGATACGATCGAACGTGCGCATTGCCGGTGTGAAGTTCTTCTTGGATGGAAGTCTTGGCGCCAACACGGCAAAGTTTCACGAGCCGTATGAGAGCGGTTTCACAAAAGCCAGTTACACGTCGACGGGGATGTTTGTTCGAGACGTCCGACATGCGAAGAAAATCGCAATCCAAGCAGATAAAGCGGAATTGCAAATTGCCGTACATGCTATAGGCGATGCGGCTGTGGACGCGGCTTTGGATATCCTCGAAACGATCGAAAAAACGAATGGGAAAAGAGACCGGCGTTTTCGCATTGAACACATTCAACATTTGAGCAGAGACGGAAGCATCAAGGATGTGAACTTGAAGCCAGAAACCGTTGAGGCGCGCATAAAACGTTTAAAACCTATCGCATCGGTGCAACCGTTACACATGGCGTTGGATTCTGAAACAGCGCTCAAGAATAAACTCGGACGTTCAAGAATGGAACGAACGCACATGTATAAAACGTTGAGCGAATTGACAACCATCGCGTTCGGTTCAGACGTCCCGATCGCCCCGATAAATCCACTCGAAGCCATCTTACAAGCCTCCACAAAACGAAAGTTAAATAAAGAGGATCAATCCATGAGCGTAGAAAAGGCATTGGAAGCACAAACGATGGGAGGTGCGCGAGCCTCGTTCAACGAAGACGCGTTTGGTGGTTTTTTCAACGGCGCGTTGATGGATTTCGTTGTTTTGAAGAAAAGCGAAAGCGATACTACTAGCACTACTAGCAATACTAAAAAAGGAGAAGAAGAAAAGGAAATCATCGACGATCGCTCGAGCGTTTACGAAACTTGGGTTGGTGGACGTAAAGTGTATCCTGTCGCGTAGATTCCCGCGCGTGTAATAAAACAACCAGTTTTTAGTCCTCTTTCTTTTTCTTTTAATCACATCCTAATCCAAAACACCTCATAAAAGGCGCTCACTGCTTACTCCACCGGTATGGCGGACTCTGGATCATTCGTGCCTAAAATGGAATCCACTTCCAAACGAATGGCGTCCACTATAGCCGCCCTGACTCTCGGTTTCTTCGCGGTATTGTTGATCTTTGACGGGGGGGCAGCGTCTTTTATCGAGAGAGACAAAATGGATACAACAAAGACGGGCAATAGAAATGCTGGAAACTTTTTGGACGCGTTCTTTGGCGGTTTGTCCTCTAAACGACGGAATCTGGATCACAAGAGCATGTCGGAGGAAGAGAAAGAGCGATTGATGCAACACGTGGATTTTGAGATTCCAAAAGCTTCCATTTCCTCCTCGGACGACGACGACGACGACGACGACGATGACGACGATGGAGGAGAAAGGAAAAGTAAAACCATCCTAGGCAAAGTGTCTAAGAAATCGAGGCAGTTTAAGAAGAAAAGGAAGCAAGAGTTGATGTTACGAAAAAAAGAGCAAGATTTACGGCAGCAAGCGATCAGCTCGAACCCAGACGATGTCGTACACGGGTGGATACGCGCGATGTTTAACCAGATGGACACGAACGGCGACGGGAAGATATCGCTGAACGAGATGAAGGCGTACGCGGAGAGAATGAACTTAGATAAGGGGTATGTGAAAGATTTTA
>Ga0115011_10003193_pt1 | contig 11178 bp, 12 predicted proteins | sample TroAtlMetagenome_2_FD_88705 | JGI IMG/M metagenome (GOLD analysis project Ga0115011, IMG submission 88705) | Marine eukaryotic phytoplankton communities from Atlantic Ocean - Tropical Atlantic ANT8 Metagenome | ecosystem: Environmental > Aquatic > Marine > Oceanic | place: Tropical Atlantic... | reverse complement strand
AGAATGGTTTCTCATAATATGCAACCGTATCATTTTCATCTTGCACATTCTCTAATATTTGGTCAACATGAATAAACGGATCGTTCTTGACTCTACTATATCTCTCACTGTGAGATGCATGAGTGATTTCATCATCGTCCAAAACACAGTAACCAGCATCATGATACCCTTCCGATATTCCAACAACTCTCACGCAAAAAACTCCGATAGTGGTGCAGTTGTTTTTATTCTTTGCTCTGATATTTCAAAGTATTCTTTTTCTCTTTCGATACCGATAAAATCAAACCCCTCATCTTTTGCAGCCATACCTGTTGAACCCGAACCCATAAACGGATCGAGAACTGTTCCACCCTTCGGTGTTACAAGTCTGCATAGATACTTCATCAACTCTTGTGGTTTGACTGTTGGGTGATTATTTTTAGATATGCTTTTATTTCTCTGGTATGGATTCTCAATCGACTTCTTTCTACCATCATGGCTGTATTGTTTATCATCAAACTCAACCAACCCCTGATTTCTTTCTGACTTTGCTGTTTTCGGACAATAGAAAAATCTAGCCCATTCTTCATCTAGTCCATCATGCATTACGTTTGCTGGAAATCTGCCTTCTCTTTTTGGTGTTATCATGTTTTTTCTTTCAAATGTTCCTATTTTATTGCTCCGACCTGCTATCTGTTCTTCAAGTATTTCTTTCCCAACTCTACATCCATCAATATTGATACCACCAGTTCCATGTTTCAATACGTTATCTACAACCGTTCCTTCGAGTGGTTTTCTTGCCATCACAATCGGTTCGTGTGCAGGCTTGAGTGCAGTTCCCCAACCTTCCCACTCTGTATTACCTTTTGTGTAAATATGATTTCCTGTTGTATTATTCGAGTTCCAACCATTATCATCATCAAATGGTTTTACATTTCGAGTTCTTTCTCCCACTGTAACTCTTTCATTACCTTGTTTCTTATCAACACCCATTCCAATATTCAAACTCTTTGGAAACCCACTTCCATATATCCACATAATCTGGTCACGAATTTCAAACCCAGCATCTTCTACTGCGACAGCCATGCGATGATAATTTCTTGACGCAGAGAACGCAAGTAGATAACCGCCTGGCTTCAATAACTGAAACGCAAGTTCCCAAGTCTTTTTGTCAAATGCGATTCCACTCGCATCCCAACTCTTACCCATGAATCCAAGTTCGTAAGGGGGATCAGTAACAACCGATTCCACTCGCACACCTTCATCAATTAGTTTTTGCATTTGTTCAATGCAGTCTCCATTAAGTAACAACATGACTAAAATTTTTCTCCTTAGCAAACTTGATAGTGTCTTTGAACTTATCTACCAGAACATCCTGTTTGTGACTAATCACAAATACGTTCTCACCAGATAACGTGTTGAGTATTTTTAGAAACTCATCTGTTCCAGTTCCGTCCAGAGAGCTGTCAAAGATTTCATCGAGTATCAACAGGTTTGTGTTGGTGCTGTTCTTCATCTTTGCAATCGCTCTCCAAGTGAAAAGTAACGCAAGGTCAATACGCATCTTCTCACCTTCACTGAATGACGCATAGGTAAAGTCATCACGAAACCTTGACTTGATGGTTTCCTCAAAGTTTTCATTCAGTGTGAAGTTTACATAGAACTCCATTGATGTGAGATACTTGTTTATCAACTTGTTCATAATCGGTAGATACTGTTTGATAATCTTGGTCTTGATACCAGTGTCCTGTAACATTATCTTTGCAGCCTCTACATAGTTACGTTCTTCTTTTGCAGACTGCCGTTCACCGTCAATCTTCTCATGTTCATTTTTTAGGTTTTTCAGTTTGTCGGTATCAGACTTACTGACACCACCACCATTGAAAGATTTTATTTCGTCTTTTAGTTTATGATTAAATTTTTCCAACTCAATGATAGACGTATTCAGAGACATGATTGATAACTGATTGTCACGAAACTTGTCTGCAAGCTCTTTGATTTCTTTCAGTCGTTCTTTGGTTGACAATAACTCTGACTTCATTTTATCCATGCCAGATTGGTACTTCTCAACTTCCTGTTTTTGTTTGACCACCATTTCTTCTTTGAATACTTCATCGATATGTTGCTGACACGTTGGACAGTCCTCATTATCGTTAAAGAATCCGAGCATAGATGAATGTGATTTGTGTTTCTCTGCAAGTGTCGCACGAAGATCTTTGAGTTTTCTTTCTTTCTGCTCTGTGTCGTTCTGGTCTTTTATTTTATTCCGATAAATCTTATTCTCATCTTCCATCTCTGTGCGTTGTTCTATTCTTACCTGTATCGCTTTGATATTGTTTTCTATTGATTCTTTTTTAGAACTAATCAGCTTGTCTTTGTTCTTTTTCAAATCGTCAATGTATTTCTCTTGCAGACTAATCTTTTCAACATTCAACTCATAACGATTATCGATGGAAGTTAGTTCCTCTTGCAAGTCTTTGAGTTTTTGTTTGAGTAACATATTCATCAAAGAGAAAATCTGTATGTCCAGTATTTCCTCCACAACTTCTCTACGATGTCGAGCCTTCAACTGCATGAATGGAATGAATGTCGAACTACCAAGTATCACTACCTGTGTGAAAGACCGATAGTTTAGTTTTAGTATCTGTTGCTCAAGTATCTTTTGATAGTCCCTGACACTGGCTTCCTGATTCATTGGTTTGTCGTTATCGTAAATCTGAAATACGTTTGGTTTGATACCTCGAATCACTTTGTAATTACGAGAACCAATTGTAAATTCAACTTCCACAACCAGACCACTTGTGTTGATTGAGTTTACCAGTTGTGCTTTGTTGATGGTACGAAACGGTTTACCAAACAAACCAAAACACAACGCATCAAGAATGGTAGACTTACCTGAGCCATTCTCTCCGATGATGAGTGTTGTTGAATTTTTTGTTAGGTCAATTTCAGTAAAAGTATTTCCAGTGGAAAGAAAATTCTTCCACCGAACCATTTTAAAATTTATCAAAGTTCTAAGTCCTGTGCTTCAGTATATAACGACCGCATCATAGTTTTGAGTCGGGTCTTGTCAAGATTAACACTAAGTTCATCAATGTATTTTCCTAACAATGTCATTGTATCTTCTGTATTCTCAACGATGTCATCAGACACAGTGTTTGCATCAAGGTCTGAAAAGTCCTCAATAATTTTCACCTCATGGCAATCAGCCTGAAATAATCTATCCGTAAACTTATCGAACCCATACATATCTTTCTTGTTTACAACAATCAGTTTGACATACTGGTTTCGATATTGTTTTACATCGTGTTCCTCATAGTTCTCATTACTATCATCATAGTAAATCTTATTGAACATCTTGTAGGGATTAATTATGCGATGCAGTTCCCTTGTCTCTGTATCGAAAACGTGAAACCCTTTCGGATCATTATAATCACTCCAAGTAATCTCATACGGGCAACCCAGATAAAAGATTTGACCGTCATCAGACTTGTGATGAAAGTGGCCACTCATTACAGTGTCAAACTTCTGAAACTCTTTCTTTGATAATCCACCTTGAGATTCATAACCAGCATACATCTGAAAACCATCGATCTCCAAATGACCTAACAGTGTATCGGCTCGTGTATCGTCCATCATACCTAACGCATAGATCTCATTCTGTGGATTGATCCAAGGCATTAACAATATCGGAAAACCACCAAAGTCAACTTCCTGTGCCTCTGCGTAGATATGCACATTGTCGAATTTATCTGCAAGTAATTCAGTCAGTGAGTTTACATCATTTGTGTTTTTAAAATAGATGTCATGGTTTCCCACAATCATATGCAACTGCACCTCAAGATGATCGAATGGTGCAATAAATCGCTCACGAAAGTCTTTTGCAATACGATAGGAAATATACTTACGCCTGTCAAGCACATCACCTAAATGTATGCAATGTTTTATGTTATTCTGTTGAAGAAATGGAAAAAATAATCCTTCATAAAATTGGTAAAAGTATTCATTAAAATTTAAGTTATCATTACGAGCACCGAAATGGGTATCGGTTATCAAAGCAATCTTCAAGTATCAGCCTCCATAAAATTTTCTAAACCAGATGTTTTGGTTTGGGGTTCTTTTTTCTTTGTCTTATACACAGCTTCATCAGGTAACATGATTGTTGGATCAAAACCCTGTACAGAATATTTTGTGTCATCACCCTCTAGTGTGACGTAATCTATGTACTCTTGATTCTCAATCATCTTATGTTTGATGTGAGTTTGTTTCTTCTCTTTTTGTATCCTACGAATAAATGCGTAGTATATAATTTGTGTAAAGTAAGCAAAAGGATTCTTAGACTTCTCAGGATTAAAATTATGTATGTATTGCAAACAGTTTTCTATACCGTCTGATATCATCTCTTGTTTGTAAGTGTAGTTAATAAAGTTTGGTCTATACGAAAGACCGTTTGCAATCTTTAAAAAACATTCACCAAGATAATTTGTAACCTGTGGAGTTGGTTCTCCTTGCTCTTCAGCTTCTCTGCACTTCTCATTCCAGTTTTTTAGTTCTTCTAGGAACTTTGCATTGTTAACATAATGAACGCCTTTTTTTCTGGCCATTATTCATTGTCCTTTGGTTATGTACATTTGTACTTAATTAGTCATCTACTATACAGTATAAGATAGGGTAATGTCAAGTATTGACAATGCCTTAATTTATCTGTATAATTTTATATACCCAGAGGGGAGATAATATTAATGAAGTATTCTAGTATTCTTTTTTAGAAACTCAGAAGTTTCTTCTAACAGTTTTTCTAGGTCTTCTTCTTTATGCCAAGAGTCAAGTTCTTTTTGAATATGTTCTTCTATCTCTATCGCATTTAAGTCTTCATCAGTTGGATCTTCTATATCATCCGTTGTAGATGCAACTAGCTTCATTCCCTTTATACTTTTTAAAACGTATTCGTAATATTTACTCATTCCCAAAGATGCTGGAACCATTGTCACTATTGTAGACTTATTAATTTGAATATTTTTTTCATCTGTAAAGGGTTGCACCCATCGGGTAAGAGATAGTCCTTCCTGTATCCCCTTTTTGGTTACACGACTCATAACATCCATCTTCAGAGGCGCAACTACCTCTAAACTAGGCTCACTTCCACTTTGTTCTTTGATATCGCAAATAATATTTTCACCATTTGATAATTTTATTATTTGGTAATTAGTATTCATAGTTTTACTCTGTCGATTTTGTAATTGAATTGTTCTTCGTTGTATATATTTATTCGTTCATAAAAATGGTTTAATGTATAATTTGTGCGATTCTTGTGGGTGAGATCGTCAGAGATGTCGAAGAGCCTAACGGCACGTTTACTCTCAGTTTTACGCAACCCTCGTCCAAGCGATTGGAGCACTCTAATCTTAGATTTACTTGGACTTGCGAACACGATGTTGTGCAAGTTCCTAATATTAACACCAGTACTAAATGTACCGTATGACGCAACAATGATAGCGTTCTTTTCCTTCTCTGTGATCGCACGAATGTTTTCCCTTGTCTCTGCGTTTGTACCTCCGTAGACAAAGAAAACCTGTCTATCAAAGTTCTTCATTTCATCGTATAAAAGTTTACCATGTTTTAAAACCAGTTGAAACAAACATAATGTGTTTCCTTCCAGATTATCGCTAAGATTAATAATAAACCTATTACGCCTGTCATTCCCCACCAAGTAGTTAATTTCTTCAGCATAGCTAGACCCCCTTAAATTTTTACTTTCTTCTTCGGTATGTTTTAAAACAATACATTTGATTTCTAAATCTGCTAGTGTCCCACTCTCCATCAGTTCTTTTGTTGTGGTGACTTTCTCTACAGAACCAAACAATCCTTCTAAGACTAGTCGATGTGTTTGCGTTCCATCTAAAGTTCCTGTTAATCCGAACCTATATTTACACAAATCAAGTTTTGTTAATATACTGGTGAGAGACTTCGACTTAAATAAATGAGCCTCGTCACCTATCACACAACCAAACTGTTTAAAGTATGGTTTTTTCATTTTGTATAACGACTGCCATGTAGAGATAACTATCGACTTGTTTGTATCTCTTTCATGTCCAGCGTATATGCGGTGTAAGTAATCGTCACTCCAACCATAATCAATAAAATCAGAATACATCTGCTCTACCAGTGATGTAGTTGGAACAAGAATCAGCACCTTCTGTTCCCCTAGTAAAATGTCGTAGTATCTTACCAGTGCATAGATGATTAACGATTTACCAGAAGCGGTAGGGCTAAGAAATAGACCACGATGCTTTCGTATTGCTGAATGTACGGCATCAACCTGATAATCACGAAGTTCCAAAACCTTTCCGTTGGAAGTGGGCCTAAGAGATTTGATAAAGTCCTCCGCCGTACTTCTCTGTAAATTGAGCTTCTCATCTTTTAAGTTATCCTCTATTATATATTCGACTTCGTTTGCGACACAAAACTGTTCTATGTATGCCAGTAATCCAAAATAAATTTTTCCTGTCTGTGCAGAGAACAATCGTATCTTACCGTCCCAAATTTTGTTACGGTATGCGGGCATGAACCGAGCGCCTGGCACCTCAAACGTAAAATAGTCTGACAGTTCTCTTGCAAGTCCAGAGTCGGTTTCAATTTTTAGGTAGACCTCATTGAGTTTAGATATGTACATTTTGCAAACTTTTAGGTTCACCGTAATCGCCTCTGACGATTACATTCCATGATATGCTGACCCTCTCTTCACTTGTAGGTGGAACCCAATGCATCAACCAAGACGGAAATATAAACCCTTTACCCTCGACAGAATCAAATTGAATCATACTTGAATTATTTGGACTAAGACCATTTACTCTTGGTCTTAACACTGATGCAGCTGGCCTTGGATCAAAAAATTGAATAGGTGAAGTTTCTTTAGAAGCTCTCAAAAAATAAACACCCGAAAATACATGATTTGAATGTGTGTGGGGGGGATGACACATATTTTCTTTCAGTATGTTACCCCACATTTTTGTTATTTCAATTTTTTCAAAATTATAAAGATGCAGTTGTAAAATTTCTTTAGTACATTCTAAAACTCTTTTTGTAAAAGTATAAAACGCAAGATGATTGTGTAGTTCATCACTGTTATTTTGATTTTCAAACTCAAGAATATTTAACATACTCAAGTTATTAGTTTTGTCGATACCATCAAACTCGTATATCATTGTTGGAAAACAAAGGCGAGGATTTACATTAACCATGATACTACGCTCCATCTTGTACCGTACTCTATTTTATTTACCTTGTGTGGGAACATAAAATTAGACGGAAAAATAATTGCAGAACCCTTTTCGGTTTTATATTCGTTGTCTGCGACAACAAACTCACCACCTTCATAGTCCTCGTTCAAAAAAAGTAACACCGACAAATGAGGATAACCATATTGTTGGCCATGCGAGTGATGAATGTTGTCTATGTGTTCCGACATATATCCACCGCTACCATAACGGTTTACTCTGAAGTCCGTATATCTTTGACAGGCAACATTGTGAACCTTTTGATATACACTAAGAACCTTGAGTGTGTATTCTTTCATTTCCTCGTAGTATCTGTCTTCACCGAACCGAAACCACACATCGTCCATATATACCCTCTGAGCACTTCTAGAACTCTCTCCAGTGTGCGTAGAATATTTAGATGGGGATAACTCCTTACTTTCTACAGTATAAGATATAATGTCATTACACAGTTCATCAGGAACTATATTTTCATAGTACCCAACCCACTTACCAAGAAAAACGCTCATATCATTCCAGATTCAAACTGTCTCCAATTGATTGCGTTTTTAATATCCCATTGTCGATTACTGATCGATTTGAGAATACCATCAATATATTTAATTACCGATTCTAGATACGCAACCTTGTGTTCCGATTTGATAATGTCCTCATCGGATTCTATGTAAACGTGCAAGTCTGTTTTGAGAACTTTTAAGTCAAATGGTTTGGTTGCATAGACTTTTGCGTCAGCCTTACCACCGTAGTATTCCCATTTCTCACGATATAAAACCTTATACTCACCTTTTGATCGGTGCAGTAAAAGTTCAAAGTTTGTTTTGTAGTCTAGATACTTGGAATAAAGTTCTTGGTTTCTTAGGGATTCAGTGTCTAGTCGTTCATCATTTAATACTGGCAAGTCCTTCTGAACTTGCGCCTTCAATTCATCAAGGGTCATATAGTCTCCGTTATAATGTTACAATCTCATAAATCTTGTAACTAAAATCTGCCGATACAGATATATATTCGACATCTGTGGCAGTCTGTGTAAAATCTAAGGCTCCAAGTGCAACAGGGTATAAATCTTGAAAACGCACTTCTACCACTGGATTATTTTTATTGGTAAGTATGGTGAGAACCGCATCTCCATACATTCCTCTCGCAGATGTTGCTGGTTGTACATCACCAATGTCATCACTTGTCCCTTGAGTTGCAATCGGTGTACTTGCAGTTGCAGATCTAAAATCAGAGAACTGAGTTCTACTTTTAGGAAATCCGATTGCAATCATCCAATTATGTAACTCAATATAATTTTCTAAATTTTCATCAACAATAAAAGTTATCGAAAGATTGTCATAGGTAAGTTTATCACCCATTACTGGTATTTCTTTATAGGGTGTTGGAAAGATTGCCTCACCTAAACTTATCGCAGGCACGTTTGCAGCCGTAGTAAAAAATTCAACTTTCGGTAATTGATGAATGTTAAACTTAAACTGCGTTGGACTTACATAATCTAACTGAGTTGGTTGTCTAGCAAGTGGTGATGTTGAAGTAGCCATATAACTATTTATACATTATATAAAAAAGGGGTCTTGCGACCCCTTGTAAATTTATCGATTCATAATGTACATTGTAACTTCAAATCCAAAACGGATGTCTTTATAATCAGGTTTTTCCCAAGACATAATACTTCTCCTTTTAGAAAAAAAAGGGGAACAAAATGTTCCCCTTTTACATCAAGGTTGGTTACTCCAACTCTTATTATTACATAAGGTTTGTAACTTTAACCTTCCTGTAGTACTTGTTACTTGCACTCGATATCGAGATTGCACCTTCAGCGGTTGCAGCAACTGTACCAGTATGGAAAGGATTAGCAGCAATACCATATCGGGTCTTGAAGCCAATCTTCGGTTGGAAAGTATGTTCTCCAACTGCACGAACCATTTGTAACGGAACGTATGGGCAGTAGAACATTCCAGCGTCATACGGTGAAGTACCTTTGTAACCTACAACGTAGTACTGAGAAGCAGCTACGTTTGCAGCGTAGGGGTCAACATAAACTTTGTAGCGTCCGTTAAGAACACCAGCAAAAGTTGTAGTTGTATCGTCTACGTTTATGTTACTGGAAAGAGCAGGAGCATAATCCAATTGTCCAGACATTTGCAATGCAGAAGCAACGTCAGCAGAACAAAGAACCATATTACCCTTTCCTCTACGAGTTTGTTGACCAACTGCGTTTGCATCTCTCTCTAATTGAAAGAGAAGTCCTTTAAATTTTTCAACAGACCATCGACCGTTTGAGTCAGTGTCTAAGTCGAAGATACCAGCAGTCGTTGTATTGACTTGAGCACCTTGAACCGCAGATACATAAATGTTACGGACAACTTCTCTGTTAATTTCTGCAAGTATTTCAGCAGACAGAATATTTGCAAGTTCTGTTTCTGCGTCAAGACCATGAATTGCTTTAAGGTCTTGTGCAAGTTCCATTGAATATTCTGCTTTGAGAGCTCTTGTTACCGCAGTAACCGTATGCTTCTCGATACTGAACGCCATTTCTCCGAATACGTTAGTACTAGAGTTATCACCTAATGCTTCACCTTGAGCAGCAGTCATACCTGTTGCACTTGTGTATGTTCCAGCAGAAGGACTGTCGTTAAGAACAGCAGGGTTAGTTTCGGTTGAACCGATATCCCCACCACCGATAGTTCCAGCAGCGTTCTGGTTAGATATGTCAGGCATTGCTTCGTCTGCGAGCGCTTCTGCACCAGTTTGAGAACTGAAACGTGAACGCATTGCGAAGATAAGTCCTGTTGGGCCAGTCATTGGCTGAACACCGCATATATCATATGCGATTAGGTTCGGCATAGAACGTCTGACCAGTGATATTAGAATTGGATCCCAATTATCAACTGAACTTCCTGTTGAGTTAGTTGGTGCGGCTTCTGAAAGAAACGCACGATCTTCTCTGAGAGCCTTTTCTTGGTTCTCTAAGATTACTGTAGTGACTGCCCGCTTGTAACTATCCTCAATCTCTGGGAGATCAGGATGTTGAAGGACTGGCTGCCACTTTTCTTGTAGATGTTCTGATTGAAACATTAGAGCTTCTCCTTATTATTTTTCTACTTTTATTTATAAATTAACTTTTTTGCACTATTTGACCGTTCTACCTATGGCAGACATATACGCATCCATAGATGGAGTTAGATCAATGTCCTGTGCGGTGCCAGTTTCTACATCATCAACTGTTTCAGTCGTTTCTGTTATCGTTCCCTTTGGAAAATAACTTTCTTTCAAAGTACCTAACTTTTCACGATAGGATTCTTCATCAGCATAATCCACATCGTCTACCAACGACTTAAACTTTTCAATTTCTGTGTCAGCCAAATCTTCAGAAACCTCAGATATGACTTGTTCCTTAACTAGTGAAGCATTATTATCCTTCAATGATACATTTCTTTCGATTGTTTCACTGAGTTTGCCTTCTAGTTCAGAAATCTTTTCAGACTGTGCTTCTAACACATCATATTTCTCATCTGGAATATCAATGTAGTGATCTTCAAATAGTTGTCTCAAACCAGAAATGAAATCTTCTGCAATCTCACCTTTTAATCCACGTTCAATTGCGAGTTCATTTTCCTTCATCCATTCCTCAGTAACATAATTGAGATATGTATCGACTTTATCAGTCATCTCATCTGTTGCTGATTGTACATCTTCTTTCAGTTTTTATTCGTATTCGTTTTCGAGTCTTTCGATCTCTGTACGAATCTTAGATTTAACCGCGGCTTCAAACACTGTTGCAGCCTTACGTTTAAATTCTTCGGACAAGTCACCTTCACCATTTACGAGTGCTTCAACGTGTTCTGCAACGTCTACTTCCTTGACTCGTTTTTCGATGGCTTCCTTCTTGACTTCATCCACTTCATTTTCTTCCTCATGTTCT
>Ga0115011_10003189_pt1 | contig 11186 bp, 6 predicted proteins | sample TroAtlMetagenome_2_FD_88705 | JGI IMG/M metagenome (GOLD analysis project Ga0115011, IMG submission 88705) | Marine eukaryotic phytoplankton communities from Atlantic Ocean - Tropical Atlantic ANT8 Metagenome | ecosystem: Environmental > Aquatic > Marine > Oceanic | place: Tropical Atlantic... | reverse complement strand
TTACTATAGGTTTAGTAACCCCTCTGCCTGACTTCATAAAAGTCTTAGTAGAATTTTCAAAAGCTTCAGCTTGACTAGGGTTTGAAACCCTTAAATCTTTTAAGTAATCAGCCCAAAAATTGTCATAATCTACAGCAATATCTGCATACAAATCTGGTGCCTTTGATTCAGGGGGAACACCTGCATGTAAATCTGCCAACTCGTCAGGAGTTAATAATCTTTTAACACCTTCTCTTTCAGTAAAAACACTTACTTTAAACATAGTATCTACGTCACCATATTGGGCTAAAATGTGTTGAGAACCAGACTGTGGTGCATCAAACTCTAAAGCAAAAGTAGACCTGTATGATTGACGTGGTGCTTGTTCACTAGAAAAATCTACTGGATATTCTCTAAATTTATCCTCTCCTTTTTCATTAACACCTGTTTTAACTTTATCGTATTTAGTTTTTGGAGTAATCCCTACTTTAGTTGAGTCCCATGCAGGACCTCTGGTGGGAAAAACATTAAGTTCTTTTTCACCGGGGATAATACTAGGGGCAAACATTTCCTCTTGTCTTTTACCGGGAGGTGTATCATAAGCCCTTCTTATTCTACCAATTTCTAGCAATGCAGACATATAAGGACCAGCATCCCCTCTGTTTCTCAACCAATTTGCTTTATTTTTGTATTGCCTAAGAACTTCTTTATCATCTCGACCTTTTTCAAAAACATCTAAAAGCTCCTTAGCTCTTCTTAAATATTCATTTTCATTCTTCTTAAAGTAAGCATATCTTTCTAATCCAGAAACCTCAGACTTACCTATCTTGGCACCAGCTATAGGAAAATCTTCAAAAAGAATAAGATCGTCAACAATTCTTAAAAATGAAGCATCACCGTATGTTATGTCAACCCCTAGTTCTTTTGGAAATCTAAACATATGTCTTACAAAACCACCAGTTTGTACATTAGCCCCTGATGGGTCTATTGAATATACCCTGCCCCTGTAGTCAAATTTGAACAGTGTATGCACTTCAGCATCATCTTGTAAAGCAAATCTGCGTTCTATCTCTTTAATTAATCTTTTTCTTACTGATCTTTGAGATTGTTGAACTTCCCTAGACACTTTTTGACCCCCATAAATGTCTAAAAGATCTTGAATAATTTCATCTATCTTTCCACCTTTAGTTCCCATTTTTGCATCAGCTGATGCTTCTTTGTAAGCTTTTGTAATTTCTTTTCTTACTTTATTTACTTTTCCGGTTTTAAAAGCGTTTACTTCTTCCATTCTAGTCAAAGCAGGTTTGCCTTCTTTTAACCTTTCTGCATTCTCTATCGCTATATGCTTTGCTTTTGCACTGGCAACGTCTTTAAAATAATTCATTACCAATCCCATTTCATGGTCTTCTAGTCCAGATGCTTCTAATGCCTTATTAAATTCAACATTAGTCATACCACTGTCTCTAAAAAACCCTTCGCCAGATAAATACTTCCAACCAGTGTAAAGCTCTTTATCAACACCTACTGCAGTTTTATTTAATATGTTTAACACTTCAGGATCAAACATTGATAATGAATACTTACTTTTGTCCCTTCCTGCAAGAAAGTCTTCTGGAAGCAAACCTAAAGGTGTCTCTACAATTTTACCATCTACAACCCTCCATTTCCCGTGAGGTCTTACAGCAGGCAATGTAGGGTCTATTGGACCTTCAAAAAGATCTATCCACCTTTTTCCATTACTTCCTTTTATATTTCTTTTTATAGATGGAGCTCTGTACCATTCATTGTAAAAATCTGAAGTAGTTAACAGAACTTCTCTTTTAGTAACACCTTTGTCATTTTTTGTGTAAACTGGTTTTTCTGAAATAAGGCTAGGTCTTCTAAGAATGTTATTTTCACTAATTCCGATTAAAGGTATATCAATAGGTTTGTAAACAATATCATCAGTCATTCTATTTCTAATAGGATTCCTGTTTTGACCAAAATTACCCCTAGCCATAGTTATTAAACCAGAAGCTAATGCAGATTTATCTTTACCTAGCATTGTTCTTTTTAAATCTTGTTCACTAGCGTTTTTTGTATTTTCAATCTTATTTTGTATTCTTCTTTCAACAGCGTTGCCTATTTCTTGTTGCAACTTGTTCATATTTTTAGGTGCCAGATATTGCTGGTCCCCTTGTTTAAACACTCGACCTCCTTCCCTTCCTCCAGTGTTGTCTTTTAAAACTTTTAAAATATCAACAGCTATACCAGTCATCAAAGGCTCGTCTAGTACCGATTCTCCGTTCTCTAAGGTTGTCGCTACTTTTAAAATGTTAGCAGCTCCTGTTCTTTCGATTGGAGGGTAAGTACCTGAAACTTTAGTCGTATTTGTTGATATCATTTTAGTGTTTGTACTATAATCTACTAACTGTTTTAAGTTGTTTGCAAAACCACCTATTCTTTCTAATACAACATCATCAGCATTTGCAGATAAAGCAACACTAGGGAAGTTAGAAGATTCTCCAGCTAAAACTTTAATCTTGGCATCATTTAAACCAGCCTTTGCCATTGCATTAATTCTTTTATAACCGTCTTTTACAAGACCGTCAGCTCCAAGAATTATAGGCTCAATAGGTGTAGGTCCTTGATTTGTTTGATTATCCACTGGATTGTTTTTGATGTAAGCTTTTAACTCTGGGTCATAGTCAATTAAGTCTTGAATCTTTTCCTCAGATTCTCTAAAATCATTTTCTCTAACGTGCTTTATTGTCTCTGGATCCCAACCTTTACCACCGTTAACTATTTGATTAGACAATTCATTTTGCTCCATAGTATCAGCAATCTCTTTTCCTGATATAAGTTTCCCTTCTGGAATAGGAGACATTTCACCTTTTTGTATTTTTTCTAGAGCAACAAGATCCCTTTCAAGCCTTTTGGGGTTTCTAAGAACTTTTTCAACTTGTTTTGCAGTCTTTACATCTACAGGATTTTTCGCTAAAGCCTCAGCCATTGTTTGACTAAGGTGTTTTATCATTGGAGCTAATAATTTACTTGTCATAAAATTACCTTGTTATTAATGAAGGGTCTTGTTGAAAATTACTAAAGGCATTATCTTGAAAACCCGGTAGGTTTGTAACACCTAATTGTTGAGCTACTTGATCTAAATCTTGTGCAGCATCTTCTCTTACATTTTCTTGTGATAAGAAGTTCATTACATCTTGACCCGTATCTCCAGCAAACTTAATCCCACCTCTAATTTTACCATTTAAGTTTTCAGTGTTAGCAAGTACATATGCCCAAAGAGATCCTCCAAATACAATGTTACCTAACTTGTTCACCTCATCTTCAGATAACTTTGGAAATCTTTTTTGAAACCATTTAGCCGTTGCTAAAACTTGAGATGGATTTTTTGTTGGTTCTTTAGTAAATGTTTTCATAGCCATTTTTTGAAAAGCTTTAGATGCTAACATTTTCTCAACTAAAATATACCCTGAACCACCTACTAATGCTGTCCCTATAGGTCCTGCAATACCAAATCCGTAAAAACCAGCTACACCTGTGGTCATTAATCTCATTGCAAACATACCTACTGTTGACCCTGCCTCTGAGTTTTTTTGCACTGTAGCTAATCTATCTATAGTTTGTTTTAAATCAGGATAAATTTCTTTTAATATACTTTTACCGTCATTGTTTGAAAGATATCGTTTAAAAGTAGCAGCTGTTTGACCTGAAAACATAACCTCATTTGCTATATCTCTTAAAGCTTTTCTATGAGTTTCCATAAAAGCTGCTGGATTGTCTGCAAATTTAGACAATTTTCTTACATTGTTTAAATGCTCCCTTATTAAAGAGGAGTTACCAGCAGATATGGCAGACTTCATTTGTCTATGGGTGTCAGAAGCTTTGTCTAACATACTGTTTACTTTTTTATCAGAAAGAGTTCCTACAAATTTTGAATAGTTTTTGTCGATAGCTTTAGCTTGATCTTCTTTACCAGCCCTTTTAGCTGCTTTGTTAAACAAGTTTCTGATTTCATTATTTGCATTTTTAAGAATATTTCTATCTACAGCTTTTGCCAAGTTAGCATTATCACTTGCATCACCTATTATTCTTCTAAACTCACGAAGACCTTGTGTGGGAGAAATATTACCGTTTTCAATATTATTTATTGTAAATTTTAAATCCCCAATAGGAGCCTGAGCTTTATTAGGAGAGTCAGCGCTATTTAAAGATCGTTCAATTTGTTTTAAATCTCTTGTTAGTAAAGTAGATTCAGGATCTTCTAAGTATTTTATAGCTTCATCTGTGTTTTTCTTGGCTTCCTTCAAACCCATTATATCGTCTACATTTTCTAGGTCACCAAGATCTTCATACTCTCTTTCAAATCTTTTAAAACCTTGACTCTTAGCTTGTCTTAAATTATTAAAAGCATCTTCAGCAGCTTCAGCAGATCCTTTAGACACCTTATCTTTAAACATAAGTTCAGCCTCTTCGGCAACACCTGTTCTAGCAGCTTTCTTTCCACCTAGTGACCTAACAATAGGATCTCTAATAACCCCCATAGGGTCACTCAGTGAGTCCTTAATTCGAGGTAAGGCATTTTGCATCATAGATCCGGGTTTTTGAAGAGCCCAAGATGCAAACCTACCAGCAGCAGGCATAGCATAACCAAAGCCAGCTCCCAATCCAGTTGCAGCTAAATTTTGGGTTACACTAAATTCCCTATTTGGATCAAGTTTGTTTTGTATCCCAGTTTGTAAACCAGCATCATAAATCCCCGTATAAGCTGCACCAACACCAGATGACCTCCTAGCAGTCGATTTAGCAGCTGCTTTTACAACAGCATTTGCTTCTTGTTGACTCAGTCCATCTTGCATTAATTTTTTCTTTAAACTAAATTTAGATCTTTCTGCCGTAGCCTTTTGAGATGCAAGTATTTTTGCCTTGGTTTCTGCAAAATCATCTGCAGTTCTAGGACCAACAAATTTAGCAGCACTGTCAGCAAAGCCTCTAGTTTTTTCAGATTCTTTTAATCTCCTAGCTACTTTTATTTTATCAGCTGCATTTTTTATTACTGGGTCTTTACCTTTAGTTAAAGCAAGCATAATACCTTTTCGAGTAGCTGCTTTTTGAGCTGGAGCCATTAAAAATTTACGACCCATCCAAGTAAACGGATCATACAAAATGTGCCAAGCGTCTTTCATTTGCTCAAAACCACTTCTAGAACCTTCTCCGGTTATCTTAGTTCTCTCATAAGCTTCAAAAAGATTTTTAGCAACATCTTTTTCAGGGTCACTTAATTTAGAAAGTTCAATAGCAGTCTCACCCATTTGTAAAAGATTAAGAGTAGTTGCATTCCAATACTCAAAATTCTTTTCTTTTAAAGTTTCTAAATCACTTTCATTCCCTATCCAATTTCCGTTTTTGTCATACATTGAATCTACGTTTCCGGTCATTGGTCTATTTTCTTCTTTGGAATAATAAGATATTAAGTCGTTGTTATAACTTTCGTATTTGTTAAGATTGTCAAATATTAACTCATTACCTTTTAAACCAGTGTCGCCAAATTTAGTCTCATTTTGTATTCTTTTGTTAAAATACTCAACTGCTTTATCATCATTAGCAGCTAATGCTGATGATTTTTTTTGAAAAAGCATTTCTTCATTTTCAATTTCTTTAATTTTTTTATTAAAGTAATCGACAGCTCCAGCATCTTGAGCATTTTTAGCAAGCTCAATTTTTCTGAGATACTCTTCTTTTGTGTATTCAGCCATTGTTGCCCCCTTTAGTATAGTTCTTCATAAGATACACCGTCTTGGTTAACTCCATAATTTTCTGCATCACCATCGCTAGGGTATCCACCGGCATTTTCTATCATATTATAAATATTACTCATAGTGTCTTGCCAAGAATCGCTTGGTCTGTAAGTGCCATCTAAAACTCCTAACCAATATGGACCAGTTCTAGTATTACCAGCTATAGCTTCTAAATCTAATTTAGCATTAGATAACTTCATTTCTGTAACATCTGTTGATGTATCTTTAAAGTTTGTATAGCGTTCCATAGTGTCCATCATCTCTTTAGAGTTATATGCTGCACCAGTGTCACGTCTTAGCTTAGAAGTAGTTAACTCTAACATACCCATGTAATAAGCTTGTTGTAAAGGGTTGGCAGTAAATTCCCGAGCAATAAAAGTTGACAATTGACCATAACTCATAGCTTTAGTGTCTGCAATACTTTGCCACTTAGCTGTCCATTTGTTTACCATTGCCATAGCTTCTGGACTGCTTTGAATAGCTTCCAGTTTTGCTAAACCTCTGGCTCCCTCTGCTAATTGATAAGAAGCTTTTTGTGCAGCATCTTTTTGAGGAGGAAAGAACACAACCCCTGACTCGTTAATTGATTCAGCGTATGGTATTTTAGTTTTATATAATTCCCCGTCAGAGTTTCTGTTTTTATTAGCATTATGCACTTTAACTCTATCGTTGTAAGCAGCTTCTTCAGCAGCATCACCCTCTCCGTAACCACCGCTTTCTAACTTAGCATCTATTTGATCAAGTTGTTCTTCAAATTGAGCGTCAGTTTCAGAATCATATCTGCTACCTGCCATTTGGAAAGGCGTAGCCCCAGCGTCACTAGGATTAAGTTTTGAAGCATGCATAACAGTCCCAAAACCTTCAGATTTATAATCTTTTAAAGGTACAAATCTACCATCTGGCATCTGAACTACACGACCATTTTTACCATCTCTAGCATTAAGCTTTCTTGTATTACCTTTTTCATCTTGAACTAATAGATCATATATATCAGTAGGAGTGTTTGAAGTACCATCAATACCGTTTTCCTTATACCTTTCAAGCTGGGCAGTAATTGCCTTAACCATCTCTGGCTTATCCCCATCTGCTACAGCTTGTGCTAACTTGCCCTCTAGGAACTCTACGTTATCATAATATTTCTCAGCATCAGTTTTCTCTTTACCTGAGTAATCGTCTCTTTGACGGAATATTCTTTCAGCCCCTTCAATATCTCCAGCAGCTATAGCTTCATCATACATTCTATCGTACTCATCCATATTATCTTGCCACTTTCTAGCTTCAGCACCTTTAGCAGCCTCTGTAGCCATATCAGCTTCAATACCTGCCCAAGCAAAAGCCGCAGCTTTGCCCGAAGAAAGACCAAACACTCGACCACCTACATATTTTATAAAAGCTCTAAGTAGTGATTTATTATCAACTCCAAATATATCTGTCAAACCTCCAAAAAGTTCTGATAGTTTTGACTCAGTCTCTTCTTGACTATCACCATCTGATTGAGAAGTAGCTATGACTTCATCTACTGTTGTTATAATAGTAGGATCTACAGCGTTAAGTTCAGTTGCAGCTACCTCAACCTCTGCCTGTTCTTCTTGGATTTGCTCAGGAGTTATTTCATAGTTTTGCTGCTCATCCATCATTTGTACAGTTTCTCTAGAAACCTCTGGATCCCCAGCAGCTATAGCTTGCTCATCAATTGCAATATCTTGATCTAAATCTTGATCTAAAGCTTCAGCCTCTACAAGCCCTCTTAAGTCTATGTCTTTATCTGGTAAAAATCCCTTTAGATCAAATACATCACCACCGCCTAATGCAGCAAACTCTCTTTTATCAGCCGCTAATTTCAAAACTGCTGCTTCTTCTTCTTCCTTCCGTTTAGAGATATCCTCTAGTATAAGACTATTCTCTGTTTCATTTAATAGGTTATTACGATTTGCTAAATTAATTTTCTCTATCTCATCCTCACGTAAGTCAACACCCCAATACTGTAATAGACCTGAATCTCCCCCTGAATCATATTTATGCTTATTTTCTTTATTATCTGCATAACCTATAGTCCAATCCCAAGGATTATGTAAATCAAATACATCTCCTAAGTTTTCATCATTTTTTCTTTTTACTTGTTCAAGTAAATCTGGATTACTGTAATCAACATCTGAATAATATCTAGAGGTTAATCCTTGATTAGGATATAATAATTGCAACTCTTCAAATCTTTTGTAATTATCTGCATTGCCTTTTTCTCTAATATTTTTAGCTAAATCCATATTACCATCTGCTACAGCTTCGTCATAAGGACTAAGCTCTATTGCAGACATTTCAGCATCATCTTGACCTACAAACTCATCTCCATCTAATACAGACATAAGGGGGTCAACATCATCCAATACTTGATATAAATCTGTATTTTTTGGATGTTCAAATCCCACCTCGTGACCAAATCTATTTTTAGGTGGAACCCTAGTAGCTAAAAACTCCGCCACTTCTTCCGGACTCATACTGAAATAAGCATTTCTTTCTTCAATAGTTGAGTTTAATAGGAAATCTTCTTCTTCAGGAGACTCTACATAGTACTCCTCGCTGTCTCCTATTGGTAAATAATAAGGTTTAAATTCTTTTTTAGCTGAATTTGTCTCAATAAAACCAAGTGTGGCATTATTTCTACTGTCTTTGTTATTTTTAATTAGACCATCCCAACGAGGTTGCATAGCTGGTTCAGACCCCATTGAGCTATTTAACGCACTAGCTCCAACTAAACTTGATCCAGAAAAGTCCATATCCTCTATTTTTATTTTAGGATCTCCAGCTTCTTTATTTCTATTATTTGCTAAATTTACTTTTAAACCTTTATCAGTAGCAAAAGAAAGATTATCTAAGTTATTAGTATCATCTGATATAAATTGACCTAGACTTCCTAAATTAGATAAAACACCTGTTCTATTTTTAAGGTAGTTACTTTTATTTCCAAGAATTCTTCTTTTTTTATCTCTTAGCGTTTCAGCCATAATAACTCCTTATTTCTTAAAGATAGATTTCAGTGCCATAGCTCCAATTACAAATGGCAACACTGGTGCCATAGCAGCCCCCATACCAGCTAAGGCTCCTCCACTTGCAGCGGTAGTACCTGCACCAGCTGCATATTTACCAACAGCATTTTTAGCTACATGGCTAGTTAATGCTTCAGTGGCAGCAGTACCACCACCTTTACCACCTGTCATTGCTTTTGTAGCCATTTCTGCACCTTTATCAGCACCATAGTTTAAACCTTTATCCATAGCAAGACCAGTAGCTTTGTCCATAACAGACTCCTCTGGAGTTCCAAATTGGACTGCTTGTGGAGTACTTATTTGAGGTAAAAGATCTTGAGGATTGTCAGGTTTATAGCCATAACTTGCTGGTGCAAATGGGTTATACCCTCTATTAGGTTCATACATGTTGTTCGACATTACTTACCTCCAGTCTGAGTAGTTGTGCTTTGTTTATCCATACCAGTACCAAAGATACTAGCAAGTTGAGAAAGACCCTTGTAAGCTGCATCTGCTTCATTCTGTGCCTGCTGTTGCTGTCCTGCTCCAACTTGAGCCATTGTGTTAGCACCAGTACCTTGAGCACCTAGAGCGCTTTGAATGTTAGCGAAGTTTTGCTGTTGAGCCATTTGATCTATTTGACCAAACTTACCAGCTAAATCATTAGCAATTGATTGTTGATTTAAGTATTGCCTAGACCCTCCAAGACCTCCAGCTCTTCCTGCATTAGCTGCATTAATACCTAAAGCTTGCATTGCACTTTGTTGAGCTCCGGTACGCATACCTGACAAGTTCACACCTTGATTAGCTCTGTTCATCATAGTATTTGCCAAAGCAGTCTGATTACCAGCAGCAGCTAATCCAGCCTGTTGTGCCGCTAATTGAGTCTGATTTTGACCTGCTACAGCCCCTAATTTACCCTGATCGTATAAACTTTGACCAGTATTAAGCATATTAGTAATCTGTGGTTTAAACTCTGGAGCATATCCAGAAACAGTTGTCGATGTTTGTTTATCACCGCCACCACCACAGTAGGAGACTACAGAAGAGTTAACGTAATCAACTCTACCTGTTTCTATCACATCGCTGGTGCTCATGTTAATTGTAACACCATTATAAATTTTAACTTTAGACATCTATATTCTCCTTTAAGCTTTTACGCATTGTCGTATACCTCTCTTTCCACCCTACAGTATTTAGTTGTTTTATAAAACCCCTACGACCTGTAAATTCTAATATATCTATATTCTCGTATTGTTTAACCATCTCTTCAAACTTAGTTATCAACTCTGGCATATCATCGTACATATTGGACCCACCGAGGGTTATAATGTGAAGTGCTACAAAGTTGTTGTAATACATAACTCTTGTTGAAGCTATACCTATCCAATGATTATCTTTTTGTATTTCCCATATTTGAAACATATGGGGTTCACTGATAGCTTTAGCTGCTATTTGGGCAGCTGTCCATTCACCACTAGAGTGTTCTAGGGCTTTATCAAATTCCTCTTTAATATCGTTGTATCGAAGCAATATATCCTCGCCTTCTATTTGCTTAATTCTTAACATTAATCATTCCACCTTGAAGTTTTATATAATCTAAGTTTAGTAGCTACATTGTCTTCAAATACAACACCAGCCACTACTACTGCTACAAAGTTTCCTTCTCCTTCGTGATTTAAATCAACAGACTTGAAGCGAATAGATTGTAAGTCGCTATCTAATATTGTTTTTAAACCATCATCATAAGGAACTGGAAGACTATAATGTGCAGCTACATCATCTAACATCTGTCTGCTTTCTACTAAGAAAAATAATTCTTCTTCACCGCCATCGATCCAACTACGGGCTAACCATTTGTTAACAACAGAAGCTTTATTATAACTGTCAAAATCACTACCTGTTGATAACCTACCGTAACCCTCTCTAAGTGTTTTAGAAGACTCATAGTTTATAATCTTACCGTTTCTAAGAACACCTTCCCATTGTAGTATTGAATCACCTTTCTTTTCTCTAAATTCTATAGTGGCAGAGCCATCTGTGAATTCACCTATATACTTAGCATCATTCTTTCTTTTTGGATTATAGAACCAAGCTCCAACAATTTCAACAGAACCGTTAACATATACTTTTACTTTATCAAAAGTAAACCAATGCTCATCAGGTATTGCAGATATTATTGTTGCAATTTCCTCTGGTGTATATGAATTAGAGGGATTACCATAACTGTCTAAATAGTTATCATCCATAAAAGAAATATAATTCTCTTTGTTTGCTACATAGTTAAACATTAGTCATACCTCGATGAGTCTGCAAGGATATAAGCATTACTCTGTAAATTAATTGTTTTAGCTGTATAAGGCATAGTGCCTGTAGAATAACTACC
>Ga0115011_10003187_pt1 | contig 11189 bp, 5 predicted proteins | sample TroAtlMetagenome_2_FD_88705 | JGI IMG/M metagenome (GOLD analysis project Ga0115011, IMG submission 88705) | Marine eukaryotic phytoplankton communities from Atlantic Ocean - Tropical Atlantic ANT8 Metagenome | ecosystem: Environmental > Aquatic > Marine > Oceanic | place: Tropical Atlantic... | reverse complement strand
CTGACAGGCTTCGGTGTGCTGAACGCCGAAGACCTCAAGTCAGGGGAATATAAGATTTCACAGTCATGGAAGCAGGAGCGTTCTTTTGAGCGGCTTTATGTTGTTTCCGTTCCCGAGGTTAGGCAGGGGAAACGTCCTGTGGTCATTTTCCTCCATGGCGGGGGAGGGAACGCCCGGGGAGCCTTCAAGGGATTCATGCGGCGTCACAGGGCAATGGCGAGGCACTATATCGTGATCTGTCCGGAAGGTTATTCGAGAGGCTGGAATATCGTTTCTGAGCGATCCAAGGCCGATGATCGGGGGTTCATTGAGGAGATCATCAAGAAGGTGGCGGAATGCGATAACGTCCAACGGGAAAATTTCAGTATCATCGGAAGCTCGAATGGGGCGGCTCTGGTGAATCAACTCGCGATCGAGTGCCGTTTGCCGAACATAAGAAACTATGTGAGCGGAGTAAGTCCGCTGAACGTTTTCCAGCACGACGGAAAAGCGTTCAAGGCCAAGGGGCCAAACAATACCTATCGCAAAGCAGTAGTGCCTATGAAAGGGAAGCGGCTGATGAATATCTCTGGAACGGAAGATAATCTGGTTCCTTACGAGGGAGGGCTTTCGCGGTCTATTCCTGCGAAGGGAGGAAAGCTGGGTTTTGTTCACGCCGAGCATTCGACCTATCTCTGGGCAAAGGCGATGGGCTACGAAGGGGAGAAGTTGGCCAAACCCAGTGAGGTTGAGGGAAATTTGGAGAAGTTTTCCTACCTGAATGGCGCGGTAGTGCATTACAAGGTGAAAGGCGAGGGTCACGGGGCCATGGGAGCGATAAACGAGGATCGACTCCTCTCCTTCCTGGAGGGTGGCGAGAAATAGTTTTCCGCTTTCGGTTGGTCTACCGGGAAGATTTGGCGTGCTGCTGCTTTTCGGTCAGAAGGTTACGGAATTCTCTCAGCCGATCTTCGTGGCGGGTCCCCCGAGCGAGGTTCTTTTTCTCTGAGGGATCGTTGGCGAGATTATAGAGCTCCTCTCCATCAGGCCACTTCGCATAGCGTCAGCGCTGGTTGCGGAGTGCGTATCCAAGGCTTTTACCCCGGGAGACCACGCTGTAAGCGTGTTTCTTTTGTCCCAACCGTTCTGGGTGTGCGAGAAGCGGACGAAGGGATGTTCCCTGCAGGTGTTCAGGTGGCTTGAGTCCGGTGAGATCGGCCAGCGTAGGGTAGAGATCGATCAATTCGACCATGGCCTCGGAAGTCGTTCCACGCGTGGTAATTCCCGGAGCTCGTATAATTAGAGGAACCTTTGCTCCAATATCAAAGAGAGTCACTTTCCCCCATAGGAAGTGATCGCCGAGGTGATAGCCGTGATCGGAAGTGAAAACGATGATGGTGTCCTCCCAGTGGCCGCTCTGCTTCAAGGCATCAAAGACCAGTTTCAACTGAGCATCGATAAAGGAGATGCAGGCATGATAGGCCTGCATGTATTCCCGGCGCAGGGTGTTGTTCTCCTTTCCCAGTTCAAACCCGAAGGCACTGTAGCGCTTCGAGATCGCTGATTGAGGAAGGCTGTCCCAGAGGTCGGGTTGGTCGGGTCGATAGACAATCCCATCTAGTGGGTAGAGATCGAAGTATTTGTTCGGGGCAAGGAAGGGGACGTGTGGCTTCTGAATTCCGCAGGCAATGAAGAAAGGCTTCTCACCGGGGGTGTCGGCTCGCAGCCACTGAGCGACTTGTCGAGCATTCTTGCCGTCCTTGTGCTGTGCATCGGTCAGTCCGCTTCGGCCCCGTCCGGGAGGGGTCTGGGCATCCAGTTTTCCCGAAACCTTCTTCTTCAGTTCTCTCCACCTTTTCCGGTTGGGACGATCCTCGATTGATCCGTACTGTTCCTCGAATTCCCGGCGCGCTTTCCGCACGACCTCGAGCTCGTCATTCTGGAAACGAAGAACTTCATGCCATGCAGTCTCGCCATGTTCGTGTCGGGACGAGTGAAAGATCTTACCAACACTCGCAGTCCAGTATCCGTTTTCCTTGAAGAATTGCGGCAAGGATACCGTGTCGGGGCGCTCCTTCCGGATATCGGCGGTATTGTTCAAAACACCCGTTGATTCAGGGTAGAGGCCACTGAGAAAGGAGGCGCGCGAAGGACCGCAGACCGGATACTGGCAGAAGGTGCGCGTGAAATTTATTCCTTCGGTAGCGAGCCAGCTGAGAGTGGGTGTATGAATAGGATCATAGCCTGACGGGGAGATGTGCGTGTTCAGATCGTCACAGACGATGAAGAGGATGTTTTTAGCCGTTGAGGAGTCCTGCTGATTCGTTCTCTCCTTCGTTTTATTTCGTTCTTTTTTGGGAGAGTTCACCCCTTTTTTCCACTGGAACGAGTCACCTTCTAGAAAGAGGTCTCTCCGAGCATTCAGCTTTTCAGCGGGCTCTGCGAAGATAGCAGGAGCGGACTTGCGCATCGTAGTTTTCAGGTCGGCATGTCCAGGGTCATCTGCGAGGTTGGTCCATTCATGAGGATCCTTACGTAGGTCGTAGAGTTCTTCTCCGTCGTCTCCATAGCGGATATAGCGCCAATCACGATTGATCGTGGCATACTCTCCAGGGTGCATATGAGGGAGGTAGACGGTTCGATCTTTGGCCTTACCAGGATCTCTGAGAGCAGGTGCCAGGGATGTCCCTTCCAGTTTCTGGTGAGGGGCGGGAAGGCTGCACATCTCAACCAGAGTAGGAAACATGTCGATCAGGCTTACGGTGACATCGGATCGTGCGCCCTGGGCTATGCCCGGACCGGCCCAGATAAAGGGGACATTTGAAGTGCGCTCCCAGAGGGTATGTTTTCCCCAGTCTCCCTTCTGGCCGTGATGATAGCCGTGGTCGCTCCAGAGTACGATAATAGTGTTGTCAGCGTGAGGGCTTGTCTCAAGAGCATCGAGGACGCGGCCCATCATCGCATCCGCATAGCTGATGCAGGCCAGGTATCCGTGAATGGCATCATCAAACGCATCCAGCTTATTCAGTTTCTCGATAATTCTTGAGCGCGCAGTCTTGATCTTTCGTATTTTTTCAGGGAGGTCGGCAAGGTCGTCCTCTTTGAGGGGAGGGAGCTCGATGCTCTCTGGATCGTAAAGATCGTAGTACTTCTGGGGACAGTAGTTAGGATAGTGGGGAGCGTAGATGCCAACGCCGAGGAAGAAGGGTTCCTTATGCTCTTTCTCGATTTGATCGACAGCCCATTTGATTCGTATGGTGTCAGCCATTTCTTCCTCTTTTTCGTTTGGGATGGCAGCCCATTCCAGGAACATTCCGCCGGTGATCTCCTGGCCTCTGTTGTAGAGGCTGGCAGGGAAGGGGCGAGGCATAGGAGTTTCGTCGGACCACGAGTCGAGGGGCCATCCACTGGCACGCTGGGATTTGTTTCTGAGGAAAAAGGTATCCCAGCCGCGCTGGTCAATTGCGCCGGCGGGGTGATGAAAAAGTTTTCCTGCACCGAGGGTCGTGTAGCCGGCCTTGGAAAAGCACATCTGAAGAGCATCTATTTCCGGAAGGTGTACAAAATAATTTGCGGTTCTGTAACACCCCGTAGTCGATGCAAACTGGCCGGAAAATATGGCTGCACGGGAGGGGGCACAGTAGACCCCGGCGGTATGAGCGTTGGTAAAAAGCACGCCCCGCTTCGCCAGCTTGTCGAGATTGGGGGTGATCGCACTGGGGCTGGTGCCCATGCACCCGAGCCAGTCATTCATGTCATCAACGGCGAGGAAGAGGACGTTGGGTTGCCGGGCTTGGGAAGACAGGGTGAAGCAGAAAAGGAAGAAAATGAGGTTGAGCGGGAAGCGTTTCATTCGGGGGCTGGGAGAGAGTCTCAAATCAGGGCAGGGATTGGCGATCTCTTTTGTGGGTGGAGTTTTAAGCATATAGCTACTGGAGCCGTTCTCCCTTGTGTCTTCCTGCACTGTGCGTTCTGCTTTGGCTGTCGGGGAAAACGTCCTCTGCCTGAACCTTCCATGATGATGAGAATCCTGCTCCTACTCTTCTGTGCGGTGGGGCTGTCAGCCCACGCGGAAGACTGGCCCACCTGGCGCTATGATGTCGAACGGACGGCTGAAAGTCCGCAGGTGTTGCCGGACAACCTGAGTCTTCTTTGGAGCCGTGATCTCCCCAGGCCGCTGCCAGCCTTCAACGATATTCGGTTGCAGTTCGATGGGGGCTACGAACCCATTGTTAAAGGAAGCCGTCTCTTCGTGGCCTCTAACCGGGAGGACAAGGTGACGGCCTTCGATACCAGCTCAGGAGCATTGCTTTGGGAGGCCTTCGCGGACGGACCGGTACGGCTTGCTCCGGTGGCGTGGAAGGATAAACTTCTTTTCGGGTCGGATGATGGATGTTTCTACTGCGTGGAGGCCGCTACGGGCAAAGAGGTATGGAAGGTCAGGCCAGTGCCATCAGCCCGCAAACTGATTGGGAACAAGCGGCTCACCTCGGTATGGCCAATTCGAGGCGGCCCTGTGGTGCAGGAGAATCGCGTCTACTTCGCGGCCGGAGTCTGGCCGTTTGAAGGCGTATTCATTTTTTGCCTGGAAGCGGCAACAGGAGAGCAGATTTGGGTCAATGATAGCACCGGGCATCTCTACGGCGGTCAGCCACACAACGCGGTAGCAATTGGGGGCATCGCCCCACAGGGGTATTTGCTCATCGATGGTGAGGAACTCGTCGTGCCTAGCAGCAATGCCTATCCGGGTCGCTTCGATCTGAAGACGGGCAAGCTCAATGATTTCAAACTTCCTCTTGGCGGGCGGGTGCCAGGGGGCTGGTACGCTTCTCTGGCAGGAAAGAGCGAGGAGAAGAAAGGAAAGCGCAAGAGTTTGCTAGCCGACATGGGGATTAACTATGTTCGTCACGAGGACCGCTTGCGCTATGAGGGTAAGCCGGAGGTCCGGAGCACCATCAGGGCAGGTGATCAGGAAATTCGTTTTGCGAAGGGCTATGAAAAGGTTCCCGGAAAAGTTCACGCCATGGTCGTGGCGGACGGCAAACTTTTCGTCACCACTGCCGCGGGAGGGCTCTACGCGTTTGGGAGCGGGGTCCTGGGCCCGAAACGCCGCCATATGGATGCCCCGCCGCCACCGGCCAAGGCTACCGACTTTTCGAGCCAGCTTCTGGGTGAGATTCCACGGCATGGCTATGGAGTGTTCCTTGGCTCAGTTGATGCCGACACACTGGTGCATCTCGCTTCCGAAACCTCGCTCAGATTATTGGTTGTGGAAGAGGAAGGGCGCCGAGTAAGAGCCCTCCGGGAGGTCCTCTCCCGAGCGGGAATCTACGGATCGCGGGTTGCGGTGTGGCAAGATGACCCGGCGGGATTTGAGATGCCGCCTTACTTTGCTGATTTTGTCCTGCTCCGTGAGGAGATGCCAAGCGACGAGCGGGAGCGCATCTATGAATCGGTCCGTCCCTACGGAGGGAAACTCATCGTCCAGCGTGGAGGGGAACTCGAAATCAGGTTGCGAGCGGGCGCTCTCCCCGGCACGACAAACTATCATGGCGACTTCAAGCCCAGCCTCGATGAGTTGGTAAAGGCCCCGCTTGGAGTGCTCTGGTTTGACGATACCCTGGGACACTTCAAGCGCTCCCCGCAGCCCAAGATTATCGATGGAGTGATGATTACGACCACCAAGAACTGGCTCGATGCCTCCACCCGCACGAGGAAGGCTCCCTGGTTTGACTACCGTCTCCTGCCTCCAAACTTTTCGGATGTGTATACCGGTCGTGTTCTGAGTGCGGAGGAGTCAGCGGACCTGAAGGCACAGGCCGCAGCCAAGGTCGATCTCAAGACGGTGCAACCGAGTCAGTACCGTCCGTCCAACCAGAAGAATGCCATGAAGCCCGATCCTCCAGTGGCCGGGCACCGTCAGAATCCAATCACGGGAGAGACCGAAGCGCGTACTTTTCCCAAGAGTTACGGGTGCGATGGCGGGTTTGATTACGGCCATATCTACACCATGCGATCTGGAACGGCCTCCTTCTACGACAAGCGTATTGATAGCGGGACCATCAACATCAGCGGGCCGCGGTCGGGTTGCACCAACAGTATTGTTCCGGCCAACGGAGTGTTGAGCCTGCCTTACTTCTACAAAGGATGCACCTGCAGTTATCCGCTCCCGACCGGGCTCGCGATGTACAGCTTGCCCGAAAGTCACGAGCAATGGACGACCTGGGGACGAATCGCGAAGGAAAAACTGGTGGGGAAGATCCAGAGGATCGGGATCAATTTCGGAGCGCCGGCCGATCGCATGACCGAGAGCGGAACGCTCTGGCTCGATTTTCCCAGTATGGGTGGGCCTTCCCCAGAACTCGATCTCGTTACGGTTCCAGCAAAGCCCAGAAGCTACTATCATCACTCCATATGGATGAGGGATGATGCAGGCTTGCCCTGGGTTGCAGCGTCCGGAGTTGAGGGGATGGAATCGGTAAAGCTGAGGGGCCTGAAGCCTGGGAGTTACCGCGTAGGACTTATCTTTGCCAACCCTGCGAGTGACGAACGCCGTTTCGACATTCAGCTACAGGGGCGGACGGTCAGCACGGATTTCATTTTAAGTAGCAGGCTGACGGCTGTTGCCTTGGTCTTCGACGGTATCGCAAGTGAGGGCAGCCTCCAGATCGCTCTGGAAGCGAAGAAGGGGGCCACCCAATTGAGTGGGATCGAGATTGTGCCCATGGACTTGGTGGAGTGAGGATTTTTGGGTTTCAGAGATTGATCTGCAGCTCTTGTGCCTCAGTTGACCGATCGCCGGATCCCCAGATAGGCCTAATGCTTTCAGCGCATGAGGGGAGAAGCACTCGTATAGGAGCGAGGCCAATCCCCTTTAAGGGCCGACCGCGTAATTAATTCTCGCTCGCTGGGCCAAGTTTGGGACAGTGGGGCATGCGGATTCTCATTCTTATATCTGCCTTTTTCTCCCTGGCTTCCTTCTCGGTTAGAGCCGAGAAGATTGTTCTCTTCGATGGTAAATCGCTGGAGGGATGGCATTCGGTGGGGTCGGCCCAATGGCGGGTAGAGGATGGTGTTATTGTTGGAGGGCAGGATGGCGACCCGAGAAAGAGTGGGATTCTAATGACCAAGAGATCATTCAAGGACTTTGAACTGGAGCTGGAATTCAAAATTGACGAGCACGGCAAATATAACAGTGGGGTATATCTCCGTCATGGACCAGGAGAGGGGCGACAGCGGGGCTACCAGGTGAACATTGGTCGTGGAGCCGCCGAGGAATATGTTGGACTCCACTATAAGGAGTGGCTCGACAAGGGTGACGAGAAGGACGAAATCAGGAAGCCACTGAAATGGAATCACCTGAGAATCCGAGCAGTGGGCGCTCGCATCCAAGTCTGGCTAAACAGCAAGGCGATCGTTGATTACACGGACCCCGATCCTCAGCCTGAGCATGTGGCCGCGGGAGTTATCGGTCTACAAACCTACGGAGCAGAAGGTCATGCAGGATGGGTCAACTTTAAGGGCTTTACCCTAACAGAGCTTGCCGCCACCCGGTAACGGATTATAGGGGCCTTCCTACTTGCCGCGCGGTTGCGCTGCAGGGAGTTCTATCTGGTTTTCAGCGGCCCATGATTGAGCGGCCTGTTCGTCCTGCCTGCGCCAGGCCCCTAGAGTGTGGCTGGTCATGCGATCCCTGAGGTCCTGATTTTCGATCGTGGAAGCCCAGTTTACCGCGGTGGAAGGATCGTCATAGGCATGGGTTGCGGCCTTAGCAAGTCCGGTGACTCCATTGTCATAACTGGGTCCCGCCGGCTGCTCTCCTAGCCAGTTGGCGGCGGCCTCCGGGTCGGAAGTAGTCCAGTTCCACATGACTTGACCCATTGCGCCGGCCTTACTTTCGCTCTCGGGTTGATTGCCAAGCCACTCTGCAGCTTCAGCGGGTTCCTGCTGGGCCCAGTTCCGTGCGACCTCACCCACGACCCCGGATCGCTCCTGCTCAGGCATCTGGTCAACATATGCCGCGGCCTTGGAAGGGTCTGAAGCAGCCCAGCTCCCGAGAGCTTCCTGCAGGGATTCCTCGCGATCTCCGGCGCTGAGCGAATTGGCCCATGCCACCGCTTCTGCGGGGTCCTGTGCTGCCCAGGATTCTGCGATCTGCCCAAGCAATTTCGGTCGATCGTAACCATCAAGGCTCATGGCGAGAGCTGCTGCTTGCTGTGGGTCACTTTCCATGATGTTGTTAATAATTCCAGCGTATGCTCCCGACCGTTGCTCTGGATCGAGCGTCGAGGCCCATGCCAGAGCAGCATCAGGATCCTGCCGCGCCCATTGCTCAGCGATGCTTCGGCTTAGGATTGCACCCATCCAAGGTTGCCTGAGAAGAGAGTTTTCAGGATTAGTCAACCAAGCGGCAGCACGCGCAGGATCCATGGCAGCGAGAGTGCTGAGGACTGTCCCTGCGTCCGCATAGGCCTGTTTTCCGCCTGCAGAGGAAAGGCTCGCTAACGCGGCATCCGGATCTTCCTGCGTCCACCTAGCGAAGAGAAGGCGCCGGAGCAAACTTGTTTCGCCGTCCATCTTTCCTTTGCCGGATCGAAGGGTTCCCAGATAGCCTTCGATTTCATCCGGATCGAGGTTTTTGATGAATGCGAGCAGGGCCTCATAGCGCTGGAGAGGATCCCCAATAGCGAGAACCTCATCGAGAGAGCCGTAAGAAGCTAGTCCCGGGCTTTTCTTGGTGGGCCCCTTGATGGGAGCTCTGCGGTCAGAGAGGGATGCTTGTTCGAACGAATTATCGGATCTTGATGATTTCTGATCGTCTGATGCTTTTCCGGTCGCGCTCGAATGCTTGGCCAATTGCCATGCATTGAGAGCCAGAGAGAGGACCAGGAGTAGGGGGAAGACTTTTTTCATCGTTCGCGAAAGTTTCTAAATGAAACTAATGGCCGTCAGATATGAATCAATATCAATCCGCCTTCTGGGCCGTAGCGCAGGTGGTCTGACTGGTAGTCTAGCAGGAGGTCTTTGCCCGTGCGGGTGACGGCTCTGGACATTGAGCTGGGATTCACTCCCGAACCGCTCTTAGATCCCGATTGTTTCGTGAGATCAACTATAGCTGATAAATCGGCAGCCTCCCGGCGTCTGCTGCGAGGAATCCTTGTCGTCGTTCTCTTCCTTGCGCAGGTGTCGCTCCTGCCGGGGCGTCCCAATATCCTGTTGATTGTGTCAGAAGATAATGGTCCAGAGCTGGGGTGTTACGGAGAGCCTTTCGTGCAAACCCCAGTTTTGGATAAGCTCGCGGCAAACGGGGTCTTGTTTGAAAGGGCCTACGTTCCGCAGGCGGGGTGCAGTCAGTCACGAGCGGCTCTCCTGACCGGATTGTATCCTCACCAGAATGGACAAATCGGGCTGGCGACATGGAAGTTCGGTCTCTACCGGGAGAATACCCCCAACGTCGTCCGGAGCCTAAAGGAGGCGGGTTATCGCACCGCTATCATCGGGAAGCTTCACGTCAATCCTGCATCGGCTTTCCCTTTCGATTTCAAGCGGATGGAGTCATCGAACTTCAACCGGAACAAACTCCAGAACTATGCACGCGAAGCGGAAAGGTTCATCAAGCAGTCCGAGCTGCCCTTTTTCCTAAGCGTGAACTATCCTGATGCTCACCGTCCTTTCCTCAAGTCTGTAGGGGGAGTTCCCAAGAAGCCTCTCACAGGAGCTGAGGTGAAGCCGCTCTCCTACTTCGGGCTGGATACTCCGGATCTGCGTCAGCAGACTGCCGACTACTATAACTGCATGAGTCGGTTGGACTCCCAGATTGGTGAGCTTCTGGAAGTTCTGCGTAAGTCCGGAAAATTTGAGAATACCCTGATTGTTTATCTCGGGGACCACGGAGCAGATATGCTGCGGGGCAAGCGGACCTCCTTCGAGGGAGGCTTACGTATCCCGCTGATTATGTCGGGTGGAAAACACTGGAAGGAGGGGGAAAGGTGTTCCGAGTTGGTCTCCACCATCGACCTGATGCCCACCCTTCTTGAGATGGCGGGTGTTTCACCACCTGGTGAGCTTCCCGGTCGCTCTATGGTTTCCTTGTTGAATGGAGAAAATGTGGCGTGGCGTACGCATCTCTTTGCCGAGTTCCACCTTCACTCCGCACATAATTACTATCCGCAGCGGAGTGTGCGTGATGGCCGATTCAAATTGATTCATAACCTCATGGCAGGAGAAATTAACCCGGGTTACGAATTCACGCTCCAACGATTTTTCAAAGGAGTTGAGGAGGCGATTTCGGTAGCAGGAGAGCCAGTTCGGGGTGCTTATCAGCGAATGCGTCATCCTCCTGAGTTTGAGCTTTATGATCTGGAAAACGATCCTCACGAATTCGAGAATCTCGCGGAGGATTCGGATCACGCCGAGGCCGCCCGGCGCTTGAAGAAGCGTTTGCTGCAATGGCGTATATCGACGAAGGACCCCCTTCTCGATCGGAAGAAGGTTCTTCAGTTGAAGTCCGAGATCGAGGCTTGCATGAAGGACGGCACTCCCCGCAAGGCCGACCTGAAACTTAACTATCGAGAATACTTTTTTGATGAAAGTCGGTGAGGGCATGAGAAATCTTCTAGTTGGATTCGGGTTTGCTGCCTGCGCTCTGTCGCTCTCTCTTGGCGCGGAGAGCTCTCCCAATGTGTTGTTTATCGCGGTTGACGATCTGCGCCCTATGCTTGGGTGTTACGGAGATAAGGTAGCGCGCACACCAAATATCGACCGTCTTGCGAGTGGCGGTACTGTCTTTCGGAAGGCCTATTGCCAGCAGGCGGTGTGTAGTCCCTCACGTCTTTCCCTCATGACTGGGCGCCGGCCCGATACGATTCGCGTATGGGACCTGAATACTCACTTCCGCAGGGCCCTTCCAAAGGTGATCACTTTGCCGCAATTCTTCAGGAAGAAAGGGTATCACTGTCGCTCCATTGGAAAGATATTCCATGGTGGTGGAGCTCCCTCAAAGGATGAAGTCTCCTGGTCCGAGGCTCCGCTTCATGATAATGTCAGAATGGCGAATCTGCGCTATGCCACTCCAGCGAATCTCGCAGGTAGAGGACTGAAGAGGGCATCCTCGGAAGCGGCGGATGTTCCGGATGGGGCTTATATCGATGGAGTGGTTTGTGACGCAGCCTTACAGGCCTTGAGCACTTTAAAAACGAGAGCTCAGCCGT
>Ga0115011_10003186_pt1 | contig 11194 bp, 6 predicted proteins | sample TroAtlMetagenome_2_FD_88705 | JGI IMG/M metagenome (GOLD analysis project Ga0115011, IMG submission 88705) | Marine eukaryotic phytoplankton communities from Atlantic Ocean - Tropical Atlantic ANT8 Metagenome | ecosystem: Environmental > Aquatic > Marine > Oceanic | place: Tropical Atlantic... | reverse complement strand
TTTTTTCATGGCAATCTATCAGCAAGGCAACTTTCACTAGTCACGGATCAGACGATAATACCCTTCCGACTGATCAGCAACCTCAGTTGCAGAAGATTCTCCCTCAGTATTAGGCACATCAACCCAATCAGGATTAGCCAAACGAACTGCTTTCTGAAGCCGAACACCAACTTCACCTAGCCAGTTAATTGTCACAAGACCGCCATCCTGCGAAATACTTTCAATCACCGAAATAGTTGTAGGTACTTCAGTGATACTATATAGGCCAAAGTTATCGACAGCCCAATACCAGCTCCATGTCCCATTCATAGCAAATCGAATTCGCACGCTAGACTGATTATTCGCCTGAGGCAAACTATGGAGCTCGTAACGTTTTGACTCTCCCTGATTGTCGTTAACTCTAGCGCTTACATGTGGAGCAAGTGTTGCATCAATAGCAGAACCAACGAACGCGCCATAATTACCACCCATTGGCTCATCAAGGGGCTCCATGTCCCAATAATCATCTTCATCCTGAAAAAGAATGTTATCAACTATAGCGACATCCCCCTGTTCTTTTTCAAAAGTTGCAACAGCATCAACTGCACCGTCTTCCCCAACAACAATGTCTGCCTCCTCAAGCATATAAATAACCGGCAACCAATTTTCTCCACCATCAATCGAATACTCTACGCTGGCCGAATTGTCCTGATTCTGACAATAGTGACTGTAAAATCCGAGATGTACATTTGCATGCTGACCAAGATCAAAATCCTTTGTCTCAATTACTGTCATGAAGTTGGCATTGCGTAAGGATGAATCAGCGATCAAAAAATTACCGTTTGGGAACTGAGACTTACCGTTAACAAACACCGGCGGAATTGAAGTCTGAGACTTTTCATTCCAATACGGACTAGTCTTCCAACGATCCAATGAAGTGTTAGCCCACCCAGAATAGGACATAGAAGTCCAATCCTCAGGATCCTCCTCCCAAACAATTGTATCAGCCTCGTTGACGTAGCTTTTAACAACCCAACCCTCAGGCAATGAGAACTCATCTAAATCATCAAAAGATTCGAAGGCAATAGGCTCGGGTAGCTTAATGTTCTTGAAGTCACCTATTGTAAAATTTCCAGAATAAGTTACCTCACGAAGATCACCAGAATCCTCGCTAAAAGTAAGATTAAATGTGTTATTCGATAACGGCTCCAACAATTCATTTACTTGGTAACTAACCTCATATCCATCTTCCACGCCAATCTTAACTTCTGTAACACTAACCCCATTGACTACAACATCATTAAACGCCAATTCAACCGAATCAGGATCAAGTTTAGCTTCACCATTTTTAACGATAAACTTCATTAAAGGCATCGGATTAACCCCTTGACTCCCAGCAGCCGGACTAGCCTCGACAACTTCAGGCATTGAACTGGGCGCTATGCTGTAGAGGCCAAAGTTATCGATCCCCCAATACCAGCTATAGGTCCCACTCTTAGCAAAACGAAAGCGAACATTTTCCTGACCATCCGCCTCAGGCAACCGAAACGTTTCGTAGCGCTTTGATCCTGTTTGGTCATCGTTGATTCGACCACTTATGTAAGGAGCCAAGTCATCTGAAATATCAGCAGCAATATAAGCACCATAAAATCCACCTATCTCTTCAAATGTATCCGGATGATAACCTATAGCTATGTCTTCGTGTTCCTGCTCCAAAGTAGCTACTGCATCTACATTGCCTGAGTCATCATTAACAATATCGTCACGATCAATCATATAAACCACCGGCAGCCAGCTTTCGCCTTGATCAATAGAATATTCAATCGCACCAGAACTGTCCTGATTTTGGGCGTAGTGACTGTAAAAACCTAGATGTACATTCTGATTATTGCTTAAGTCATAATCTTTCGTAAAGAGGAACGATATGAAATGGCCATTCCGCGAAGCAGAGTCAGCAACCAGTGCATTCTCATCTAGTGATTGCCTAACACCGTTAACAAAAACAGGCGGAGCTGAAAGAATTGATTTTTCCGCCCAGCTACCGCTATTACTCCAGCGACTCATCCCCACATTCACCCAACCTTCGTAGTATGCAGAAGTAAAATCGTCCGGATCTAGTTCAGCATTTATTTCCTGTGACAAATTGACCACCTCCCAATCTTCCGGCAATTCGAATTCCTCTGTTAGATTGAAATTTTCAAAATGAATCGGATCTGGCATATCGATTTGAAGATAGCTAGCAACATCAAAATCAACCGTAACTATCTCACTTACAGCTGGATCCCCATCATCTGAAAACTCCAGTTGGAACTTGTGACTTGAACCAGCTTCAAACAATCCATCTCCTACATAGGAAACAGCATTAAACCCATCTTCATCTGTAGCAATTTCCACCACAACATCCTTACCATCTAAACTCAACGCAACACTTTCAGTTTTCAAACTCGTTCCGCCATTCCGTATAACTGCAGAGAACGCAATCGCAGGGTCAGCATTCTTCCCACCATCAGCCGGGGAGATAGAAACTACTTTTGGCGTATCGGGAGCAGGTTTTTGAACCTTGAACAAAGCCTCTGCTAAAATTGTGTAACCGTCATCTTCAAAGAATACAGCTTTGTAGTCACCATCATCCGCCATACCACTATCAAAAGTGACCGAACCAGTGGCAATACCTTCGGTTCCATCTTTGGTTCCATCCACATAAAACCAAGCTAGGCTGCCGACCTCACCAGGAACCATGTCGACCTTATATAAACCAACCCAGTCTTTGGGATTAGCCGGTCCTACGAGAAAATCGGCCAATATCACTTCTTCAGGCGCATAGATTTCCTTATCTGTTTTTACACTAGGGCCAATATCTCCTACTGTAAAAGTAGTCTTGGCTAATAAGGTGTAGCTATCATTTTCGAAAAAACGAGCTTCATAGACACCTTCCTCAATTAACCCATCAGAAAAAAATAACTCACCATCAGTTAAGCCTTCTCCACTTGTCTCAGATCCGTTGACATATAACCAAGCCAAAGAACTATCTTCACCAGCAACCATTTCAGACTTATAAAGCCCGATCCAATCTTTTGGATTACCTGGGCCATCACTAAATGTTACAATGATCTCCTCGTTCTCAGCATAGTTATTAACATCGGTACTTAGCTCTTGGCTAAAACTCAAAAAATTTTGAAAAACAATAAAAACTATTAAAGTTAATAATCTAAAACTCAAATTTGTATTCATAATGAAATTCGTTCTAATCTGTCACCAATTAAAAAATACTCTATAGCTATAAAATTTTATCAGAATTTAAATAAACGGATTAATTTATTAGAATATTATTATAGATTAGCGATACGTCGTTACATAAACAGAAATAATGCTTATTGTCTCTAAAAAACACTGCTTAAGATTGAAACATTAGAATAATATTCGATTCCATGCAGACAATAAAAGATTCAAAAATAATCATTATAGGTGGTGGTGGAATAGGATGCGGAATTGCTTATAGCCTCTGTCAGGCCGGAAAAACAGATGTCTTATTATTAGAAAAAAATGATGCTCTTGCGGCTGAAACCACCTCTCAAGGAGCAGGTCTTGTTGGCCAATTAAGAAATAATTTCAATCGAGCTGCATTAGCAAAATGGTCAGTTAAAATATTTTCCGGATTAGAAAAAACCGCAATAAAAAAGCCTGGCTGGATGCAGGTTGGATCCATAAGAGTCGCTCTAACAGAAGATCAAGCCAACAAATTTGAAAAACTCAAGTCGATCGCAAAAGATGCAGAAATAAATGTAGATTGGATAACAAATCAAGAGGCAAAAAAAATGTGGCCATTATTTGATTTTTCATCTGCTAAAGGTGTGTTGTGGTGTGATTCGGATGGCTACCTTAGCCCTCCAAAACTAACTGAATCATATGCGAGTGAGTCCATGATGTTAGGAGCGAAATTTGAAACCGGAATTTTGGTGGAGGAAATAATCTCTTCAAATGGAAAAATTACTGGAGTCAAAACAAACAAAGGAACAATCTGTTGCGATATATTAATTAATGCTACTGGAGCACATGCATGGCATATCGCAAAAATGGCTGGTTTAGATCTTCCTATATTTCCAGTTCGTCATGAATACTTTATTTCTATAGAAATGGAAAATATTCACCCTCTGTTACCAACTATGAGAATACCTGAAGCATCATTATACCTACGCGCCAGCAATAACAGTTTACTTCTGGGGGGGTGGGAGCCAGATTCCGTTTACACAGATCCTAAAGATTTTAAAAATGGTGAAAAACCTCCTGCAATTAAGGACGATCTTAATGTTATGAGATGGTTTAAAGATCAATTAAAAATTGTCTACCCTAATAATAAAATAATTCAAAACAGGAAAGTCTATAAAGGCTGGCCAACTTTTGTTCCTGATGGACGCTTTATAGTTGGCCCAACAAAGAAATTGCAAGGATACATAATGGCGGGAGGGTGTAATGCCCATGGTATAAGTGGATCTGCGGGAATAGGAAGGCATGTTGTTGACTCAATATATTCAAAAGAAAAATCAGAATACCTTGAATCCCTTAGTCCGGATCGTTTTTTAAGTATTGATAATTCAAATAGGGAACAAGAAATTGAAAAATCCCAAAAGGTTTACGAGAATTACTACAATTAGATTATAAGTTTCAAAAATGGGAAAATTACCAGATAAAGCAAGAGTTACCATTATCGGGGGTGGAGTCATTGGGTGCAGCGTTGCTTACCACTTGGCAAAGCTAGGATGGAAAGATGTAGTGCTACTAGAGCAAGGTAAAATAGCAGGTGGCACAACCTGGCATGCTGCAGGAATGGTAGGTCAATTACGGACATCAAACAGCCAGACAAAAATCAACAAATACAGTGTTGAGTTATATAAAGGACTCTATGAAGAGACCGGGGTCTCTATTGATTGGAATCAATGCGGTAGCCTTATATTAGGAACGTCGGAAGACAGAATGATTCAACTTAAAAGAACTGCCGCTATGGCTAAGGTTTTTGGTGTAGAGGCAAACTTAATTAGTCCTTCTGAATGCTCAGAAAAATGGCATGGCATGTACTCGGACGATATTCTAGGCGGAGTTTGGCTTCCTGATGACGGGAAGGTTGATCCTGAAAAATTAGCTGTTTCACTGGCAAAAGGAGCAAAGAAATATGGAGCTAATATTATTGAAAATATTCATGTTTCAAAAATACTTAAAAAAGACAACCGTGTTAATGGAGTCGAAACCAATCAAGGCCAAATTAATTCAGAATGGACCATACTATGTGGAGGCATGTGGGCAAGGCAATTGGGAATGGATATAAATATAGATATACCATTATACCCAGTTGAACATCATTATGTGCTGAGTGAACCTATTGAAGGAATAAGCCCAAACTTCCCTTGCACAAGAGATCCAAATGAAATGATCTATCTTAGATCTGAAGACGACGGAAGAGTCAGGCTTGGAGGTTTTCAGAAAAGATCAAAGCCGTGGACAATTAATCGAATACCAGACGATTTTAGTTTTAAGCTATTGGAAGAAGATTGGGATTATTTCAGGCAACCATTGGAAGCTGGAAAAAAAAGAATTCCACAATTACAAAATTGTAAAATACCAGAATTTGTTAACGGGCCAGAGAGCTTTACTCCTGATAATAATTTTATAATGGGTGTGCCACCCAATACTGATGGCTTATTTGTCCTTGCAGGCTTTAATTCTGTGGGCATTGCAAGCGCAGGTGGAGCTGGAAAATATACCGCCGAGTGGCTGGAGTCAGGTTATCCAACTATGGACCTTTGGTCTGTAGATATTCGTCGGTTCTCAAAAGTCCAAAATGACACAAATTATTTATCCGGACGAGTAGTAGAAGTCTTGGGGTTACATTACCAGATGGCCTGGCCAAATCGAGAGATGGAAACATCTCGTGATATTCGGCACACTCCATTATTTGAACGCCTAAAAGAAAAAAGGGCTTGTTTCGGTGTCTCCGCTTGTTGGGAGAGAGCCAACTGGTTTGCTTCGAAAGCTAATGATCCAATAGTAGATTATTCTTTTGAAAAACAAAATTGGGCTCCAATTGTGAACAAGGAAGTTGAATCATGTCGAAATTCTGTTGCGATTTTTGATCAGTCTACTTTTTCTAAGTTTCTATTGGAAGGGCCAGACTCTCTAAGTTTGCTACAGAAACACTGCGGAAACAATATTGACGTGCCAGTTGGAGGCGTAGTTTACACTGGCATGTTTAATGACAGAGGCACTTTTGAATCAGATTTAACCATAACTAGAAAGTCACTTAATAGTTTTTATCTTGTAAGTTCAACAAACCAAAGAATTAAAGATTTCGACTGGATCAGTAGACATTTGCCCAAGGAATTCGATGTGAAATTAAGGGATGTAACAGAGGAATTCGGAGTGATTTCAGTTATGGGTCCCAACTCTAGAAGAGTAATGCAATCCATAACAAATGCAGATTTCGAATCACAATCATTTCCTTTTGGAACATCTAAAGAAATCTTAATCAATAATATTCCAGTTTTAGCTCAACGATTAACCTATGTCGGAGAATTAGGTTGGGAACTACATGCCCCTTGGAATAAGCTATTGGAATTGTACGAAATCATTTTTAACGCCGGTAATAGTTGGAACATTAAAGATGCAGGACATTATGCGATAAATACTATGAGGATTGAAAAGGGGTACCGAGCTTGGGGACATGAATTGTCTACAGATGAAACCCCTCTCGAAGCTGGTCTATCTTTTGCAATAGATTGGAATAAGGATTTTCTAGGCAGAGATGCTCTTCTGAAACAGAAAAAAAATGGTATAAACAAAAGATTGGTTTCATTAGTAATGAATAACAAAGAAGCATGCCTTTGGGGGAATGAACCAATTATTTGTAATGGAGCTGTAGTAGGCTACACTACTTCTGGTGTATTTAGTCACACATTGAACACCTCAATTGCAATGGGTTATGTTAATTCTTTAAATGGTGAAACCATTACAGCTGAAAAAATCAAGAACATGAATTTCAATATATTGACTAACGGGTGTGAGCATTCAGCTAATGCTATACTAACAGCGCCGTATGACCCTAAAAGGTCAAAAATACTTATTTAATAATAAAATGATTCAACGCGCAAAAAATCTATTCCCCGGCTTATCAAATGGCGAATTCGGTATAAGCGAACAATCTTCTGTTCCTATAATTCGAAGTGGTGATGGCGCAAGAGTTTTGGATTCTAATGGCAAGGCCTATGTTGACATGACCATGGCATGGGGGTCTGTTTTAATTGGACATGCAAATTCAGTTATTCGTGAAGCCGCATTTAACGCCGCAAAGAGTGGAACAAATTTTGCGGCCCTTAACACCCAAATGGTTGAGCTTGGAGAAAAAATTGCATCCATTAGCCCCTGCGTGGAAAAAATTAGATTCGTCGCCAGCGGAACAGAAGCAACCATGCTCTGTTTAAGATTAGCTAGAAGCATCACTGGAAAAACTAAAATTCTAAAATTTGAGGGCGCCTACCATGGACAACATCCCGAAGGAATTGCGAGCATGGTGGAACTGAACGACAGATCATCAACTAATGCAAATCCATCAGGAACAGGAGCTCCATGGATCAAAGAAAGCGTTGTAGCTGCTCCATTCAATGATCTCGAATCCACTCGAACAATAATCAAAGAGAACGCATCAGATTTGGCTGCAGTAATTGTTGAACCATTACATAGATGCTTAAAACCAGTTGATGGTTTTTTATCAGGATTACGACAAATTACTCAAGATTCTGGCGTGATTTTAATCTTTGATGAAGTTGTAACAGGATTTCGCTTAGCACTTGGAGGCGCCCAAGAATATTACGGAGTTAAACCCGATTTAGTTGCCTATGGAAAAGCATTGGGAGGAGGATTTCCCATAGGTGCATTTGGAGGTAGTGAAGAAATAATGGAGGGCGTAAATGAAAATCGATATTCTAAATTAAATTATACGTGGTCTGCTTCAACAACAGGAGGAAACCCTGTTTCCTGTGCTGCAGCAATTGCCACCATTAATATTCTGAGCGAACAACAAAGTTATGACAAACTACATCGCCTTGGCCGAGAATTTAGAGAACAAATAACTGAAATCCTGACCACTGAGGATGAACCATTTCAAGTTCTAGGGGATGGCCCACTGGCGCAAGTTGTCTTCACAGACAAACCTGTTAACAATAGTCGAGACTGGGGCCTTGCAAATCGAAAAAAAGGGCACTTGTTAATGCAACAACTTATAAAAGAAGGTGTCTTCTTGAATCCAATGGGAACTAAGATGTATCTATCTCTTTCTCACGGAATAAAAGAAATGGAAGAATTTTTTGACAAGTTCGCTTCTGCCTTAAAATCTATAAATAAATCATAATACATTTTGTTGCTTATTATTTATAACTAACTACTTCAAAAAGTGGATAAAGAACAAAAAATACCCAAAAGTATATCAATACGAAGTTGGCTTATAAGTGCGCCCAGCACTCTATTTGTGGCTTATGCTGCTTTAGCTGCATTCGCCACCTATTTTTGCATGTATGCATTTCGTAAACCTTTTGCAGCTGCAAAGTATGAAGGGCTTATGTTTTTGGGTACAGATGTAAACCTAAAAACCGTACTACTAATAAGCCAGATTATCGGCTATGCACTTTCTAAGTACGCTGGCATTAAAGTTTGCACCGAAATTCAAAGGTCTCACTTGGCTAAATTTCTTGTAGGGTTAATTGTTTTTGCTGAATTTGCATTATTATTGTTCGGCCTCTTACCAGAACAATTCAAGGTTGTAGCAATTTTTCTAAATGGCATTCCACTGGGCATGGTATGGGGTTCGGTTTCACGCTACCTCGAAGGCCGCAGAGCATCAGAAGTAATGTTCGCCGGATTAAGTTGTTCGTTCATCGTATCAAGCAGTTCGGTAAAGGCACTTGGCCAGTGGCTAATGGATCAAGGCATTGATCAGTTCTGGATGCCGGTGATTGCCGGACTCTTTTTTCTACCCCTTTTTATAGCAGCAGTTTGGTTGCTAAATCAGTTACCACAACCCAGCACAGAAGATATAGCAGCTCGAAGCAAACGGAGTGTTATGAACTCATCTCAGCGTTGGGCATTTTTTCGCACCTTTCTGCCGGGAATGTTAATGTTATTATTAGTTTATTTCTTTCTTACCGCTTATCGGGATTTCCGAGATAACTACACGCCAGAAATTTTTATGGCAATGAATGAAGGGTACGAAACTAGTCCAAAGCTTTTCCTTCAAGCAGACTGGCCGGTGGCTTTTGGGGTAATGATGGCACTGGCCTGCCTAAACCTGTTCCGAGATCACCGGTTTGGCCTAATTGCAGTATTTGGAGTGATGTTAACTGGAATTATAATAATGGGCACAGCAACACTGCTTCACGATTTTAAAATGATCTCCGGTTTGTGGTGGATGATCTTGATCGGCACTGGTGCTTATCTGGCCTATGTGCCTTACGGTGCAGTGCTGTTTGAACGTGTTATGGCATCAACCAAAGTTGCCGGAACAGCGGTTTTTGCCATCTATTTGCATGATGCGATTGGCTACACCGGATCAATCTCCGTCCAGCTTTACAAGGATCTTGGCCAGAGTGAGCTTAATTATTTCGAGTTCCTTCGCAGCTTCACTTGGCTACTATGCGGTTTGGGACTAGTTTGTTTCGTAGCTAGTTGCCTTTACTTCACGACCAAGCACAAGCCAACAGACAATGAGCATTCCAATCATGGCACTTAGTCCCTTGTCTCCGATTATTTAATTGTCTTGCCAATCAAGTGTATTGAGGCAACCTCACCCCCCCCTGCCTTAAGCTGGCAGAATTTAAGAATAAGCGACAACCAAGTGTCAAAAAACGGTGATTCAATTGAAGTAGTAGGTGTGGTCAGCCAAGTTTTACCTGGCACAATGTTTCGAGTAAAACTTGAAAATGACCACGAGGTGTTGGCACATATCGCCGGCAAGATGCGTAAGCGCCGTTGGATTCGGCTAGCTGTTGGGGATAAGGTGAAGATGGAAATGTCCACCTATGACCTGGATAAAGCCCGAATCACCTGGCGTCTAGATAATTAAATAAATTCGTTACTTTGGCCGAGCAAACCTGCTTGGCTTTTATAACACACGGTTTATTAGGGCATTTGTTTGGCGAAATAGTGCTTTGCCAAGTACAAAGTTGTAAACTCCAATTAGCCTCTCATCAATGATGTGTAAATTTTACTTTATCTGTTTAATTGCTCTGACAACCTCATTGTTTTCTGCAGAAGCTTCCAAACCAAATGTGGTATTCTTTCTCGTCGACGACATGGGCTACATGGATATTGGTGCAAACAATCCAAACTCATTTTACGAGACCCCTCACATTGACCGACTCGCCCGTTCTGGCATGCGTTTCACGAACGGTTATGCAGCAAATCCGGTCTGCAGCCCTACACGTTTTAGCATCATGACTGGAAAGTATCCTTCACGAGTTGATGCAACAAATTTCTTTAGCGGACGAAGATCCGGAAAATTTCTACCTGCACCGCTATATGATCGAATGGGCCTCGAAGAGACTACACTCGCCGAGGCGTTTAAGGATGGCGGTTATAAGACTTTTTTTGCAGGCAAATGGCATCTCGGCCCAGATGAAAAATTTTGGCCCGAGAAACAGGGATTTGATATTAACAAAGGGGGTTGGCGTGTTGGGGGGCCGTTCAAGGCAGGAAAATTTTTCTCACCTTATGCCAATCCTCGACTTAAGGATGGCCCAAAGGGAGAACATCTGACAGTTCGACTTGGCGATGAAACAATTAAATTCATTGAAACGAACCGCAACAAACCATTCCTAGCATATCTTTCTTTTTACTCTGTACATACACCATTAATGGCACCTCCTGAGATGGTTGAAAAATATCAAGCTAAAATAAAGCGACTCGGCCTCGATGGACAACCAGAGTTTGCGCTTGAGGAACAGGTTCATTCAGGAAAAAAGGAACGCAAAGTGCGCATCCTACAAAAGCACGCAACTTACGCAGCAATGATTGAGTCGGTAGACAATCAGGTAGGTAAAATTTTAAATAAATTGCAGGAACTAAATATAGATCAGAACACAATCATTTGTTTCACCTCTGATAACGGAGGCCTTTCTACAAGCGAAGGATCCCCAACATCCAACCTCCCACTAAGAGGAGGAAAAGGATGGCTTTA
>Ga0115011_10003184_pt1 | contig 11195 bp, 2 predicted proteins | sample TroAtlMetagenome_2_FD_88705 | JGI IMG/M metagenome (GOLD analysis project Ga0115011, IMG submission 88705) | Marine eukaryotic phytoplankton communities from Atlantic Ocean - Tropical Atlantic ANT8 Metagenome | ecosystem: Environmental > Aquatic > Marine > Oceanic | place: Tropical Atlantic... | reverse complement strand
TGAGGTGCAAGCTACCAATGATTTAAGTACGTGGAATTTTGTTGATACGATTGAAGGGACAGGTTTAGAAATGATGTTTACTGATTATCGAGAAGCTCTTTTTTTACGTCAATTTTATCGTCTAAAAGTGAAGAATTAAATGCTGAAGGTAACTAAGCCAACTCCCTCCACCACTTGAACGCCGCAGGGTTGTTGTTTGGGGACAACAGTTAAATCGACCCCTTTTCTGGCCGCTTGACGGTGAGCTGGCATTGCTGACCGCTTGTTGTAATAAATGATGATATGAGTGCTTAGGGTGCATATTGCCATCCCGATTAGGGTGGTTTTCAAGGTGTTATAATTGTTCTAAAGGATTGACTGCTCTTCATACTAGCCGCTCAGATGGGGAATCGGTGCGACCTACAAGCTTTACTTGTAGGTCGATTGCAGTTAGATCGGGTTTGTTCAGATGCTACACGATAATATTTGGCGGCTTTCATTTTAAGAGGTCAGCGGCAAGCAATCCGTTTGCACCAAAATCCAGCATGATGCGTTGGCTGAATAGTGCTTTGCCATCGATGGCACCAGAAGTGGTACCAATAATTTGCGTGTTCAAAACACTCCAGCAAACATGGACTGAAATGAACTTTGAATTGAGATGTTCGGATCCAAACGTAAAAGTGTTCTTCGTTCGTTCAGTGATGAACTGCGGCTCATGTTAAGACATATTGGCCAATCAGTGTGTTTGCTTTTGCTGGCTACATGTCTCACAGGATGCAATCGCAGTCCGTCCGGTTCAATGAGCCGAACCGACGTTTCTCCAAATGATCCTTCTGAGAAGTACCTCAGTCTGATGAATGCCGGTAAGAATTATCTGGATCGGGGCGATGCCGCGAACGCGTTGGCAACCTACAAGGAGGCTGCGGTCCTGGTTCCGAATGATCCCGACGTTCATTTGAATCTGGCCAATGGTTATTTGTTGAGCGACGCCGGGGCGGAGGCGATTCGAGAGTCAGATGAAGTATTAAGACTCGAGCCCAATTCAGCGGCGGCGTACTTCATCAAAGGGTCGGCGTACCTTCGTCTGCTGAATCCGGAGGAATCGGTCAAAGCCCTAGAAAATTCCAGGAGAATTGATCCGGGCGTAACCGCGACATTCTTTCAGCTCGGCATGGCCAGGATGGGCTTGGAACAATGGGATGAAGCCATTGCGGCATTTCGGGAGGGTATTCGGTTGGAATCCAACCGCCTCCATTCAACGGCACATTTCCTTTTGGCCCAGTCGCTCCTGCGGGCCGGGAGAAAGGAGGAGGCACAACTCGAGTTGCAATTGCATCAGAACAATATCGAGGGAGAGGGGCCGGCGATGGGGGCCGGTGTGTTCGAGCGGAGCATACATACCCGTACCCGCATTCCGTTCAGGCTGGATCAACCGGAGAGCGAAGGAATCAGAATCAAATTCGTTGACACGACGGATGAGGTGTTTGGAGATACGGCGCATAAGTTCTCCGGTCCGATCGGGTTGACCGATGTGAACCGCACAGGTTGGAACAGTCTCTTTATGGTCGAGCAAGGGGCTGGCTTTCGTTTGCTCTTGAACTCCAACGGCGTGTTTCGTCCCCATGGCCTGACGTACCCCTCCAACTCGGATGCGACCTATTCCAAGATTCTGGTGGGAGATCTCCAGAATGACCGGTTGGATGATATTGTCGTTCTTGGGGGCGACGGCAGCCGTCTATTTAGGATGGGCACGAATGGGTTGGCGACGGATGTCTCGTCGTCGAGCGGCTTAAGCACGCTGGGCGCAATTAATGGCCTGTTGATTGACTTGGATTTCACAGGGAAACTGGATTTGGTCGCTGTGGCGGGCAACAGCAATGAGGTGCAGGTTTTGCGACAATCTGGACGCACGGTAGGCATTGGTTTGCAGACGATGTCGTTTACCAACATCACGGGAATGTCCGGGGTGCCTGCAACTCTGCGCAACGTGCAAGCGGTTGTCATGGAGGACTGGAACCGTGACAATGTCATGGATGTGATCGCGAATCGGACGGCCAGGCCGCCGTTGCTCCTAGAAAAGCAGCGTGGTGGAAAGCTGGTTCCTCGCGAGCAGAATCGTTGGGTGGAAGGATCGGCTTTTTGTGCAGGCGATTTCGATAACGACTTGAGGCCTGACTTGGCGGTCTTTGGTGCCGGGAGTATTAGCATTTGTTTTAATGGAGGAGAGCGAAAGGACATCACGGTGCCGGGAGGCGAGGCTTTCCGCCAGTTAGTGCCCGTCGATTACGACAACGACGGCTGGCTTGACCTGTGGGCGGTTGGCGAAAAAATCAGAGTGTGGCGTAACCTTGGCCTGTCCGGATTTCAGGAACAAACCGTCCCACTCGGATTGGAATCTTACTCTGATGGCGCGGTGTCGGAAATCCACTTTGCTGATTTCGACCGAGACTGCGATTCGGATGTGATCATCGCTTTGGCAAGAGGGGGGGTACGTTTTCTGCGAAACGAAGGTGGCAACGCTAACCTGCAGGTGAAGGTGCAAATGTTTGGAAACCGTTCGAATGCGAGCGGGATCGGTTGCAAAATTGAGATCGAAGCGGACGGATTGCGCCTGAGACGGACGGTGGAGCGCCTGCCAGTGGAGGTGGGTGTTGGAAAGAACCGGAAGCTTGATTCGTTTGTGGTGCATTGGTTCAACTGGCCTCAAGGCTCTGCCGAAGTACCGGTGAATTGCCAAGAGCCTTTACTCGCCATGGAGTTGACCATTCAGGAAGGTTCCTGCCCTTACCTGTATGCGTGGGACGGGAAAGGATTTCGCTTTATCACTGATATTTTAGGTGCATCGCCGCTTGGCCTTCCGGTTGCTGCGGGGCGTCATATCGAAGCCGATCCGGAGGAATTAGTCTGGATCGGTGACGAGCAATCGTTCCTCGCAAAAGAGGGGGTGTTCCAGATCAAGATCACAGAAGAGCTTCGCGAAGTGCTCTACCTTGACGAGGCCAAGCTGGTTGTTGTGGATCACGAATCTGGCGTCGAGGTGCATCCGACCGACAAACTGCTGCCGAGAAAGCCTTACCCTCCGGGCGCCTTGATGACGTTACACCGAGAGCATCCGCTGCGCAGAGCTGAGAATGCTGAGGGACAGGATGTCACATCTGCTTTGAAAATCGTGGATGGCCGGCGTGTGTCACCTCCGAAGTTGCGCGCATCCCACCTCCGCGGACTCGCTGAGTCTCATGGGTGGATACTAGACTTCGGTCCGCTGGATACGAGCAAACCTCTGGTTTTGGTGATGAACGGTTGGCTACGGTTCGGCGGAGGAATGGCCAATATCGCCGCCTCGCTGGATTCGTCTCTCCCGTTTCCTTTCCCCACACTTGAAGCAGAAGTTTCCGCCGGAAACTGGACGGTTTTGGACGTAACCGTTGGCGCACCCGCCGGAAAAACGAAAACGATTCTGGTCGATCTTGAGGGGAAGCTGGCGGCGGGTACGAGCCGGTTGCGATTGACCGGGGCCTTCGAGATTCATTGGGACCGTATTGCGTTAATGGAGAAGAAAACGGATTCGGAAACTAGGATCAGTTATATACAACCAAGCAAAACCGATCTGCAGTTTCGCGGCTTCAGTGCTGTGCAGAAGCTTCCGCCAGACTGGCCGATCACTCCGGACTACGACAGGGTCACCCCGAACTCCCATTGGACAATTACCCCCGGTGGTTGGTGCACGCGCTACGGCAGCGTGTCCGAGTTGATCGCCGAAAGAGATGAAGGTTTGATGATAATGAACAGCGGCGATGAACTGACCCTGAGTTTCACTGCAAGCTCATTGCCGTCGAAGCCGTCAGGGAGCATCCGCGAATTTTTCCTTTATGCGGATGGTTGGGACAAGGATTCCGATTTTCATGTTGCGGCGGGCGATCAGGTTGAGCCACTACCCTTTCACGGGATGAACGATCAACAATATAGACAGGAGGAACGGCCACCATTCCCAAGTGATGCGTTGCACAGGAAATATAACACCCGCTGGGTCGCAGGGAAGGGACTCAGGCAAACGACAACCAGCCAACCCAAGCCTTCGATTAACGGTTTAATCAAATAGAAGAATCGTGTTTTTAAGCAATTCCCACCGTTGGTGGAGCCTGACCGTTTGTTTGCTGCTGTCTACCATGACAGGAAGCTATGCAGCACCACGCATCACCGAATTCATGGCCTCGAATGTCACCCGATTGGCCGATGAGGAAGGCGATTTCTCTGATTGGATCGAGGTTCACAATCCGGACAATGTCGCCGTCTCGCTTGCGGGCTATCACCTTACGGACGATGCAGCGAATCTTGACAAGTGGACATTCCCCACTGTCACGCTGGCCCCAGACGAATTACTCGTGGTTTTTGCTTCTGGGAAGAATCGCGATGATCCTGCGGCTCGTTTGCACACAAATTTTCGGCTTTCAGCGGATGGCGATTACCTCGCACTGGTCGCCCCGGATGGAACGACTGTGGTGAGTGACTTCGCTCCCTCCTATCCGGCACAAATCCAGAATAGATCATTTGGCCTCGCCCCACTGGCAGATGACCCTGTGTGGAGTTTCTTTTCGACTCCAACACCGGGTAAACCGAATAAGGGCGGAACTCGTGCGGGGCCGACCATATCCGTGGTGGATAAAAATCCAACCCAACCGGAAGTCGGCCCTTTGACCATTGCGGCCGTCGTTCGTCCGGTCAATAGGCCGGTTGCGACGGTAAAGTTGTATTACCAGAAAATGTTTGGAAATGAAGCCATGCTGCCGATGAATGACAACGGCACAGGAAGCGATGCCGTGAAGGGTGACGGAGTATGGACAGCGGTCATTCCAGGAACGGCGCTTGCTGCCGGAGAAATGACACGCTGGCGGTTTGTCGCGGCCGACCGCGATGGATCTAAAACGAAAGAGCCGGCATATCGCGCTCGGCTCGATTCTGATCAGTACTTTGGAACAGTGGCCAAGGATTCCGGCATAAGAACCTCCCTGTCAGTGTTGCATTGGTTCACGAAAGATGTCTCGGCTGCCGGAACTTCCAGGGGTTCGCGCGGGGCGGTTTATTATAATGGCGAGTTTTACGACAATATTCTGTTTACCCGGCATGGACAATCCTCGGCCGGCTTTCCGAAGAAGAGTTACAATATCGATTTCAATCGTACGCAACGATTTCGCTGGAACGCAAACGAACCGAGAGTGGCCGATATTGATCTGATTACCAATTGGGCGGACAAATCAAAAGTGCGTCACGTTCTTGCATACGAAGTGATGCGTGAATCTGGGGTGGCCGCTCATTTTGCCTACACCGTGCGAGTCCAACATAACGGCGGTTTCTTCAGCACGGCGGATCTGATCGAGGATGCGGATGATACGTACTTAAAGAGGGCCGGCTTGAACAGAGAGGGAGCCCTGTACAAGGTTTACTCGAACAGCCTCAACAAAGATTCAGGGGACAATGCGAATAATGGCGTGGAAAAGAAGACACGGCGATTTGAGAAAAACACCGACCTTCAGGCGCTAATCAATGGCCTCGATCTTAGGGGGAAGCCATTGGTCAATTATCTTTACGACAACATCGACATTCCGCGGTGTGTCAACTTGCTAGCAGCCAACTCGGTGATTAGGAACATCGATATGCACCGTAAAAACTGGTATATTTACCGCGATACCGGACAAAGCGGCGAATGGGCTATTTTGCCATGGGATCTTGATCTCTCCCATGGCCGGACCTGGAACACCCAAAACACGTATTTTGATAATCGACTTTACACGAATGGATTTGTGGTCAGCGGCACCCGCATTCGGCTTGTCTCCCACATGTTCGCAAACCCGGCCATGCGAGCCATGATCATGCGACGCATCCGCACGCTCACGGATCGTTTTCTTCAACCGCCTCCCGTGCCTGGCACGCCAGAAAGCGAGTTATACTATGAGCGGCGCCTCAATGAACAATCACAGTTGATCGATCCCTCAGCGATCGTTCCGTCGGATGCATGGCTTGATTTCAAGAAATGGGGATCTTGGCTGCAGCGCGGCGCAAAAGTGCGGTATACAGACACGAATAAGGATGTAGAAACCATGACTGAGGCGATTGAACGTTGGAAAACCGAATATCTTCCCGCTCGCCGTAAATATATCTATAACACACAGATTGTTGGCAAGGGCGGCGAAATCCCGCTGCCACAGACCGGCGGAGAGCCAACCATGAACTATTCTCCCCTGGTGGTATATAAATCTGCCGCAAAGGTACTTGTGCCCACCAACGGCAATCTCGGCACCACCTGGACAGGGAATCCATCATTTGAGCCTTTAGACACAACTGGTTGGCTGAGCGGACCAACCGGCGTGGGATACGACCGGGCAACTGCGTACGATTCGCTCATCGGAGTGGATGTTGGCGACCAAATGCGGAATAATACCACTGTTTATATCCGGATCGATTTTGATGTAAAAGACCCGGCCTTGGTGGATCTGCTTGAATTACGTGTTAAATACGACGACGGTTTCGTGGCTTTTCTAAACGGAGAGAAGCTAATTTCTGCAAACGCACCAGTTTCACCCACATGGAATTCGTCCGCGCGGATTGCGCACGGGGCGAATCCGAGAGCTTACGTCAAATTTGACGTTTCGGATAAGAAGAAGAATCTAAGGACAGGACGTAACGTTTTGGCGATTCAAGGGTTCAAAACCGTGAACAGCAGCGATATGCTAATCGTTCCGGAGCTTTACGCAGGCAGGATCAGCGCGCCAAGCACTCTTGAACCAAGAATCGCTTTTGGCGCAATCGAGGCAAATCCTACCTCTGGAAATCAGGACGAAGAATTCATCCAACTGCTTAATCCAAATTCGACTGCGGTGGACATCTCAGACTGGCGGTTGACCGGGGGCGTTGAGCATATCTTTGCGCCCGGAACGGTTCTTGAGCCGAACGGTGCCCTTTATGTGTGCCCAAGTGTGACAGCTTTTCGAGCGCGCAACTCATCGCCGAAAAGCGGTGAAGGGCTTTTTGTGCAGGGCGGATACAGAGGACACCTTTCAAATTTTGGGGAATCGTTAGTGATTCTTGACGCTGCCGGAGCGACAAACAACACAACCACCCTCTCCGGGCAGGCCTCGAACGCGCAACGTTTTCTCGTGGTCAGCGAGTTGATGTATCATCCTTCCGTTGACAACCTGGCTGAATATGTTGAACTCCTGAACATCAGCAGTTCGGACACGCTGAATTTGAAGGAGGTTCGCTTCACGCAAGGAGTTGAATTTAATTTCACTGGTAGTGCCATCGTCTCGCTGGCCCCGGGTGAGCGAGTTTTGATCGTGCGCGATCTCGCCGCCTTTGAGTCTGCTTATGGAATCAACCACCCGGTGGCAGGCGTTTTCGCCAATGGCACCGCGCTCAGTAACGGCGGGGAACGCCTCAAGTTGGAGGATGCGAAAAACGGTACGATCGTGGAGTTTACATACGATGATCAGCCTCCTTGGCCGGTTGAGGCTGATCAGTCTGGCCGCAGTCTCGTTTTGATCGCGCCTCACACCCATCCTGACCCTGCTCTTTCCGAAAACTGGCGCGTCAGCCTGCAGTCAGGTGGCAGTCTCGGAGGGACGGACGGGGCGCCGTTCCCCTCTGATCCGTTGGGGGACGCGAATGGAAACGGGGAACCCGACCTGATTGATTACGCGCTCGGTAATGACCTCGGCCTTTCTCCCATCTTTCCGGGGTTCAGCTGGGACGAGGACGCTCTTCTTTTCACGGTTCCGATCAGTCTGGCCGCGGAAGGAGTCCAGATCGAATTTCATTTTTCAATGGACCTTGTCGAGTGGAAGGACGGAGCCTCGCACTTCGAATTGGTTTCGACGGAACCGCTCGGAGATGGCAGGGCTGTGCGTACATGGCGTGTCAAACCGCCTCTCCACGATCAACCTCAACTTTATGTTCGATTGCGCGTGGTTGGTCAGTGATCCAACAATTCAAGGAACCCGTCGCATAATCTTTCTCAACGCAGAAATACCAGGAACACTAGGCTGGGTCGCGAGGACATGGCCCGAGCTATCCGTGATGACCGAGGAAGGCAGCGGGGGGGCAGCGCCAAAAACCTTGGTGAAGGCGGCAGCGGCACCAGCCCGCTGGCTTACGGGAATTCGGATGAGGCGTGTTGAGGGCCGATATTCTCTGTTATAATCACCGAGTTTCTGGTCGTTGTCTGTATTATCGATCGGCACCGCGATGAAATCGACTCCTTCGGGGGCAAGAATTGCGCGCACATTTTGAAGGCGCGGAAGGTTCTCTTTGTACGCTTGGTTGGACGTCGAAAATGTCGTGTAAACACGAAGGCGAGCGCCGGGTTTGGCGGAACTGTCCACCGCAGCGATCGGGAACACCTCCCTGTTGGCCGGGGCCTGTTCTCGCTCGCTTGCCTTTACTCTATAAGTCGTGCGCTCGACGGGACCATCCGTTGGACCGTCCTCCGGATTCTCGTAAACGGTGAGCAGGGTTCCTTCCGGAACTCCCTGCGTGCTGGTTGTCCTGCCGGAAGGCCAATGGACGGTAAGCGAGGCGACATTTGTGTGAGAGCCGATGCCCACCATCATCGTTGAAGAATTTTGGGTGGACCACCCATCGCCACAGCGATGCTCGCGCGTAATCTTCTCATTACCCAGATCCACAACAACCCGGGCACCGTAACCATCACGACACGCAAACTCACTGGAGGAAGCCGCCTGGCGATTTCCGCCAACGAAGCGTATGGCGATAATACCTCCACTTAGTCCGGTTGCTCCCATTTCGTTGTGGTAGAGGTTGAATAGGGGCTGGTTGGCGTTCACCAACGCTATGTCCTGCCATCCGTCACGATCATAGTCTAAAATTGAAAACCCCCGGCTGTCTGCCAGGTTGTCCAACCCGGACAGCGCTGAAATATCAGCAAAGGAGTGACCAGCGTGATTGGCGAAGTAACGATTGCGTTCGTTTCCGTTAAGGGAATGTACAAGGACTTTGTCCCCCTGTCGTTCAACGCCGGCCAGACGTGCGTCGATCATCGGGCCATCACTGTCAGGCGCGGGGGTTCGTTTCCATTCGGGGGAAAACCGGAAGCTGCGGCGTGATAGGTTTTCATCTGTACGCACCATTGTGCGCCACAGATTACTTTCAAGATCCAGTCCCGAGGCACACTCCTTCGGTGCGGTAAAGTAGCCGTTCAGCACATAGAGATCGAGGAAACTGTCGTTGTCGAAATCGGCGAAACATCCACCCCACGACCAACCAGCATTCATCACAGTCATCGAGGGTGGCATCAGGCCGGCTACTTGCTCAAATTTTCCGTTGGCAATCCGGCGGTAAAGCCAATTGCCCGCAGCGGATTCGATGAACATTTTTTCCAACCCCGGGATTTGCTTGGTGATGCGGCGGCCCGGATCGCTATACATGTTCGAGACGTAAAGATCGTCATGGCCATCATTGTCGTAATCTCCCCAGGAAGCACCCATGGCATAGCCGTAGGAGGTGATACCCGATTGTGTGGTGACATCTGTGAAACCGCCCGAGCCATCGTTACGAAACAGCACATCGAGACCCCAATCGTTGGCGATGTAGAGATCCGGACGGCCATCCCGATTAAAATCTCCCCAAGTGGCCTGCATCGAGTTGCGCCAGATTCCAACCGTGTTGTTTTCTGGCGCAGGCTCGAAACGTCCGCCGCCACGATTTACCAGTAATACGTTGGGGGGGCCAAGTTGATCGAGAACGGTTCCTCCCTTGCGTCTTCGGTGTTCAGACTCCCGCTGCCGGTATTCTCGGGCCAGATTGATATCGAAGAACTCGTCCGGCCAGTCAAAGTCATCATCCTTGCTCTGCGCAACGCCTCCCGCGGGACTCGCTCCGGCCGGCGCGGCCGGCCGATAGGTGCAAATGTAAACATCCAACAGGCCATCCATGTTGTAATCAGCCGCAGACATTGATAGGGCTGCCATTGGCATGAATTTTGGAATTGGATGTTGATAGAATACACCCTGCCTATTCTCGAGATAGCTCGTTTTTAACAGGCTGCGTCCCAATATGACATCCTGGTCGCCGTCATTGTCGAAGTCTGCAAAGAGCGCGCAAGGGGTGTGGCCAGGGAGATCCAGTTTGAACGCCGCAGCCTGTTCGAGAAATGTTCCATCCCCCTGATTGACAAGAAGCATGTTTTTACCGAGTCGCATGGTGATGTAGATATCATCGAACCCATCGCCATTTACGTCGGCCACCGCCGTGCCTTCCTTTTGATTCGCGGAAATAGGCGCAAAGTACGGGTGTGGCAACTGTTTTGTGCCTTCAAGGTAATGCTTTACGGTTGCTTCGTAATGGAGCGATCGTCGCAGCATGGAGGCTTCCTGTGATACACGCATGGCCGTATCCAGTGCCTCGGCAAAAAGCCGCTTAGGGCTGGTGCGCCAATTCATCTCAGTGGTTTTCCAGCCGGTGATCTTCCACTCCCCCGCTCCGCCGCCGTCGGTTTTTGGGCGTTCCCAGGTAAGATCCATTCTTCCTTCAAATGAGAACCATTTGTCAGACTTCATGCGCGCCAGGGCTTCGAAGCCACCTTTCGCTTCATAACGCCACATGTTTTCGTCCGGATGTCCGCCGCTGATGAGCTTAACTTTTGCGTGTTCGAAGTATGAAATTTTATCGAGCATCGGGCGCCACAGATTCACGCCCTCGGTTTGCTTTGAGAGTGCGGCGACTGGCCAGGGGTAGGCCTCCAACTTGGAGGAGTCGGTTGGGGTCGCCGCAGGAACAGGATCAAGATCGACGGTCGTCACGGTGGTTGAAAATACATTTTCAGCGCCTGCTGCCGGGCCGGGTAGGCGCAGGTCGAGAAGGCCCTCGGAAAGGGCGTTCATTTTCTGGTTTAGGTTCAGGTAGGTTTCCTCAGCGGCCACGAGGGCACGGATTACAGCACCGTCATGTTTTTTGATGGTGCTGTTGAGTGTCGTTGGCGCGCTCTCATGAGCCCCCACCTTTGGAGGCGATTTCTTTGCTATTTTCGAAATAGGTATAACCAAGGCTAGCAAGACCACGGCGATCAAGGCCATGATCAGCTTGTAGTTTGTATTGGGGCTGGGTGGTGCGTTTGATCGGCGTTTCACTCGACCCCCCTCTACATCTCTGCTTAAGAGCTGTCGAGCCGAATTGCTGTCCCCTCCTACACCCTGCAATGACGGCAG
>Ga0115011_10003181_pt1 | contig 11198 bp, 19 predicted proteins | sample TroAtlMetagenome_2_FD_88705 | JGI IMG/M metagenome (GOLD analysis project Ga0115011, IMG submission 88705) | Marine eukaryotic phytoplankton communities from Atlantic Ocean - Tropical Atlantic ANT8 Metagenome | ecosystem: Environmental > Aquatic > Marine > Oceanic | place: Tropical Atlantic... | reverse complement strand
ACCTTTATATAATATTGGAGTTACAACTGTAACTCTACCTCATACTTCATGGGTATCTACTGGACAAATACAAAAAGAGTTCCCAGATTTGTATATCAAGAATACTATACTTAGAGAGGTTGCAAGACCTAATGAGGTGGTATCCCTTGCTAACTCTGGGTTTCATTATGTCAATTTAGATCGTGATGTAATGCGTGACAAAGAACTATTGGTACGTATTAAACAAGCAAAGGAATACTGTGCAGAGAAAGGTAATCCAATTAAACTTTCATTATTAGTTAATGAAGGATGTTGGGGTGGTTGTCCTATTATGCCTGAGCATTATCATATTAATGCAACAAGGGAAGGTAGAGAACCTCAATTCTTTTATAGTGAGATTAGTAGAGTATCATGTTCACGTTGGGATGTATATGATCCTGCTAGTGCATTAAAGTCAGCAAATCTTCCCCCTTGGAGAGAAGATTGGGAAGAATTTTTTGATTTAGGTATTGATGTATTCAAGTTTCATGGTAGAGATAATGCTGTGAGAATGAAGGAATTAATGGATATCATTGAACGTTGGGGTAATGGTGATGACTTGTTATATAATGACTTTGATCCTTACTTTAAAGATTTAGAGTTAAAGGATGCACCTATAAATATATGGCGAGATAAGATTAAGACTTGCAAGTTTGATTGTTGGGATTGCAATTACTGTGAGTCTGTGGTACAATCAGTTATGAAGAAGGAGAGTAGAGTATTGAACCCACTTATAGACAGAGTTGTCAAGGCAATAGACAACGCAGTAGATAATAATTCTAACTTTAACCCTGAAGGTTATGATGTACTTGGATTGTCATCAGCAAAGGTTAGACACTTTTTAAATAATCTATGTAATGTACCTGGTACAGTATTTGTTGATGCTGGTACATATATGGGTAGTACCTTATTTGCTGCTTTAATGGGTAATAAGGATGTAAAAGCATACGCTATTGATGATTATTCTGCTGGTGTTGTTAAACCAAAACGTAAAGATTTGCATGCACAGTATGAAATAGATAATCCTGTTGATGCGTTTGTGCAGAATGCAGAGAAATGGATGAATACTGATTGCTCTGTAGGATTATCAGTTAGACCAATACATGAAGTAGAATATAATCCAGAGTACAGACCAGATGTAGTATTCTATGATGCAGATAATCAAGATGAGAGGATGTTAATCAACCTAGAGAAGATTCATAGTCAGACAACAGATAATTATATTTTAGTTGTTGATGATGCTAACTTTGAAGTTGTCATGGAGACCACTGAGAAATTCTTAGAGGATAAGCATGTAGTATTTGAAAGAAAGATATTAACAAAAGAATTAGAAGATGCTGGTGATTGGTGGAATGGTGTGTATATACTTGTTATTGATAAGACAGTAGAAGGTAAGGGTGCCAGACTATCATAATGGAAGTTGTTGATGATGTTCTTACTAAAGAACAATTTGAGAACCTATTAGAATATTCTCGTAGGTGTATGTATAGGTATGGTGAGGCAGATAAAGAAGGATGTCCTGCTGTTGGTATGGTATCTGACATGGATCCTACTTGTGAACCTGCTAAATGGTTCTGTTATCATTTAGATAAAGATATTAAACAACTTGCTAGGATGTATATCAATTGCTATGCACCTAGTGAGAATCCTTATTTCCATACTGATGGTGATGATGGTATTACTTGTTTATATTATCTCAATGATAAATGGAATGATGATGATGGTGGTGAGACACAATTCTTAATTGATGGTGAGATTAGAGGTGTACTACCTATTCCTAATAGGTTAATCTATTTTGATGCTGATATAGTACACAGAGCAACATCATTTAGAAATAAACATAGATTTACACTTGCTTTAAAATATTATGCATGAAGTCATAGATAATTTCATTGAGCAGCGTATATTTGATGATTTAAGTAATCAAATGATTACTCCTCAATTTCCTTGGTATCCATCAAATATAGATACTGACGATCATGAACGAAATGCATTAAGAAACATGCAATTTGTTCATTATTTTTATGAGAATAATATGGCAATGGATGGGTGTCAGATGGTATTTCCTATCCTACAGAAGTTAGATCCTATTGCTGTATTAAGAATTAAAGCAAACATTACACTACAACATGATACTCAATTAGAACATGATATGCATGTTGATATAACCAATACTGATGAACCATTTGTTAAGATAGCAATATTGTATATGAATACATGTAATGGTTATACTCTACTAGAGGATGGTACTAAGATTAACTCTGTTGCTAATAGATTAGTTAAGTTTCCTAATAGTATGAAGCATACCTCATGTACTTGCTCAGATCAGACATATAGAATGGTAATTAACTTCAACTACATATAAATAACTGAGAGAATAACTGTAGATTTAAATGTCAGGACTTACTACTGGAGTAGCAACAGTCAGCACACAACTGACCGCTGGAACTAATGCATACCCTACAAATCGAGGAAGTTCAGGTGATGTACTGACCTCAGATGGTTCAGGAACATTATCATGGTCAACTCCTAGTGGTGGAGGAGGAGGTGTAGAAGCAGTTAGTAATTCTAGTAGCGGTTTGACTGGAACCCTCAATATGGATTTTGCAACGGCACAAGTATATCATTTTACTGCTGATGCAACTGGTAACTGGACAGTTAATTTTAGGAATGATGCAAGTTCAACATTGAATAGTGTAATGACCGATGGTTCATCACTTACATTTGTATTGTATGCTAAACAGGGTGGAACTGCTCGTTATAATAATGGTTGGCAAATAGACGGTAGTAGCAAGACTCCAAAATGGTTAGGTGGATTTGGTACTCCTAGTGGCGGTCATACAAACTCTGTTGATGTTTACACTTATACAATAATTAAGACTGCTAATAATGATTTTACAATATATGCTAACCAGAACTTCTACACATAAGGAGGATTCTGAATGTCAGGACTAACTGCCAGTGCTACTAATCAGGGTCCATTTGTGACTGCTGGTAGAGCAGTATTTAATAGACCACAGAATAGTGGTCCAACAAAAGCAACTCCTTGGGAGAGAACAAGGATATGCACACATGGATTTGTTGCGGGAGGATATAAGAATGCAAGTCCTTGGCGTAATGTAAATAGAACAACTCATAGTAATGATACTTCTACTAATCTTGGTGATAAGATGAACGAAGCAGGATCATATATTGATGGAGGTTTTAGTGACCTTCATATGTATTGTTATGGTACTGATAATTCATTCTCTGGATGGTCATCAAGAGTTTGGTCAATGCAAATGAGTAATGAATCAAATAGAGGCAATCAATCTGGGATGAATGTTAGTAGGAATGACTGCGGTGTGATGATTGATTATCATTTTAGAGGAGCACATTTATATATTACTGGAGGTGGTAATAGTACCACTGATAGAACTAATATGAAGAATGATAGTAATGCTACTGTATCAGGATTTGGTAGTGGTGGTGACTATACAGCAGGATGTCAAGGAAAATTAAGAGGATACATGAAGACTGGTGGAACAGCACAGTATATGACATGGGCAAATGAGTCATGGTCTAACTGGAGTAATTCACCTGGTACTAATGGATGGGGTAAGGCATGCGGTAGTTTCATGGGTCATTTCTACATGAAAACTGGTGGTAACTGTGTTACTGGACTAGCAAAATGTAATGATGATACTGGTACAAATATATCTACATTTAATGTGCAAAACTCTGGTGAAGAGAATTATCAACAAGGAACATTTAAAGGTTATTGTTTAGGACATTATAACGGTTCACAGAATAATAATTCATATAAGTTCTCTACTACAAGTGATACATATAGTTCAGGAGGTGGTAGTATGGAACCTAAAGGACATAATGGTATGTCTAGTGCTGGTAATGCTACTGCATTCTCTCATAATAATACATCTTACGGAATTACACCCCCTGCGTACTAATGGCATTATACGATCCTAATTTACATTTCTTTTTAGCAGATATTGATGAGTTACCTGTAGAGATAAGAGGTACTCGTTTAATGTATGTTAATAATAAGATTAAATATGCTATTTGTGGTGTTAGTGATAACACTTGGAAAGAGTATCTTAATGAGAATAAATCATTTGGTTTACAAGAACTATCTGAAGATGAGGCAATTAAAGGTGCATCATTATGGGCAGAAGTAAGGACACATACAAGTGAGTGGACTGATGATGGTAATGGTAACTCACAAAAGATTAAAAGAGAAATTAGTGATGACGAAAGAGCAGTCACAATATCACTAATGAAGAAACTTGCAAAGAAATTAGTAGAGTATGGGATAACTAAACTCGGTGATAGTCATGCTACATATAATAGTGCTTTATTGACATCCATTGATAACTGTACTACAATGGAAGAAATTAACATCATCTATGAGGACTATCTTGGTGATGAACTACCAAGCACTCAAGCAAAAGCATTAAACAAATATGACAGTGATGGAAACAGAACATACTCAGCAGGACGGGTTACCCCAAGTTTCTTATGATGAATTTGATAATTTCATTAGAAAGAATGCCGTTGTAACTCCGTTTCCTCAAACGGATTTTCAATGTACTCATTTCGTAGCAGGTTCACATGCTACAAAGTATAGAGCAGTACGACAAGCATTATTAGAAGTATCTACAAGGGATCATGGCATTAATAAAATGCATATTGAGATCCAAAGGTGTGATATTGAGATGGATAGGAAGAAGCATGAGTTAGAGCAATTAGGATTTAAGGATGGTGATGTACCAGGTCCAACTGACTTTGATGCAAGATTATTATATGTTGAGTTAGAAGATAAGAGATTAGATAGATTAGAATATGTTAAACGTTTAGTACAATCAGAGATGGAGTTAAAGTATTTCTTTGACTTCTTGAAAGAACAATGTCCTAATGAAGAGGATATTAAACTATATTGTGAGATAGATAGCGAAGAAGAACATAAGTATTGGGTTGCAAGAATGGCAAGGCAATCTGCGGTTGATCTTATTGGTTATGGTACGATTAACGTTGGTAATATAGATTCTATTTTGATGATGCCTGAAGCAGATCAGAAGAAATCTCTTGAGTTAGCATTAAAGTATGCTGGTGGTATTCAGTCTGGTATTGAACAAATGAGACTGAAAGCACAAGAGGAGATAAGTTTACTAGACGACCCAATTCCACCTCGGAAGATGTTGTCTGATGGCGAATAATATATTTTCAGTACCTATTAATCCTAAATTAGATCCTGAGTTCATTAAGACTGAATACTTACAGTTCTTGATAAGAAACAAGGATCTAATTTATGATCTATACTTTACATCACGCATGCCACCTTTCACACAGGATGCAATGGGTGATGTATTCTATACACAAGAAATGGAATACCAGTGCATTGATATGGCACTATGGTTAAGTAAAGAGTCAGGGATACCATTATCAGCAACATTTAATAACATCTATGTTCGTCCAGATCAGAAGAACTTAGAACTATGGATTAATAACTTTGAGTCATTATATAATGCTGGTATTAAGATTGTTACGTTACCTCATACCTCATGGTTATTGACTGGTGAGATACAAAAACAGTATCCAGATTTATACATTAAGAACACTATACTACGTGAAGTTACAAGACCTAATGAAGTAATAGATCTAGCAAGAGCAGGGTTTAATTATATCAATCTTGATAGAGATTTGATGCGTGATAGAGATAGATTGAATGAGATTAAGGAAGCAAAAGAATATTGTGCAGAGCAAGGTTATCCAATTAAACTATCATTATTAACTAATGAAGGTTGTTGGGGTAATTGTCCTGTAATGGTAGAGCATTACCAATATAATAATACTCGTAATGGTGATGATCCTCAATACTTTAACAGTAGGATTAGTAGAGTTAGTTGTAGTAAATGGGATGCACTTGAGGGTGGGTTAGCATCACTGAAAGCAGCGAATTTGCCACCTTGGAGAGAAGATTGGGAAGAGTTCTTAGATGTTATAGATGTCTTTAAAATGCATGGTAGAGAGGATGGTATGCGTCTTAAAGAGACAATGGATATCATTGATAGGTGGAGATTAGAGAAGGAATTGTTATTCCCTGAGTTCAAGGAATACATTGAAGATGTTGATATTAAAGAGAGACCTATTGATGTATGGAGAGATAAGATAAAGACATGTAAGTTTAACTGTTGGAAGTGTAATTACTGTGATAAAGTATATGAGAATGGTAAAGGTGAGACCAAAGTTAATCCCAAGGTAGAACATATTATTACTGCTATACATCAAGCAGAACAAATGAGTAGTAATTATACAGGAGTTGCAATAGAATCACTGACATCAAATATAACTAAGCACTTCTTAAATAATATCTGTTCATTAACTGATACAGTATATTTGGAACTTGGATGTTATGCTGGTGGTACATTCTTTGCTGCATTACAGAACAATCCTAGTGCAAAGGGATATGCAGTTGATAACTTTAAGCAACCAACATATCCTAATAGAGATGACTTAGACTTCAAGGGATATGAGAACCCTAAAGAGGTAATATTACAACCCCCTTGGTATCCTGATAAGAAATATGATTATACATTAATTGAGTCTGATATCAGTAGTTTGTATCTACCAGAGAAGGCAAGTGTAGTATTCTATGATGCTAATCATGACCCTCAATCACAGTATATTGCATTGAAACATGTATATCAATACATGGAAGATGAGGTTATTCTTATCATTGATGATGCTAATATGCCTGGAGTTGTTGGATCTGTTGATGAGTTCATTCGTATACAAAAACCAACTGTATTATTTGAACGTAAGATATTAACCAATAAACCAGAAGATGATGAATCTTGGTGGAATGGTCTTTACATATTATTATTAAAGAAATGAAGATATACGATAACTTCTTACCTGACCAGATCTTTCAGATGTTATTTAATAACATGAAACGTCCTGAGTTTAAGTGGCATATGAGTACAATATTAGATGAGACAGAGGATAATTATCTCACTAACGTACAACTAGTACACTCATTCTATGAGAGACATTTCTTAAGTCATGAAACATTACAGTTATTATTTCCTATCTTCCAAAGACTTAATCCTGTAGCATTAATTAAGATTAAAGCAAATCTTAATATGCCATCAGAGAAGATTGTAGAGCATGGGTTACATAATGATATTGAAGATGGTACACACATGGATTACATTAATACAGCAGTATTCTATCTCAATACTAATAACGGTTATACAATGTTTGAGGATGGTACTAAGGTTAATTCAGTACAGAATAGAATAGTTATATTTGATAATGAGATTAAACATACTGGTACAACGTGTACTGATGCACCCTATAGGATGGTCATCAACTTTAACTATGTGCAGGATCCAAATTGGCACATAGAGTTGCCAACTACAGATATTCGTGGTATAGTACCTAAGTAATCGAGCAATATAATGCCATCTTTTTATTTACAGTCCATAGATGAGGACGGTGCTACAACAACTAAATCATTTGAATCTTGTTATTTAAATGATACTGTAGAGTATGTTTCTGACTTCTTAGCAGGGTGTGGATTTTGTTTTGAAGAAATCAAAGTTGTTAATAAGCAATTTGATACATCTGAAGATGAAATCAACGTTGTTAAGACTAATGAAGGTCAAGAGCATAAAACTTCAGTTAGAAGGGTTGCAAATACTACCGATACCATCTATCGTAGTAGTGACTAATTCAACTATATACAACGTAGTCCATTTATTGTTAATCAATCAATCTCATGGGAAAGACATTTAGGCGAGGTGGTGCCGAGCGAGGATATTATTCTCCAGGTAAATCACTCCGAGATAAGCGTCAAAAGGGAACAAACAGATCAGTAAATGAGTTTAAAGAAAACTCTGGAACATCAAAAAAGAAGTACGAACACTACTACGAGGATGACCGATCATGGAACAACAACTAGACCCAACACTAAAACCATTACCTCAAGAATTATTTGAGGAGGATGATTTTGATCCTATTGAGTTTGATGATGGTTCTCGTGATGGTGTGGAAATAGATTACACAACTCAGAGTTAATGAAAGATCAGAATACAATACATGAAGATGAATCCCCTGATGCTAAATGGAATCGGGGATTAGATCTTTACATTGAAAGTGTGCACAAAGCAGACCATCATCTGCGAGGTTGTGCACACAACCAAAAATGCTATAATGAACTTATGGCAGTTAGACAACATGTTTTAGACTACTTACCATCATTACGGAGATGATTAAGAGCACCACCATAGAATTACCTGCATGCATAACACTTGATGATCCTGAAAAACAGGTTCTAAAAGATGCATTGCTATGCTATGTGAAGGAGTTAGAGTTAAAAGCAAAAAAAGATAAAATTCTATCTGTAGAGGCATACCATAAGTACATGGGCATGTTATCTGAAATTATACAAAAATTGCATCTTACACAATGAGCGTTGAAATGTTTGCTCCTGCATGGTATTATGTGGGAAATGTTAGTAGTGAGTATCAATTAAGAATAAATGATTTGTTTAAACCATTCATTTCTAATGATGATAACTTCAGTGATGCAGTTGGATGGAATTGTAATGTGCAAACTTCATTTCAACATGAGAATAATAAGAATGCACCTTGGACAGAATGGTTAGAATGTTTAAGACCTCAAGTTAATGAGTTCATGGACGAATTACAACCCTTATCTGATATTGAGATTATACCTCAAGAGGCATGGGTTAATAAGTATCGTAAAGGAGATCATCAAGAGTATCACGATCATGCAGTTCCTCAATGTAACTTAAGCATGGTATACTTTCATACTCTAACTCCTGGAGAAAAGAGTAACTTTAAGTTCTACAATAATTCTCACTCATTATATAAAATGTGCGGTCTTGTTGATGTATTCAACCTACCTACAGGTTTTGCTATTGAACCTAAGATAAAGCAAGGGAGTCTAGTTATATTCCCCTCATTCTATCCTCATTATGTTACACCAAACAACAGTGACCATGAACGAGTGACAGTATCGGGGAACTTCTGGGTTGTGCCAGATGACAAAGCGTCCGCTAAATCATGCAAACTGCCTAATCCATGATATATTAAGATTATGAAAAACTTCTTTTCACCCAATGCCAAGATCTCCTTAATCAAGAAGTGTCTTAAAGCATCAGAAAAGGATCCTTTCTTATATAAAGAAGAGGAACTTATTAAACTAAAAACTTCTTTGCGTGAAGCATACGCTGAGAAGGAATCAACCAGACAAGCACAAAACGGAGGATTTGGTTACAATGTCTGACACATTTTATGATGAAAACTATGATCTTTGCCAAGAAAAGGAGGATGATTGGGTATCATCTATCCTAGGTGAGGAAAATGATTACATTGCAGATTTAATTGATGAACTATGACTGCTGAACGTGTAAAAGTTATTCCTAAGACACAATGGGCACGACAATTCCTTAGAGATCGTTTAGAACGATGTCCTTGGGTTTATGTTAGTGACCGCCAAGGATTACGTTGGTATTTGTGTAACTATGATTTAGGAGTACGTTTTTATGCATCACCTGTAGATGACCCTAATTGGGAACTCTGGAGGTCAAATAGTAAACTAATCTCTCATGGAGCACGTAATGTTTAATCTATTCAATTCTGGAGGTAGTACATACTCAGTGCTACTAGAAAGACCAAATGGTTTTAACAAAGAGGTTGTAATTGATGATTGCTTCGATGAGAACGAAGCAATAGAAAGAGCAGAGGCAAGATATGGATTAGATGCCATACGTGCACTATGGATAGGTAGAAACTAGTAGGCATTTATTTTTGTTAAAAGTATACCTAATTATGGGCAATTCAACACTAAATAGTATCAGAATCGGAGGAACAAGATGCACTGAAACCCCTCTATATCATGTATTCAATGTTCAATCACAGAGGTTTAAGTATGTCCCATAGTCTAATGTCTTTTAATCAATTATCACTTACAAAACATGAAGCAAATACACTTGCATTTAATGAGCAAGATGAACTTATGGACGATTATTTTGAGTGCCTAATTGACTGCGAAGACGATCAATCTAGTTGTAGGAGGGTATGTAAAGAGATTCTAATGGTTTAATGGACAATTAAATATCTGTCACAGGCACCCCATCAGGGGTGCTTTTTCATGGTATGATGTTAGTATAAATCAAACATCATTTGAAAATGAGTTACCTAGACGACAATCTACTCCCTTTGATTGAGAGTATTCAACCAAAGAAATCTCAATCTTATATACTTGAGGCATTAGATCTTGATCGTGTGACTGCACATGGAATACAGATTACATTTGGTGAGAGAATAGAACAGTTCTGGAATAAGGTTATAAGTGATAGTTCTATTAAAAATCTTATTGAAGATGATAATACTGTGGAGGTTAATGGTAAGACTAGACAAATAGACCATTTATTTCTTTCTGAGTCTAATGTAATATATTACCTAGAAAGTAAGTGCTGCTTAAATTTCGATAGTGAGAAAGTTAAGGCATCTAATACAAAGATACAAGAGATAAAAGAGAAAGTAGGTGCAGATGAAGCAGGATATTTTATTCCAGTTAAATCAACTATTGACCAAAAGTATCTTACCAAGTATAATAAGAAGGGTATAAATGTTTATGGTGTTAAATGGTTACTAAGTAAGGTAGATGCACCATTTACTGAAGAAGAGTTCTTTACATATATGAGAGAAGTTATTGCACCAGTTCTTGAGAAGAAGGGTTTATGAAACCTATAATTAAATATCAAGGTGGTAAGACTAGAGAGTTACCATTAATACAACCTTATATAACATCAGCAAAGAGGATTATCGAACCTTTTTGTGGTGGTGCAGCAGTATCTTTCCATGCTAATGTACCATCAATATTGAATGATTGTAATAAGAATGTTATCAACCTTTATAATATTATAAGAGATAAGAGTTACTTTAATATACTATTGAAGGATGTAGAGTATATTAAGACGTTAGATCATGATGATCTTGAGCAGAGATATTATGATGCTAGAGATACAATTAACGATGATAATCCTGAACCTTATGATCTAGCACTATCATATATTATTGTTAGACAGTTATGCTTTTCAGGTATGGAGAGATATAATGGTAAAGGTGAGTTTAATGTACCATTTGGACATT
>Ga0115011_10003180_pt1 | contig 11200 bp, 8 predicted proteins | sample TroAtlMetagenome_2_FD_88705 | JGI IMG/M metagenome (GOLD analysis project Ga0115011, IMG submission 88705) | Marine eukaryotic phytoplankton communities from Atlantic Ocean - Tropical Atlantic ANT8 Metagenome | ecosystem: Environmental > Aquatic > Marine > Oceanic | place: Tropical Atlantic... | reverse complement strand
GGGGCAGCAGGGGCATACAGGTGGGGTGTTTAGCGTGGCGGTGCTTCCAGACGGCAGGGTGGTCTCCGGATCGATAGACAGGACGACGAAAGTGTGGACAGAGTCAGGAGGCACCTGGTCATGTACAGACACGTTGCAGGGGCATACACGTTGGGTGAGAAGTGTGGCGGTGCTTTCCGACGGCAGGGTGGTCTCCGGATCGGGTGACAACACGGTGAAAGTGTGGGCAGATGGGGTTTGTGTGCAGACGTTGCACGGGCATACAGGTGGGGTGTCCAGCGTGGCGGTACTTCCCGACGGCAGGGTGGTCTCCGGATCGTCTGACAAGACGGTGAAAGTGTGGGCAGAGTCAGGAGGCACCTGGTCATGTACAAACACGTTGCAGGGGCATACAGAATGGGTGAATAGTGTGGCGGTGCTTGGCGACAAGGTGGTCTCCGGATCCAACGACCATACTGTGCGCATCTGGGACGTGGCATCGGGGCAGTCACAGGTTCTAGAGTATTATCATGACCCCATGATTAGCGTGGCAGTGTTTCCAGACGGCAGAGTGGTCTCCGGATCGTTGGACGATACGGATGTAGCAGAGGAAGGCACGATATTAGTGTGGAAACTGTTAACAGAAGAACAAAGGACTAGACGAGTGAAAGTGAAAGAGGAAAGCTTAACAGGCAATGAGGAAGGCAAGATAACAGTGTGGAAACTAATACCTGAAAGAGAAAGAAAGAGACGAGAGAAAGCAAGACTGCAAAAAATCAAAGCAGACGTCAAGGCGAAGACTCAAGAGGTTGAAGAAGAAATTAAAACGAAATACAAAAAAGACCAAACAAAAGAACAATTGAAACCAATTGAGGAATTACTTGGCAACACGTGCGCAATATGTTTCAGACCACTCACTGAAGAAGAATTCACACGTTTAAGGTGTGGACACGTTTTCCACATAAGTTGCATCACGGGTTGGCACAAAATATCTAATAGTTGTCCAGAGTGCCGATACGAAGGCAAAGATGAAAGGGTAGGCGGAATATACTATCTCAGGCTCAGGTTTTAATTTACACGGGCAGCGCCATCACGTTTTCGCAAAAAGGCAGCGCCGGAACTTGTGGTTCGGCGAAGATCACGGGTATTTTGGCGTACACAGGGGTCCGAGCCGGTCGGCGTTCAGATTCAAACGGGTTGATCAGGCGGTGCCAGCACTCTCCGTGCCCGCACCGTCGGCACACGCGCCCACGGTGCCAGCACGGGCACCCACAACCTCCGAACTCGCACTCGCGCCGAGACATTATGTGCAATACGCGCGTGCTTAATACAGAGACGTTGGTATAAACCCCACACACTTACATTAAAATGACCTCGCCGAGCCCGGTAGGACCTAGCCCGGTGGGACCTAGCCCGGTGGGACCTAGCCCAATAGGTCCAAGCCCGATGGGTCCGAGTCCTTGGACACCAAGCCCGGTGGGTCCAAGCCCGGTGGTGCCCAGCCCAGCAGAACTTTTGGTACCAAGTCCGGTGGGTCCAATGGGTCCGGGTCCATGGACACCAAGTCCGGTGGTGCCCAGCCCGGTGGTGCCCAGCCCGGTGGTGCCGAGTCCTTGGACACCAAGCCCGGTGGGTCCAGTGCCCAGCCCAGCGGAACTTTTGGTGCCCAGTCCAGTGGGTCCAGTGGGTCCAGTGGCGGAAACATCGTTATTTCCATATATACTCGCAATATCCACATGTTTCGGGGTAATTATCACTCTGTATATTTACATCCAGTGGCAGGAACACGCCGCCTACCACCCCCTGGACCCACCCCCGGAAGTAGAAATCATCAGGGTGGAGCACGTCAAGGTGGAGCACAAAGAGGAAGACGAAGACACTATAAATTATAAGATATGAATATTAATGTATCTCTTCGCTTTTTGTTTGCTGTTTGTCCAATTCGTGCACGTGTTAGGCAAACCTGCCATTGTTTTTAGTGTAAAAACATTCACCGCGATCTTTTTGTCCATGATTCTACGAGCCTATTTAGATCACGACGGAGATCTAGAATGGAGTACGATATTTTCATCGATTTCGTCGTGGACTTTATCCTAGTTTTTGTCTTTCATGTTCTTTTTGTTAAACGTCCCTTTTATAAACAAAAATCATCACGTCAAAAAGCACAGTTTAGTCTCCAATTAATGCGTTTCGCACTGCCGGTTGCCACGACCTTTCGTTCACGTCCCAGCGTTGCACACTCCATGGTAGAGACCTTGCTCGTTCGACCGTCAAACATCATCGTAACGGCTCTACTATGGTACAGTCCTCGCGCGCGGCTCTACTACACTATGGGGGCATGGCTAGCGCTTTTTGTGCCGACAGACTTTTACGCCGCTCTGTATTTAATCACGATCTCGCTACTAAATGAAAAAACGCGTGAAAATAAAATGCAGGTCCATTTCCAAATTCAATCCCGTAGTAGCAGGACTCTCGAGACTCAAGGAAGAGGAAGCGATTTTTTTCGTATGGATTCGAGCCAACAGAAACAACCTCAGGTGCCCTTTCAACGCGTTCACTTGGCGCACGGCGCGACCGTGGCTAGATTGGGTCAGGCTCAGTTCAGCCGCAAAAAAGTACCTCGCTAGGAGCTCAGGCATGCTAAAACTGGGGGATAAATGCATCGCGTCAGACAGTGATATCAGAACCGCGCTGAAATACGAAGCCGAGCTGAGCGGAAAGCGTGTCGCCACTTTCGAAGATTTAGAAAATGCAGTGCGTGCCGAATTCTATATTAAACCAGGTCCGGCTATTCATCGTGCCACGATCCTCAAAGTTATTAACAGCGAGCTTCTCAGGAACGGGTACAAACACCTCAAATTGGGTAATCAACTGTTTACGGACATGTGCGAGAAGTACAAACTCAATCTCGTCAGAAGACCGACCGTGCAAGACATAGAAACCATCATCATGCAAACGCATGAGCAGGGACCAGACGAAATGACACCCGCGCAGATTCTTTCAAACATTCAATGGCATTTCGCGGCGAAAAACACACCCTTAGAAATATCCACAGTTGCTTTTCGCGGCGCGCTCGCGCGCACCGGGCTGCATCTGAGGCATCTTAACGCCGAACACATAGTGAGCCAAATCGTCTCCAAATATTATTCGGCAGCACCTATGCAAGAAAATACCGACCGACTTAAATTCGTAGTCAATCTATTCAATCAGACAGTGCCGTCCGATCATCCTATTTGGGACAAAAGGTGGGAGATCGCACCGCGCCGGGAGTGGAACGATTCTGATTATGAAGTATGCATAGGCGACATACCTGCAGACCTTGAACCTGTCGCAGATGCTCTCCAGCGACCCTTTATGCTGTTTTCGACACGGGGAATAAAAATGCGGAAAAAACAAAATTGCTCGTTCCTGATAAAATCCCTGCGACGATCGTGCACCAAAACGACGGCGGAAACCATCGAGAGATTCAACGAAGATTTGAAAGCCGCCGGATTATATCCCTATGATCACAGCCATCCGGTTTTTGAGTACTTAAAAGTACAGGGGCTAAATTATTGATTTATACGGAAAAAATGGGAAGTCAGGGTGACAGAAGATGTCTAAAAGGAAAAGGGAACACGCGTGCGGTGGCAGATGTGGCGTCGAAGGATGTGACAAAACGTATGCGTCGAAGAAGTGTCTCACCGCCCATCAAAAGCCTAAAGAGCTATGTCCCGTGTGTGCCAAAATGTACGTCGATCTGGTAAGGCACATGGAAAGAATACACCCTGAACAAGCACCGCCGAAAAGAACATGTCTTAGGTGCCCCATCGCCGATAAGAAGGGGTTTCGCTTCGTGAAAGAGAAGACAAGGAAATGTCTCCAAGATGACAAGAGGAGAGCCGAAAGGAGATCCAAGAGGAGAGCCAAAGAAATAGCTAGGAGACAAGCCCTGGGGATCGGGATCGAAGACATGGAAGAGCTTGTGCCCTTTGTGATGCCGAGTAACCACACGAGACAGGATATCGCCGAAAAGATCCACACTAGATGGTTGGAAATGGAAGGTGATGACGCTGGCGGGTTTGTTAAACCGGTGCTGGAACCCTTCAATATTTTCCAGCTCACCCTTGAGAGGAACTGCAACACCCCAGACCACTTCATTGATAACGATCTGGAAAACATTAGTTTGGTCGTCCTGGGGATCAATAATCGTGCAGTTCATAAGAAAAACAACACAAGTCTCACGGGTACGTACGGTAAGGGCACGGTGGCAGAATTAAAGCGTCGGAGACAGTTGCCAGTGGATCTTGACGCTATTATGGCAAGAGAATCAAAAACCTCAGCGAAGGGGAAAGACAACGTGGTCTACAACTCGTGCATGAATACGCATTACGTCGACAAAAAGACCCAAGCACAGTTCGACAGCCTCCAAGAGTTCTTTCATCACGGGTTAGAACTGCTCCGAAACCAGGGCGCTCGGTGTGCTATCTCGGATATCCCTATGGACGGTCACCGTGGGTCCGACGCCACTTTTTTCCAACCCAGTCTTGACGCCATTGATCCTACGCTCGGGCACGTGAAAGGTAACCTCCGCTGGGTAATTTTGTGCCTCAATGCCACAGATTGCGCAAAGAGGAACAAGGGCGACAGCAAAAAGAGCAGGTGGACCAAGCAAAAGTTTCTCCAGTACATTGGGGTCACACTCGAATAATAACAGAACACTTAGACTTTTATTTTTCTATTACGCGATCTTATGATTTCCACGAAAGGTTTGGCATACAGCTTAGAAAACCGCACCATTTCTACACATTTTGTATAAACACTGCCGCCGAACAGATTGTTTCGAACCCAAACGAGACGCGATTGCCCTCGATCATGAGGCAAGAAAGAGTCATAATTTGTGACTAACGCCCATTTTTTCGTCTTCTTGATGACATATACAACTATACCGAACAACATCTTTTTTTCGCGAGTCTTTGCACCATCCGACGGCGGGAGCAGCTGTTCGGTGCCAAATCGCTTCTTGGACACTTCAGCGAATCCCAGTCCGGCGAAATGTACAACAATGGTCTTTTTTTTCACGTGACATATTCGACGTATTGGGGTATTCACACCTTTCACACAGAAGCCCGGGTGGACTCCCGTCTTCAGTTTAACACTGTAGGGCTTATCTCTTAGTATTTCGACGCGTGCAATCACCTCACGGTAACAAAACTGTGGAGGTAAATGCTTGCGCAGACTGTCGCCTGTGAACGTGGCGATACCGTTTTTCACCGATTTTACGACGAAGTGAAAAGCTGGGAACCCCCATACGTACACCGACTGCCCCGCCGTGGCTGTACCGGCGGTGTGGAAGGACCTGCAGAGTCTTTTGTCTTTTACGAGCATGGTCTGCTGCAGAGTACACTTTTGCCACGGACCCCACGTATTTTCGACGGCACGTTCGCCTAGCACGGGGACCTGATATTCTGGGACAACGAGGATTTTGGGCACGACGGTCGTTCCACCTGGGTAACTGATTTCGACGTTGTTTTTGGACATACTTTCGACGCGGACTTTCATCGTCGAACCTAGTAAAAACCCATAGAGATCCACATGGCGAATCATATTTTGGAAGTTTGGGTTTGTACTTTTTTCCGTATTTCCGTATAGAATTTCTGTATGTTCTAGCATACTCCCATGTCTTGAAAAACTGCCAAGCCCGCTCCCAGTCGCCTTTTCTTTACCACTTGTGTTTCTTTTTTTTCCCTTCTCTCTGCACAACACGTACGCGCTTCGTGCCCCTGACTGTGTGTTCTTTTGCACGTTTTGCATATAAAAATTAAGCACGTGTGGTGTTTGACGAAATGATCAAACATACCATCATCGGAAAGGCATTTATAATCACACCATTGGCATTTGTGCATGACACCGCCAAATTTATCCCCGGCTTTACCTTTCGTTCCAACCCAGCGGTACACTGGCTTGCCATCATATGTACCCCATTCTGTCTCAGTGTGCCGTTTTGACGCCTTCAGATGCGCCGCGTCCGTGGGACAATAGTAGCGACAAACTCCCCCGCTTAATTGTGTTTTGGCAAGCGTAAGTAAGTAGCGTCCCCTTTTCGTCACTCTTACAAGTTCATCAGACGGGCACGTGTGTACAAACGGTTTTTCACAATTGCATCGTATGCAAAAGAATGTCTCATGCACACAATGACTGCATAACCCACTGTTCAGTGCTAACGACACCTTTTTGCACAAATCGCAACGCAAGGGTTTGATACTGCCACACTGATCTCCCTTACGACATTTTTTGAGCTCTACGTCATTCGTACCGTTGAACGAGAACACGCCGCGGTTTTTGAGATTACCCTTACAATTGCAGTATTTCCAGTTTCCGACAATGATACGATTACCATTCTTATGAAAATGCAATTTCAATGCATATTCGTTGTCGTAAAACGCTTGGAAGTCCTCTACCGAAAAGGAGTCAAGTTGCTCAGCAAGTGCGTACAAATCAGCAAGACTACAGAACATTTCCTTATTGTGCGCACGGGCAAGTTCTTTCAAATGACCAATTGCTTTCGTGCCAACGCCTGGACCCTGACTGTCATATTTTTTTAACAATTTCTTTGGGTTCGTTTCAAGAGAGGGACAGATTTCTATACAGAGTGTTTCACTAATGACACGGATGCCGTCTCCACGTGTTACAGATTTCGAAACAATGGGCACGACAACCTTTGCATAGGGCACACCGCGGCAAAGCTGTTCAAAAATATGTTCGTCGTACTTCCGGGATAGTGTTCCGTCAATGTACACGTCAGGCAACAGCCAAACGTTACGACCTTGTTTTTTGTATACGTGCCACCCTGGTGGCAGTATTGCACCTCCTTGCGTAAACCTCACGTCTAACGGCGGTACCACGTTGATCGACTGGACATGCAAAATGTAGGAGTCAGACGGTATGACAATGCTTCCAAGTGGCTGTTTGTCGACGAATTGTAGTACATCGTGTACAAAGTAATTCAGTGCAATTTTTCGCCGAACGGTCACCCTCCCGTCGGATCGTGCTTCTTCGATAAGATGAATATGATCCAAATCAGCTGCCGTTGGTTCACACTCGAAAGGATGAACCAAAGCAACACCGTCACAGCAAATCTCAAATCGCATTGCAATATGAAACCCATTGTCGTCAAATTCGACGTGGAACACGTCCGCACGCTGTGCAATCTTGTTGCGAATAGATTCCGGCGACTCGGAAGTTTTATGCCAAAGTTCTAAAATTTCTTCTCCGACGTTGTTTATTTTTGTTCCGGCGATATGCACTTTTGGAAGAATAGTGACTTTTGCCACGTAAGTGTCTGGGAACTTTCCGTGCTCTTCGTCTACCCTGGTGCAGTACGCGGGCACGCGCGGCACGTCACACGCCTGAAAACGCACGGGGGGGAATATCAGAGGCTGGAGCTCCACCATGAGCCTCTTATCGTTCAGGCGAAGTTGCGCGCGGACACGGTACCCGTCCTCTATAGCTACAATCTCTGCTTGCAATGTCGTAAAGTCTTTTTTCGCATTCATCAGTTCTTGAAAATGCTTTTCAAACAGTGTCTTCGCGTTGCGACATCCCCCCACGTAGTCCAGATAAGGCACGAGCCATATCTTATTTCCATCGTCAATGAAGCGCTTAAAACCTCTGCGTTTCACGTCCTCTTGCGTAGGAAGAATGCGGAACTCACTTTCAAACCTGGCAGGGACGACACGAAAAAAATCCTCCCACTCTTGGTCGGACTCCGAGTCTGACGGGGTCACGGGGGCGCCCGTGGTGAGCGCGGCGGGGGCACCCGTGGTGAGCGCGGCGGGTGCGGGGACACCCGTGGTGAGCGCGGCGGGGACACCCATGGCGGGCGTGGCGGGGACAACCACGGGGGCGGACGTGGGGGCACCCACGGGGGCGGGGGCATCCGCGGGGGCGGGCGCGAGGGTGGAGACTCGGGTGTTCATGGTGTAGCGTGTGGTGCAGGTCAGGTGGGGTTTCAAAATTTGAAAACATACGGAAAAACAATGAGACTTGAGTATACAAAAAATGAGACTGCTAGAGGTCGCTGGGTGTATTTTTGGAGCAAGGGTACACGTGACACTTACGCCGAAAACAATGAAGGTATCGTCGGACAAAGTGAGCACAAGTTTTTCCGTAGAAGCCGTTGCACGCGTCGAGACCGCCGGTGGCAAAGAAATGTATGTAGACAGCACTTTCACTGTCCGAAGTTTTGGCAAAAATTTGAAGCCTGTTTTCTATCTCAACGACGATTGCATTTTCGGGTTGGTAGAATGCACGTTTGACTGCGGTGTGACTCACGTGCATATGATGTCTATGGAAACGCCGATACCCGTCTCGCCAGCGCCAATACCCATCTCGCCAGTTCCGACGCCACCGGTGCAAACGCCGGAGTTTTTCGACATACACCCTCTACCACTGGACGACAATACACCGATAACTGATGTGGACTGGAGCCCTTTTCTCGAATCTTTACTGTAAAGTGGCTTTAATGCCACGTAGATATAAGAGGGAAAACTAAATTCAAAATATCATTATGATTACACCCACGCGCGCGAAAGAGGCACAACGTGAAGCGGTCCGCGACGCGGCGCGCGCAATGACGCTCGCCGCTCTCTTTCTACTCACGGACCGCGAGAGGCAGCTCCTGCCAACGGTCATAACCCTTGACATGATTCAGGTAGTGTTGCAAGCACGAGGTGGACCCCCGCCCTCAGGTGGACCCCCACCCTCAACCCCGGACATTTCGACACTCTTTCGTTTCGACCTTCTCGACATGTTCAGGTTGATGAACACGGGGGGGGTGTCTCTAGTGGAACGCACGCACGATTACTTGCACCTTGGCATCATCTGTGATCTCATCAGGGCTGGGCACAGCTGGAGACTGCGTTCCTCAAGGACAGGGCTAGACGTGTTGTTCCCATGCGGCGCAAGCGCGCTCTCAACCACGTACACCCTTTCGAAAAAAGCCACGTCCTTGCTCCAAGAGGAAATGCGGAAGCGAGGTTCGGGAACCCTGGACATTGCTGACTTTGAGACAGCACGGGCGGCGTGTTCTCCTGATTCCTTGCCCACACAAGAAGAAGAAACCTTTTGGAACATTGTGTACGAGATCTTGGTCAAACTGGGAGCCATGAAACAAAAAAATGACGATTTTCTCAAAAAGATAAAGAAACACGGGGAAACATTCGTTGGTGCCGCCCACATGGTCGGTCTCGAAAAAGCATTCGACAAGTGCAACGTCGGAGAACTTCCGCCATCGGAGTTAAAACGTCGCGTCAAAATGTGCCAGCAAGCGAGGAACATCGACGGAGACATATTCATCCACATGTCATCCGACGATTGGGCGCTCAAACGCGAGAAAGACGCTGCCTTCCATCGTGCACTGAGTGAACAAGGGACACCGCACACGCTCGTAAATGTACCTACACTGGACCCCAAGGACATGACCGACAAAGAGATTGTCCAAGCACATGTGCCCCCCACTGGTACAAAAAGGCTCCCAAATGGCAGGACAGTCCCCTACTGGGGCACCTGTGTGTCCCATACATGGAAGGGATTGGGACGTGAAAGTTGGCATCCATGCGGGGGGCGGCTGAACCACGAGGGGACGTGCACGAAGTGCGGTCTGACACAAAACCTTCATATTTCGAACGGACCACGTCGTGTCGTCAAAGGGCTCGATGGACGATTGGTCAACCCTAACCACCACGCCCCCCCCAAAACCTCCCCGGGAGATACTACGGAAGGTATTACCCTTCGGACCGACGGGGACACCCCACGGGAACGCACAACATACATTGGTCCGTCGCCGTACATTCTGGAGAGGGCACGCCGCGAAATGTGTAATATTATGGGAGTCGATGCCGTACCCGGTCCCATGAGGATTTACAAGAAATTTTACCAAGATTACAAAAAGTGCAGCAACTTCCCCCACATCTGCGTCCAGGTACACATGGAGCTCAACAAATTCAAACCCCAGCCAAGGATCTCTCGTCCCCGCTCGAGCTCCGCCGTTTCGCGCACAAGCGTCTTGCTCAAAAGACTCGGCGAGAAAAGAAAACGATCACGCAGAAACCCAACGTCAGCCGCCGATCTCAGAAAATATACAAAGAACAAACGTCGCAAATCATTCTAAACAAAACTAAAGAAAACTAAAGAAACGTCGCAAATCATTCTAAACAAAACTAAACCAAACTAAAAAACCACATTCAATTCAGTAACGTGTATGTTTTTACCCCACATGTGGCTCAGATTCACCTCTTTGTTATCCAGCACAATGACATTAGACGTCACTCTTAATCCCGCGTTTACGGCTGCCACCAGGGTGACGCGCACGTCCTGTTTTTTGAACACGCGCCGCAGATATTTTACGACTTTAGGGTACTCGCTGATAATCGTCGTGCCGGGGACCACGTGTTTCTGCAAAAATTTCATTTTTGGTCCACATCCTTGTTCCTTGCCAACAGCGTAAGAAAATCCATTGTGGCTTACATATTCGGTTCCAGGAGACGTTTTGCTCACGCGCACGTAGCGCTTTATCTCCCCGCAGCGAAAAGGGCACTTGTTGCCACGTTCACGCAGAATGACACTGCACGTTCCGCAAAAGACATGCCCACACGACGTTACGGTAGGGTTTGCGTCGGACATGTCTCCGAGACAGATCACGCACCGATCTCCAAGCCGTTCTTTCATTATTTTCTCGTCGACACCCACATGTTTGCAAATGTTCTCGATGGTATCTCGCACGTGTGTCTGTTTTTTCCCGCACATCCAACGTGGAACAAACGACGAATGCACGAGATATTTGTGCATGTTTGCACGTCGGGTCAGGCACGGGGCGTTTTCCCATAAAACAGGCTTTTTCACATGGAGAGTGTGCTCCGTGCAAGTTATCTCGCCGTATGTCACGCCGAGAGACATTGCCGCATCTGGCGTCAGCGTCACGATTCCGGGCAAACTGTGCAGGTTGTCGTAACAACCGCGGATACCGAGCAACGCCCCGTGTTGCCGCGACGGCTGGAAATTCATCCATAACGTCGTCGCCGTAAGACACGCCACCGCGCGATAAAAAACAGTGCCCATGTATGGGTTGGTGAACAAAACCACTCTTTTCATGTGCAGGCACTGACGCCACTTGTTCAAAAAAGAACCGCGGGTGAGCACGCACAGACGGGATTGAACGTCTCCGGACAGCGACTTCCACGCT
>Ga0115011_10003178_pt1 | contig 11204 bp, 13 predicted proteins | sample TroAtlMetagenome_2_FD_88705 | JGI IMG/M metagenome (GOLD analysis project Ga0115011, IMG submission 88705) | Marine eukaryotic phytoplankton communities from Atlantic Ocean - Tropical Atlantic ANT8 Metagenome | ecosystem: Environmental > Aquatic > Marine > Oceanic | place: Tropical Atlantic... | reverse complement strand
GGAACTCTTCTCGTATTTGGTTTACTTGTCGCTCCACCTGCTACTGCAACACTATTGGTAAAAAAGGTCCCGATGATAATGATTGTTTCAATCATTATTGGTTTTATTGCGGTGATAATAGGCCTGCTCATAAGCTTTCATTATGGAACAGCTGGGGGGGCAACAATGGCCCTTGTCAGCGTCTTAGAATTCTTTGTGGTCATGATAATTCAATCAGGATTCCGGGCATTTCGGAAAGATAGGTCAAAAGTGGAGAAAGAAATATCGCATCCTCCACAACACTGTTAGCTAACCATTCGTATAGCGGAATAGCGTTTACTGATGCTTACTAATATCTAGAGAACAGTGAAACTAACTGTCTGATAGCTCTGCTGTTGTTTTCAGTAGCCGTTACAAGCGATTTTTGTTTAGTACGCTTGGGAACGTATGCACATAACTATCAACGGTCTAGCAAAAGAAGGAGACGGTGTAGGCAGATTCCCCGACGGAAGAGCAATTTTTGTTCGTGGTGCATTGCCGGGTGAAAAAGTTGACGTTGTTACTACAGAAGAAAAAACGAAATTCCTTCGCGGAAACACCGTAGCTGTTCTAGAGCCACACGGACATCGAGTAACGCCTTTTTGTAGTCATATTCAAGATGGTTGCGGAGGCTGCAACCTCCAACATGCAGATGGAGAACTCCAAAAGCAAATAAAGCTTCGTATTACGCAAGAAGCTTTTGAACGAATAGGTAAATTTGGCGATGTTCCTGTCACCTATGGCGGCTGCATAGAGCCGGTAGGGTATCGGACAACAGTGCGTTGTTCAGTCCACGATGGGAAAGCTGGCATGCGCGGCTTCCGAAGCCATGACCACATACCATTGAGTTCTTGTGGAGTAGCTCACGAACGCGTTGAGGAGATAATGATTAAAAGCTATTTCGGAGATAACGAAGAGGTAGTTATACGAACAAGTATTCTTACAGGAAAATCCTTAGTAATTGCTTCTACTTCCGGCAAGACGATAGAGACCCTTAAAGATGTTCAAGTCATTAGTTATGATCAACTTCGAAAAGGAGAGTCAGCAAATATTGTTGAACAAGTTTACGGCAAGGAATGGAGGGTTTCGGCAGAGTCATTCTTTCAAGCATCTCCACAAGGAAGTGAGCTACTTGTCCGCACCGTTAAAGAAGTTATCCAAAAGAGTGTTCCTGCATCTGCATCAATGATTGATTTGTATTCTGGAGTTGGTATTTTCTCCGGAACAATAGGATCCGGACGCCAAGTCACAGCAATAGAGCAAAATATTTCAGCGACGAAAGACTCAATCCATAATCTGGGTAATGCTGTCAATCATGTTTGTTCTCGCGTTGAACAATGGGAAGTCGCGCCTCATGATTTTGTGATTGCGAACCCGTCGCGAAGTGGGATGAGTAAAAGAGTCCCAAACATTATTGAACAAACAGGTGCGGCATTTGTAGTTCTCATTAGTTGTGACGCGGCCGCTGCCGCCCGCGATGCAAGACGAATGGTGGATAGAGGATTCCAATTAGATGAGATAATAGTTCTTGATCTTTTCCCACAAACTTCTCACGTAGAGGTAATTTCGGTATTCGTTCGATAAATACTTGACTTGGCCTGTCAGAAGCTCCATCTTTTCAAGTTGTGGGTGCTAGAGGCTATGTGTTCGCAGAATTTATTTCTTCTATTCCTTGTTTAAGCCGTTTCATGTCCATTCGAAATACACTCAAATAATCAGCAAGGTTTTGATGGCCTTCTAAATCCACAAATTCATCACCAATGTTTTTTAGAAGAGAATGCTTTTCTTGCAATTTCTTTCCGAGTGCTTCCCCTTCTGAGGTTAATTTTATGAGCCAAGCTCGATGGTCATATGGGTCTGGTGTGCGTTCTATTATCTTTTTTCCCTCTAAGTTTTTTATGACTATGCCTAGTCTTGCCTTTCCGATGCCTAAAGAGTTTGCTAGTTGGCTTTGCGTGAATGAATCATTATGGCCAATCAGCGAAATGAGGGCCACATCAGTCAAATTCAGGTCAAATTCAGAAAAAATGAATTCAAATGTTTTCGTGATTTCCCGAGCAAGCAGAACAATATTCCAGTGAACTTTATAAGAGGGAGGCCCTCGTAGCCCAGAATCAACTTCGTCCAGTTTCTCCATAATCAGACAGTACTTCTTGTTAGCATCATTGGAAAATCTGCATAGAAAATCGATTTTAAGAAAAATAAAACAACGTGAATACGTCTATCTATCTAGTATGTTTGCATACTTTCCTAGACATATTTTGCTTATTCGGTTTATGGTTACAGCACGACTATTGATAAGGGGGGTTCATGTCTTTAAAGACACGACATTTTAAACTATTGACTATCATCATTGCTTTTTTGACGCTCGGAGCGTTAGCCGTTGGATGCGGTGATGATGATGATGGGCGGCCAAGCAAACTAGTATTTGGTCAAGTGCCATCAGAAGATGCTACTGGGCTTACGGAGGCTTATTCTACAGTTTCAGAAATTTTGGTAGACAATATAGAAGGTCTTGAAGAAATAGAGATGTTCATCGCTACTGAGTACGCTGGCATGGTTGAAGGTATGATCGCTGGACGTATTGATCTGGGCCAATTCGGTGGTTTCACCTATGTGATCGCAACCAAAAACGGTGCGAACCTTGAAGTTGGTGGTGCTCTGACTCGTAAAAAGGGAGCAAATCCGGGCTATAGAAGTTATTTAGTAACTGGGAAAGACAGTGGTATCTCAACCCTTGAAGATCTTGCCGGTAAGACGGTATGTTTCGTTGACCCAGGGTCAACGTCAGGGTTCTTATTCCCATCAGAGGGTTTACTCTCAGTAGGTCTAAATCCGGCAGAGGGTTCGAGTGATATTACCCCGATCTTTGCAGGTGGACATGACGCCTCAATTTTGAGCGTCTTAAATGGTGACTGTGACGCAGGTTTCGCTGCTGACGTCTTCCTAAAGAGTCAACCTGATGACGCTGGTGCAGGTATTTTGCAAGGTGGAGGAGACATTGACGGTATTCTTGACCGAGTAGACGGTACTGATGTCAACCCCGAAAGCGCAGAACTCGCAATCATTTGGAAAACTGAAATTATTGCTGGAGCTCCTTATGCAATAAATAAAGACACAATTCCCGCAGACATGATTGCAGAGATAACAACTGTCCTGAAAGAGAAAGCTAACGTTGATTATGCACTTGCCAATGGCTATTGCACTGGAACTCCAGAAGAGAACGACTGCGAGATAAGTTCAGGTAATGATTCCTGGGGATACGTTGACGTCGGAGGCGACTCCTATTATGACGGTGTGCGAAATGTTTGTGAAATAACCGGCGCCTCGAAGTGCGAGTAGCTAGAACACAAACAATTTAAACTCAAGAAACTATAAATATATGAGTCAAAACGATATGGTTTCCCCTGATGATGGCAACGTAACTGTTCCAGATTCAGGGGAAACCGTTATTGGAATTGAAAACCTGGTTAAAACTTTTGACAACGGTAGTGTCACAGCTCTGAATGGTGTTTCATTTAAAGTACCCAAAGGGCAATTACTAGTAATTATTGGGCTTTCGGGTTCAGGAAAATCAACCCTGCTTCGGCATCTCAATGGATTACACTTGCCGACAGAAGGGTCAGTGGAGGTGCTCGGTAAAGACGTGCCTTCTCTAAGTCGACCTGACCTTCGCATTTTAAGACGCGATATCGGGTTCGTCTTTCAGCAATTCAATATTGTTGGAAGAATAACTTGCATAGAAAATGTGCTGAGTGGTGCTTTGGGAAGAATTCGAGGGCCAAGAATCGGAGCGATGATGTATCCAAAATCATTGCGAATCGAAGCGTTTGAACAACTTGAGAGAGTTGGACTGGCAGACCGGGCTTGGCAGAGAACAGATACATTATCCGGTGGGCAGCAACAGCGCGTAGCGATAGCACGAAGTTTAATGCAGAAGCCGAAAATTGTTCTCGCTGATGAACCTGTTGCTTCTCTGGACCCTGAAATCTCAGGGCAGGTAATGGATCTTCTTGTCCAGTGCTGTATAGAAGACGGGATAACTGTTCTTTGTAGCCTGCATCAGGTAGATCTAGCTCTAGGGTGGGCAGATCGACTCATTGGGTTACGTGATGGGGAAGTGGTTTTGGATTCTCCAGTTAAAGGCTTGGACCAAAAAGAAGTCATGGGTGTTTATCGTGATTTGGATCCAACCGGATCAAAACAAGATGAGTACTTATTACCTGACTTGGACTCGTAATGGGCATGTTAGAAACCCAAGGTCAAGAAAATCTAGGGAATCGCAAACTAGTAAACGATGATTTCTCAGGCCAGGTTTCTCGTCCGTGGACTTTCCAAAGAAAACAGATCTGGGTTTTTGTCATCCTTCTTATAGCTGTCTTTGTTTGGGCTATTGACCGTGTGGGGCTTTCATTTAGTGGGATAGCAGAGATTATTGAAGGGTGGCCAGCGACGTGGAACCTTCTCGAGAGGATGGTGCCACCATTTATTCCCAGCGAAGATTTAGATATTGTCACATCAGCTGCTCTTGACACGTTTTTTATGGCTTTTGCAGGGACGGCACTCGGCTTAGTTCTTGGTATACCGCTCGGTCTTCTCTCAGCTCGAAATGTGATGCCTTTTGCTTTTGTTCGTGCATTAGCGAAGGCAGTAATTGTCTTCTCAAGAGCTATACCTGCTCTGGTGTTTGCTATTTTCTTTGTCAGAATATATGGGATAGGTGTCCTACCGGGAGTTCTAGCGCTTGGTATTCACTCAATTGGTATGATCGGCAAACTTGTAGCAGATGCAGCGGAAGACATTGACCCACGTCCTAGGGAAGGGGTAATTTCCACTGGTGCGGGACCGATGCAAGACCTATCTACAGGTATTTGGAGCCAGATGGTACCGACGGTTATAACTATTTCCTTGTACCGCCTAGAAATCGATTTCCGTTCTGCGCCGATCCTTGGATGGGTAGGGGCAGGAGGAATTGGTGTTCTTCTTCGCGTCTACCAAGGAAGTCTCCAATACCAGCAAATGCTTGGTGTAACGCTGCTGATCGTGGCCCTTGTAATTCTTTTAGAAGCGCTTTCAGCGTTGACACGACATGCACTTTTAGGGACGACAGAAAGATTTCCGGGGAAATCAACTGATTCAAAGGGTAAAAAAACAGAACTTGGTTTAATCAGTCCCGGAGCAAAGATCGCAGATTGGTTTATACAAAGATCCAAGCAAAGATTAAGCAAAGAGAACCGGTCTTCTGAGAAGCGATTGACCCCGCCATGGACAGCAGAGCGAGTGAAAGTAAACACAGTTAGTCTCATATTCTCAGTACTTCTTGTACTCTCGTTGATCATCCCTGATATCGGTGCTGACGAAGTTGTCACAGGTAGTGGGAAAATTCCAGAAATGCTACGAAGGCTAACCCCTAACGATTGGTCATGGTTCACCGACCGGGTCGTTACTGACTTGATTGATACGGTAGGGATAGGAATGGCTGCGACTGGAATTGCATTGCTATTCGCGATTCCATTCTCCTTCCTTGCTGCAAGTAACACTGCCCCAGGCCGTTTCGTGTATTTATGTTCGCGCCTTTTCATGCTTCTTGTCCGTTGTGTTCCCGAGTTAGTAGTCGCAGTTATCTTTGTTGCTGCAATCGGACCAGGTCCTAAAGCTGGAACTCTGGCACTGACTATTGGGATGTTTGGCTTCATCACAAAACTTTTCGCTGACGCAATAGAGGAAGCTCGTCAAGGTATCCGAGATGGAGTGACTTCAACTGGGTCAACGAGGCTTCAAGAGTCAACTACGGCAGTTATGCCGCAAGTAGTGACTTCTATGATTAGCAACTCTATGTATCTGTTGGATGTTTCGATCAGAAGTTCAACAGTTGTGGGTATCGTCGGCGGCGGTGGAATAGGATTTTTGGTAATTAATTCTGCTAGGCAGCTTCAGTGGGAAACTTTAGGTGGAATTATTTTCTGCATCTTTATCATCGTGTATGCCATTGAACTTCTTGCTACTTATGTAAGGAGGAAAGTGACCTGATGATATTAAGAAAAGCTTCTAAATTTTCCTGCCAGATTTCAACACCGAGAGAACGACTACTTTAGTATGCGCATATTAGTAACGAATGATGATGGGTTTGATTCACCTGGTCTACATGCTCTAGCAAGGGCATTAAAACCATTTGGTGAATTAGTAGTTGCAGCTCCAGATAGGGAATACTCCGGAGCATCTTCAAGTGTTGGACCAATACCACTCACAACTGAGAAATGTAGAGTTGCAATTGAAGGGATTGATGAAGCATGGGCTGTATCAGGACCTCCTGGATTAATAGTTTTTTTAGCAAGCATGGATGCGTTTGGCGCCCCATTTGACCTCGTTGTTTCTGGTATTAATCCTGGAGCTAATGTAGGTAATCCTGTATACCTTTCAGGGACAGTTGGTGCTGCGATCGTAGCGAGGATGGTTGGGGTAACTGGGATAGCTATAAGTCAGGAGTCAGTAAATTCGTTAGTTGAAACATTCTCAGATCATCAAACTAATGACCAGAAATGGGAAACTGCTGCTCACATAGCTGCTTCTGTTGTTTCAAACCTTGTAGAAACCCCTTTGCCAGAGCCCAGCGTGATGAATATCAATGTGCCAAATGCGGAGATTTCTGAGATCAAGGGCTGGGTGCGGGCAGAAATCGGGGATACATTCGCTACTCACCGTTCAGTGGCTATAGAACCCTCGTCAGAGAAAGAAGACGCTTATAAATTGATTATGGGCAACGGGGAAAGAGTCTCTCGCCTTCCTATAGAGACAGATACTGGGGCAGTAGCAAACGGTTATGTTTCTGTAACATGGGTCAGTAAGTTATCACTAGAAGAAGCCCCTTTCGGGGAAAGCGTAGAAGCATCGTTAGATACTTATTTCCAAAAGTAAAAAAGTAAATAGAACCGGTGAGGTACAGCCAGGCTAACTGTAAAAGTTGCTTTTAGGATTTTAGAAAAGTTACCTGTGTAGTTTCTACATGTACGCCCGCAGCTATCCGGTCTGCAGTGAACTGCTCATCAGTCATGAACGCTCCAACTGTTTCCTGGTCAGGGGCTTCCATGACTAGATGCAGCATTTTTTCATTTTCCTGCTCAACACCTTGGACAATTACTTTTCCGCCTGCGGCTTCAATTTTTGGGACCGCTTCTGAGTTAAACCACTCACTAAATCTTTCAAAGTTATCTATTTCTTCTTGTAAGAGAAAAATCATTGGGATGCCTTTCTAATAGTTTTCTGTTTCTTCAACCATAGAATGTGGTTAGAGGTCTTGTAAAACACTGCGAAAACCACCCGTATAGGGGTGCTAGAGGGCATGTATTTGCAGGGGGTTTGTTCAGCCGTGTTAGTTGAAGGCCTTTCCGAAACAAGGTAGGGCCTTATCTAAGAACTGATCCCATTCATAGTTTGGATTGTCATCCAATATGTTTCCCGGAGGGAACTCTCCTTCATCATTCCAGTCGTTCTTTGTTTTGGAATTTGATCGGTAGTGATTGATTGCCCAGTCCCACGTCGTTATCCCATCGTTCACGAGTACCTCCATGAGACATGCTTCTTGAAGTATGGCTGGCGACTCCGCAGCGTCGGGGTCGATAAACACTTCGCTCATGGCTTCTACCAATTCGTCGAAACGACCAGTGTCTGGATCAGAGTTTCCGCAGGCTACGACGCTGCCCATGAGAACAGTGACGGTGATGATGCTTGTGAGAACCCTTTTGACCATGCGGTTTAGTTTAGGGCAGATCAGGTTTTGTTACATGTGTGGGGGGTCTAGAGGGTCTAGAGACCACATGTTTACAAGAGTTTATTATTCCCCCCCATCCGATCCTTCATTACCGTGGTGGTATTCCTTAACTAGGCCATCACAAAATTGGCACCTATAAACGTAAACAAAGCCGCGAACTCCATTATTGTGATGAATTCCTGGAATTATTAACCCTAAGAGTAAATGACTAAATCCGAAATTTTGGTAATAGCTGTAGTCAGTCAAATCTGTAATTCTGTACAAGACTAATGGTTTAATAGTTTTCATTATCAGTAAGTCTCGCCTGAGGAAGCGGGCGGGGTGAATCTTCGGTAATTTGGGTCTGGAATGAAATCCTTTCCTGTGCGTTGATTGCGGGCAACAATTATGAACAAAGTCTGCAAAGCCTTTAGCCATTTCGGTGTTGCCTGTGAAGTACGGCAACGTTTGGACATGTGCATCAATCTTATCTAAACGTTCCCTGCTTGTTCTTTGGATGTGTGATAGCTCGCCATCGTGTCCCCACTCCCTTATAGGGCCAATTCCTAACGTTTCGTGATCGCATCTAGAGCACTTCTGTACCCAGTCGAAATATGCCCCTAGCTTGCTGATGTGTCCTTCACTTACAGGGTGGAAGTCATGTCTTCGGAAAGAGTCAGGTTTTATCCCGTCAATTTTTGATTTTCCTTGGGGAAAGCATTTATCTCCAGCCATGCGTTTAGTTTAGGGCATAACAGGCTTGTTACATGTGTGGGGGTGCTAGAGGCGCTAGAGGGTATGTATTCACAGGGGTTTGTAACGGTTGTGACGGATTTAACAGACCCATAAAGACTATTAGCTCGTATCGTAAGGGTCGCGCCTAATCGCATCTGGCGTTATAGAGCGAGAGGTCTAATGAAAAATAAAGCATCACGTGTATCGCTTGGCCTTTTTCCACAGTTCTCAAAAATTTTACAACCTAGAAATAATTGGCTGCAGAATCCTAGGGCTGAAATACTCTCTGGCCTAGTAGTTGCACTGGCACTAATCCCGGAAGCAATTTCTTTCTCAATAATCGCTGGTGTGGACCCCAAAGTTGGCCTTTATGCATCATTTTCAATTGCGATCATCATCACTTTCTCCGGCGGTCGTTCAGGAATGATTTCTGCTGCAACTGGAGCAATGGCATTAGTCGTTGTTCCTCTGGTTGAGGAACATGGCGTGTCCTACCTTTTCGCGGCAACAATATTAGCAGGGATAATACAAATTATTTTGGGTCGAATTGGCATAGGGGATTTGATGAAATTTATCCCAAGAACCGTAATGGTTGCATTCGTAAATGCGCTAGCTATTCTAATTTTCCTAGCACAAATTCCTCACATCTTTCTCTCTGATCAAAGCGATAGAGGCAATTTAAGTATGAATTTAGTATTTATAGGGGTTGGGCTCTTTATTATTTATCTATTTCCGCGACTCTCAAAAGCTATTCCTTCGCCACTGGTTGCAATCGTGACCGTTACGTTACTAGCTATTCTCTTTAAAATTGATCTCCCCACGGTTGGGGATATGGGAGAACTCCCAAATTCTTTACCCGGTTTAAGTTTCCCGAATGTCCCATTTACATTTGAGATGTTGAAAATAATATTCCCTTATGCTTTAACCTTAGCTTTAGTTGGACTTCTGGAATCTTTGTTAACTGCCCAATTACTTGATGACCTTACAGATACGAATAGTGATAAAAACATGGAGTCTCGCGGCCAAGGATTAGCTAACCTCATCACTGGGTTTCTAGGTGGCATGGCTGGTTGTGCCATGGTGGGGCAATCAATAATCAACTATCGTTCAGGAGGGCGGACGCGGCTCTCTACTCTCTCTTCAGGAATTTTTTTACTCGTCCTTGTTCTTGCATTTGGAGACTTCGTAGCAAAAATACCTATGCCTGTTCTAGTAGCTGTCATGATCATGGTTTCAATCAGTACTTTTGATTGGTCAAGTATTCGTCCAGCTAATCTCAAAGCTATCCCGCTGACAGAAACAGCAGTAATGGCCACCACTGTAGGAACTGTACTCCTTACGCATAACCTTGCTTATGGAGTAGGAGTCGGGGTTCTTCTCTCCGCAGTATTCTTTGTTCGGAATCTTTCAGGTGTTGTCCGTGTTACTACCTTAGATAGTTCTAGCAGTGCTGAGCAGCGGTATTTAGTTACTGGAGAACTTTTTTTTGCTTCTATAAATGGTTTAGTACAGGCCTTTAATTACGACTCTTTTGAGGGGGAAAAGGTAAAGATTGATTTAAGCGGAGCACGCATTTGGGATACTTCAGCTGTGGTAGCTATCGACACAGTTGTAAGTAAATTCTCGGAACGAGGTATAGCAACTGAACTGGTTGGGTTGAACCGTCATGCTGAACGTCTACATAGCAAAACGACTGGTCGTTCTTCAGCCGGGCATTGAATACCGATTTAGTTATTAGATGACCCTTGGAAGGTTGGGAAGTTACTGTTAGGTTTCTACTATGATCGTAACGAGGTTAAATAATTTCTTCGGTGCAGAAATCCATGGCATTGATGGATCAAACCTTACAGATGAGCATGTTGATGACATAAAAGAACTATGGCTTACACATAAGGTTCTAGTTCTCCGAGATCAGGTATTGACTCCAGAAGAGCATGTAGAGTTCTCTCGAAGTTTCGGTGATCTTGAAGTTCACCCTCATGTTCAAAAAAACCGGGGGGATCCGGATATCCCCGAGATACTAATTCTCGAAGCAGGTGGTTCAAAGAGGGCACTTGGAACTGATTGGCACTCTGATGTGACGTTTAAAGAAAAACCGCCAATGGGATCTATTCTTAGGGGAGTGGTTATTCCAGAAGTCGGTGGGGATACTTGCTTCGCAGATTCGACTGCTGCATTTGACCGTTTGGATTTAGAAACGAAAGGAAAAGTAGAGACGTTATCTGCGACTCATGACTGGTATACGGAAAGTAACCCTTCCGCACCTAAAAATAAGGATGAGGTCGATAGAGAGAAATATCCTCTTGTCAGCCACCCAGTGATACGAACACACCCTGAGACAAAGGAAAAGGGAATATATACGAATAACTTCTTTACATCACACATCGACGGTGTCGACGAAGAAGAAAGTAAGCATCTACTACGAAAATTAGCGGGGGCGATTCGTGATCCAAGTATCCAAATTCGGGTTAGGTGGGACGAAAAGTCAGTAGTCATGTGGGATAACAGATGTGTGCAACATACAGGAACGGATGATTTCATACCGGCACATCGCAGAATGGAAAGAACAACAATTATCGGTGACCGACCATTCTGACTTGAAATTTGTTACGTTTCGCCCATTTATCCCGTAAAGATAAAGCGAAGTTTTAGGCGCGCCTAAAGCTATTAACTTAGGACCTTCTTCTAACCGGTTGTTACATGT
>Ga0115011_10003177_pt1 | contig 11205 bp, 17 predicted proteins | sample TroAtlMetagenome_2_FD_88705 | JGI IMG/M metagenome (GOLD analysis project Ga0115011, IMG submission 88705) | Marine eukaryotic phytoplankton communities from Atlantic Ocean - Tropical Atlantic ANT8 Metagenome | ecosystem: Environmental > Aquatic > Marine > Oceanic | place: Tropical Atlantic... | reverse complement strand
GTATCTTGATGTTATAATAGCCTCAAAGAATTAATTTTATGAAACTTGAAGTTGGTAAATTCTGTCCTTTAATAGGAAAAGATTGTATTCAAATGCAATGTTCTTGGTTTTGTCAGATTAGAGGAAATGATCCTCAGACTGGTAAAGAAGTTGATGAATGGGGATGTGCAGTTACTTGGATGCCTATGTTGTTAATAGAAAATTCACAACAACAGAGACAAACTGGTGCTGCTGTTGAATCATTTAGAAATGAGACTGTTAATATTACTGGTCTATTAAAACAACCACCTAGACAAATAAATATGATAAAGGATAATGTACAATGACTAAAATAACTGATGCTGCTTATGATGCATATTCATCATCTGATTGGGATAAGGATCTAAGAATCCGAAGAAATAAGAAACTTACTGATTGTGATTGGACTAGATTAGATGATAATGGATTGTCTAATTCTAAGAAAACAGAGTGGGCAACTTATCGTCAGGCATTAAGAGATTTGCCTGCTAATACATCTGATTCTAGTGATCCTACTTGGCCTACTGAACCGTCATAAATAAGACAACGACATAAAAATTATGAAATGGAATCGATTGATGAAGGAAATTATGAAAACCCCTGGCTATATCAGGGTACAAATTTCACTTCTGATGATATTGGCGACTTCTTCGGTTACGTCTACTGTATTACAAATACAATCTCAGGGAAAAGGTATATTGGAAGAAAGTATTTTACCCAGCGTAGAAAGCCTAGAGGTGGGAAACGCAGAGTTACGAGTGAGAGTGACTGGAAAAAGTACTACGGAAGTTCTGAAGAGCTTAAGTCCGATGTTAAACGATTGGGCAAAGAAAACTTTAGAAGAGAAATCATAAGTCTCCATAAAACTCTAGGAAAAGTAAACTATGAAGAGACCAGACAATTGTTTCTTCATGATGTACTGACAGAATCACTTGCCGATGGCACGCCTTCATATTATAATTCCAACATACTTGGACGGTATATGAAGAAAGATTATTACCCCCATTGATATATAAGATGAGAATTATGGATGATTCATTCAAGACTATGAAGCTTTTTCTAGACACTGCTGATACTAAGCTACTCCACGATGGGTATCTTACTGGTCTAATCGATGGTGTAACTACCAATCCAACTCTTATTATGAAGAGTGGTAGGAAACCAGAGGATGTCTATCTTGAGTTAAGAGACATAGGTTATAATGATATTAGTATGGAGGTCATGGGAGATGGCCCTGAGATGGTAGAAGAAGGTAGAAGACTTGCAAAAACTTTTGGTAAGTGTGCAACAATTAAAGTACCTTGTACTCCAGATGGATTGTTTGCATGTAGAGAGTTATCGAGAGAATTGATTAGAGTAAATGTTACTCTTATATTCTCAGCATCACAGGCAATACTTGCATCAAAGGCAGGTGCTGCATATGTGTCACCATTCGTTGGTAGGGTGGATGACAATTCATTTGGTGGATTGTGTCTTGTGAAAGAGATTGCTAGTATCTTTACTAAACAACAGGTTCATCGTACTGAAATATTAGCTGCATCTATTAGAGGTGTAAGACAAGTTGGTAGGGCATTTGAGTATGGAGCCCATATATGTACAATCCCTCCATCAATATTTGATAAAATGTATAACCACGTTTTAACTGAGAAGGGTATGCAATTGTTTGAAGAGGATTGGGAGAGTGTTAAGAGTTTGATGGATTAATTCTAAAGAAAGGTTACGTCATCATAAAGACAATATAAAGTTTATAGATAAATTATATAACTTATGTTAGAGTACCCTCACATTCCATCAAGAACTATGATTAATTTAGACGAAAGATACCATTCTTACCTAGATGGGAGTAAGAAGATGAGGATAGACGGTACTGAAGAGAGAGTTAAGGCCTATGGTTGGAACTGTGACGGTAATGATATTACTGGACATTATGTGACAACAGAGAATCATAAGTTATATTATGATATGCAAGGGACGTTTATGCAAATAAAGAGTTTAGAGCCAGTGGTAAGTTGAGGTGATCTAAATAACGTGGATGAAATAACCATGATGGAAAAAGAACTCACTGAAAACGAAGATGTAAAGGAGGGTAACGAACAAGAAACAGAACCATTGCCAGATGATTATTGGTTGAGGTATAATGACTTCGATAATTAATTTCGCATAGTTGCAATAGGAAAATGTCATTACTTTCTAAGTTCAAAAAGAACGTAGATGTATTACATCAAGCTGTAGATGGTACAGTTGCATTAGATTATAGAAATCCAAAGTTATATAAAAAAATCTTAAGATACTATAGGGATCAAGATGTCGAATTCTTTGAAGATCCATATGATACATATGAATTAGTCGTTGATTTAATAAAAGAGGATTTGGAAAAGGAGAAAAATTTATCTGATATATAAATTAGTTAAATTAAAATTATGGCTTATAAAAGTACAGGAAAGGCTGCAAAGTCTGCAAGTGGTGCTTCAATGTCTAAGTATGATGTTGAAGTAGAATCAAGATTACAAGCACTAGAAAAAGTTGCACATCCAATACCTACAGGTGCTACTCAACAGAAGGTTGATGATAGACTTGATGCTCTTGAAAAGTCAATTAAAGAACTTCAATCTGGTGGTGGAGGTGGTGCTGATCCAAGAGTGGATAAGATAATCACACATCTTGCAAAGAAAGAAAACATAGATGATCTATTTTGATCAATGAGGGGGTGGTAATTCCACCCCTTTCGTGTTATAATAAATATGTTGAAATCTGATTTGATATCCTATGAGTAATTATCCTGAAAAGAAGGCACTAGTTCTTGGTGCTGGTGGTTTCATCGGAAGCCATATGGTCAAGAGACTTAAGGATGAAGGTTACTGGGTACGTGGTGTTGATTTAAAACATCCTGAGTTTAGTCGTCACCAAGCTGATGAGTTTGTTATTGGTGATTTAAGAGATAAGAGTTTTGTTAATAGAGTAGTAGAATGGAAAGGGTATCAAGGTAATTTTTTCAACTCTATTCCATACAAGATGATAGAATCTTTTGATGAGATCTATCAGTTTGCTGCTGATATGGGTGGTGCTGGATATATTTTTACTGGAGAGAATGATGCAGATATTATGCATAACTCTGCAACTATTAATTTAAATCTATTAGATGCAATAGTTAAAGCATCAAAGAGAGAAAATAGAAGTACTCCTAAAGTATTCTATTCATCTTCTGCTTGTGCATATCCATCACACATTCAAGAGGATGTTGACAATCCAGGCTTGAAAGAAGATGATGCTTACCCTGCGAACCCCGACTCAGATTATGGATGGGAAAAATTATTCTCCGAAAGATTGTACTTGGCTTACAGTCGTAATCATGGCATTCCTGTTAGGGTTGCCCGCTATCACAATATCTATGGGCCCGAAGGAACATGGGATGGTGGAAAGGAAAAGGCACCTGCAGCTATGTGTAGAAAGGTTGCGTCCGTCGCATCTGGTGAAACAGTTGACTGCTGGGGTGACGGTGAACAAACTAGATCGTTCTTGTACATAGATGATTGTTTAGAGGCGACACGTAGGTTAATGGATTCTAGTTGTGAAGAAGTAATTAATATTGGTTCAGAAGAGATGGTTACTATTAATGAACTTATTCATACTGCTGCAAAGGTTGCGGATAAAGAAATAAAGATTAATCATATTGATGGGCCTTTAGGAGTACGTGGACGTAATTCACAGAACGATATGATCAGGGAGAAACTTAATTGGGATTATCAATATAGTTTAGAACAAGGTATGTCTCTTACATATAATTGGATATCAGATCAAGTCTATCAAAGTCAGCTTGATGAAAAACAAATACTACACGAACAGGTTCTTGAGGTTGTTTAATGATTGGTTTTAATATATTAGGGCAACTGGGACAGTTGGGAAACCAAATGTTTCAAGTTGCTTCTCTGAGAGGGATTGCTGCCAATAATGAATATAATTATTGTTTTCCAATTCATCAAAATGTATTCACAGATTCTTTAGGTAATAAGTTACGTATTGATATTCAAAATGCATTTACATTACAAGGAGTTGATCCATTAAATATACAATTTATAGATCAGAGTAGACCAGTTGTAGATCAGGGTACATTTCATTTTAATGAAGAGCTCTTTAATGATTGTCCAGATTGGGTAAGTCTTCAGGGGTATTTTCAATCTGAAAAATATTTTCTAAACATAGAAAGTACTATTCGTGATATGTTTACCTTTAGACCAGAGATATTAAATCCTTGTAAGGAAATGATTGGTACTGTTGAGAATCCTGTATCTCTTCATATTAGAAGAGGGGATTACTTGACAAATCATAAGAACCATAATAATCTAAGCCTTGATTACTACGCAAAAGGGTTAGACCATTTTGATGGCCGTAATGTTATAATATTCAGTGATGATCCTGATTGGTGTAAACAACAGGAACTATTCAAGGATGATAATAGGTTCCTTGTATCTGAAGGTAATAATCATTACACTGATATGTGTTTGATGTCTTTGTGTAAGAGTCACATCATTGCAAACTCATCATTCTCATGGTGGGGTGCATGGTTATCGAATAGTAGAGATGTTGTTGCCCCATCTACGTGGTTTGGGCCTAATAATGCACATCTTGATACTAAAGATTTATATTGTAAAGGTTGGACTTTAATCTGATGAGAGTTGCTGTTGTTTTTATTGGGACTGATAAGTATCTAAACTTTCTTCCCACTTGGTATGAGAGGTGTGAAGAATTTTTTCTACCTGATGTAGAGAAAAAGTATTTGATTTTTACTGATGGTGATGTACCAGAATCGCCAGATAATTCTATTGTATATCATCAAGAACATCTTGATTGGCCTTACATAACTCTATATCGATTTAAGATATTGGAAAAGGTACAGGAGGATATAAAGGATTGTGATTGGTTGGTATTTCTTGATGCAGATATGGCAGTTGTTGATAGTGTAGATCCAGAAGATTTGTTTGATGAGGATAAACCATACATTGGTGTTCATCATCCATGTCATTTCTTAAAGTTCCCTCCACATAATGAGCCACCAGGCGCATTTGAAACTAATCCATTATCACGTGCTTGTATATCTGAGGAGTATGATTACTCTGTATACTGGCAAGGATGTTTATGGGGTGGTAAAGTACCAGAGGTATTTGATTTAATAAAGGAACTTAATAAACGTACCACAGAAGATGAGAAGAATAATGTCATTGCAGTATGGCATGATGAGAGTCATCTGAATTGTTTCTACTCTGAGAATAAAGATAAGGTTCATACAGTTGGGCCTGAGTATGCATTCCCAGAAATCTTTGCAGAACACTGTGATTTCCAACCAAAGATTGTACATATGGCCAAAGATAATAGTAACTATCATGTCTAAAATTGCATTAATATATTCAGGACAACCAAGACATCTTAGAGAGTGTCATGAAAATCATGTTAAGAATTTCTATCAAGAAGGATGGGATGTAGATGTCTTTGCTCATGTTTGGTATGATAAGAGTTGGGTAGGTGCATATTTCTGGGATCAATATAAGGATAGAGGTAGATGGGATGCTGAGTTGATTCCCTACATGGAAGAGAAATGGGAACCTAAAGCTCTAGAGTTTGAGGAACCAAAAGAATTTGAAAGTGATTGGGATCCTGATCCTAGATTCCCACATCCAGTTAATAATATTATCTCAATGTTCTATAGTCTTGAAGAGGCTAATAATCTTAAGAAGAAATATGAAGAAGAGAATGGATTTAAGTATGATTGTGTGGTAAGATTAAGAACAGATGAATTCTTCTATAATGATATTGGTGATTTGAATGATTATGATTTGGATACTGTGAATGTATTCAGTGAGTATGCACATACTGACTATGGAATCAATGATCACTTTGCATTTGGTCGCTCAGATTTGATGGATAAATATCTCAACGTCTGTAGTAACCTATCAACTATTATTGAAGAAGGAGCCGCAATTAATCCTGAGACTTTGATAGGGTGGAATGCACAGAAACATCATAAACTGCCAATTACTAAGAATGATTTTGGTTATCGTCTTTGGAGGGACATGTGACAAAACTTGTTATATTTGACCTCGATGGGGTCTTGATTGATAGTAAAGATTATCATTACGAAGCTCTGAATCAAGCTCTTGGTTCAGAGTATGCTATTAGTAGAGAAGAACACGTAAGTATGTACGATGGTCTTCCCACTACAGCTAAATTAAAACTCCTTACAGAACAGAAGGGTTTACCAACAGATAGATACGATCAGATTTGGTCTGACAAACAAGCTAATACCTTACAGATCTTTAGAGATTGTGTTGCAAAAGATTATGAGTTGATGGGATATTTCCAACAACTTGTAGATGCTGGATATAAGATTGCAGTTGCATCTAATAGTATTCGTAATACAGTAAAGATTATTCTTCTACGTTTAGGACTCTTAGAGTTCGTTGACATCTATGTGTCAAATGAGGATGTAGTTAGGAACAAACCATTTCCATCTATGTACTGGAAGTGTATGATGGCTCTTGGTGCATTGCCTGCTGACACGGTTATCCTTGAGGATAGTCATGTTGGTCGTCAGGGTGCATTGGATAGTAAGTGTCACTTAGTTCCTATTGAGAATAGGAAAGACCTTAATCAATCCAAGATTGATAGAATAAAAAAAATACTTACTAGTGAAAAGAAAAAAGTTTCGTGGGAGAGTAAAACTATGAACGTATTGATTCCTATGGCAGGACGTGGAAGTCGTTTTGCTACACAAGGATATACATTTCCTAAACCCCTTATTGATGTTAAGGGTAAACCAATGATTCAGGTGGTTGTAGATAACCTGAATATTAAAGCTAACTATACATTCATTGTACAGAAGGAACATTATGAGAAGTATAGTTTACAATACCTTCTCAATTTGATTGCACCTAATTGTAATATTGTTCAGGTAGATGGTATCACAGAGGGTGCTGCATGTACCACACTACTTGCTAAGGAGTTCATTGATAATGATGAACCACTCTTGATGGCAAACTCAGATCAGTTTGTTGAGTGGGATTCAAATGAAACTCTTTATGCATTTTCTAATGGAGAATGTGATGGTGGTATTCTTACCTTCCCTGCATCACATCCTAAGTGGTCTTATGCCAAGTTGGATGATGGTGGACTTGTAACTGAGGTTGCTGAGAAGAAACCTATATCTGAACATGCAACAGTCGGTGTGTACTGGTGGAAGAAAGGATCTGATTACGTTAAGTATGCAGAACAGATGATAGAGAAAGATATAAGAACTAATGGTGAGTTTTATGTATGTCCAGTGTTCAATGAAGCTATAGGTGATGGTAAGAAGGTTCGTATTAAAGAGATTGATAAAGATGGTATGTGGGGTATAGGTACTCCAGAGGATCTTAATTATTTCCTAGAACATTATACTGGAGAGATCTAATGAAGATTGCTTTATTATTATTCGGTCAACCCAGAAACTTAGAGAATCCAAATTCATTTAAGAGCCATCAAGAATGGATCTATGATGAGTATGATGTAGACACATACTGTCATGCATGGTGGGAGAAGGGTGTTGAAAGTTATGATGTATCCGATTGGGTTAATGAGGAATGTAAGGCGCCAGAGAACCCCATAGAGGTCATAGAGGAGAGGTATAAACCTAAGAGTATAAAGGTAGAACCTCCAAGAACATTTAAGTTGAGTGATGGTCTTTATAAAAGAACTAGAGATGAGTTTGGTACAGGACATCCTTGGTCAGAAAAGACTCTGAGTAATGTATCATCACATCTCTATTCTATAGAGACTGCTGCACGTTTGATTAAGAATCCAAACGATTATGATTTTATAATACTATCAAGGTATGATAATTACATTCATAATTTTCCAGATCTTGATAGTATGAGTGGAAAGTATTTTTATCTTTCCGATCATCATCCAAGGTTCCCTGACCTAATGTATATCTTTAGTCCTAAGTTTATTGAAACTCAGTTTACTTATGGTAAGATGGATGAGTTAGCTGAAAGACACTTCCATAAATTCTGGGAACCCTCTGCAGAATGTTACAAATATTATAACTATCTGGATAAGTTCTTTATTGATCAGTTATTTCCTATTCACTTACCTGTTAGAGTTATTAGAGACTCTACTGGTTATGGTGATACATCACAACTCCCATCCGAATACTTACAAAAATTACAATGAAACTTATAGCACATCGTGGAAATCTGAATGGCCCTAATCCATTAACAGAGAATGATCCTAAACGTATAACTGATTGTATTGAGATGGGTTATGATGTTGAGATTGATGTAAGGTTTGATCCTGTTACTGAAACTTTATGGTTGGGTCATGATGAACCACAACATAAAATTAATTGGATGTGGTTGGCAGGACGTGCAAGGAACTTATGGATTCATTGTAAAGACCTTGCTACACTACATGAGTTTAGTACTAATAGTGGTGGGTATAATTATTTCTGGCATGATAAGGATGACTATACATTAACAAGTAAAGGAAACATCTGGTCATATCCTGGTAAAACTTATACTGGTAATACAGTTGTTGTAATGCCTGAATGGAATGAGATGGATTGGGATACTCTACGAGCCACCAATTGTCATGGTGTTTGTACTGATTTTATTATGAGGTTAGCTGAATGAAAATTGTTTTAATTGGCCCTGGCATTATGCCTATTCCTCCTACTGGTTGGGGTGCAGTAGAGATATTAGTATGGGATACTAAGATTGCATTAGAGAAGTTGGGACATGAAGTATTGATTATTAATACTAAGAATGGAAGAGAGATTATAGATCAGATTAATAACTTTAGACCAGACTTTGTACATGTACACTATGATGAGTTTATTCCTATAGTACCTTTCATACAGTATCCAAATGCTATTACTAGTCACTTTGGATACTTAGAAAGACCAAAGATGTTTGGTGGATATACCAATGTCGCAAACGAATTCATGAGGATAAAACCAAATGTATTCTGTTTGTCTGAAGGTATAGAGAAAGTTTATAATGTAATGTTTAATGTACCCAATACATTTGTAACACCTAACGGAGTTAATGTCGATGAATTTAATTTTGTTTCTGATCCTGAGCATCCTGATCGCAGTATCTATCTTGCTAAAGTGGATCACAGGAAGAGACAACACATCTTCCAGTCCATAGACAGTCTATGGTATGCAGGTAACATTGCAGATGATAGGTTTAATACTAAGAAGAATTATCTTGGTGAGTGGTCTAAGGATACTTTATATAATGAGTTAACTGAGTATGGTAATCTTGTATTGTTATCTGATGGTGAGGCTCATCCACTTGTTTGTATGGAGGCCCTGGCTTCTGGATTGGGTGTGGTAGTATGTGAGTGGGGTAAGGCTAATCTTGATACCACTAAGGAATTTATTACAGTAATCCCTGAAGACAAGGTAGAAGATATTTCATATGTAGAGGAACAGATTATTAAGAATAGAGAATATTCTATTGCCCATAGAGATGAAATAAGAGAGTATGGGTTACAGTTTGATTGGGTTAAGGTTATTGAAAAACATTACTTACCAAACGTAGAGAAGGTGATTGCACAACATGGATCGTAATAAATCTGTTTATAAACTGAAGAACTTTGGCCCTCTCTACATCATTAATCTTGATGGACAACCAGAGAGATGGGATTGGATGAAGGATCAGTTAGATTACTGGCAGGTAGAAAACTATGAAAGAATATCTGCCAATGATGGTAGAGAAGATGATCTATCAGAAATTATATCTGGTAGATATCCTAATGCAGTTTCATCTGGTGAGATTGGATGTGTTACTTCACATCTAAAGTCCATTAAACATTGGTACGATACCACTGATACTGAGTATGGTATCTTCATGGAAGATGATTGTGATTTCTGTTCAGTTAAACATTGGCCATTCTCTTGGAGAGAGTTTATGGCTAGAGTTCCCTATGATTGGGACTGTCTTCAGATAGCCATAATTAATCCACGTAAGATTGTTGCGAACATTCATCCAAGATATATTGATGATTATTCTACAGCATGTTTCGTAATTAATAGAAGGTATGCTGAGAAGTTAATTCATTTTCACTGTCGTGGTGATAAGTTTAAGTTGGATAATGGTGTTAGACCTCGTGCAGTTGCAGATGATTTAATCTATAATGCAGGTAAGACCTATGCCATTCCATTGTTCTTATATAAACTGGAGTTGGGTTCAACAATTCATCCAGAACACATTGATGCATTCCATAAGTCCAGTAGAGAGGGACTAGATCACTGGTGGACTAATCAGTCTACTGACATGCCTATTGATAAGTTTTTTCAATATGATACACATGAATTGTATTAGTTCGGTAAACACTCCACCAACTGGCACAAGCCCCCTTGACCTTATATGAAACTCCTGTTAATATAAATACATATTATACAAAGGACTCGAAATAATCGTAACCCTGCGTAGATGTAATACAGTTTCCCATGTCGGGGAAGCTATCATCCGCAGGTTTTTTTATGGCCTTGCGAGATACTTTTAAAACAATCATGTCAATCAAGTCAACAATCGCTGCTGTTGCAGCATCTCCATTCCTTCTCGCTGGTGCAGCATTTGCTGGCCCTTATGTGAATGTAGAAAGCAATATCTCTTATCCTGATGGAGACTATTCTGGAGCAACTACAGACCTACACGTAGGTTATGAAGGTTCTCTTAGTGAGTCTGCAGACTTCTATGTACAGGGTGGCCCTTCATTCGTCGCTGTAGACGGAACAGATGGTTCTGAAACAGAATTCTCTGGTAAAGTTGGTGTTAACGTTGCCGCTACAGATTCTCTTGGAGTCTACGGTGAACTTTCTGGAATCACAGACGAAGATTCATCTAACGATGACATCGTAAACTGGGGTGCAAAAGCTGGTGTTAAGTTCACATTCTGATCTTACATTAACTAAATATCTCTAGTTCGAGATGGATCGAGACCCTCTGCATTGCAGGGGGTCTTTTTTTATGTTTGTAAATCTTAATAATATTCAGTAACAACAAATACAAAAACTGTATCAAGCTTGGTACTAAAACTTTATGTGGTATAATATAAGATAGTTTGTATGGAAAAATTTTATGACAGTATCCTCTCCTAGACGGAAACCCCGTCTTCAAGAGGCCAGTTTGCTAGAAGGACCAATGATCC
>Ga0115011_10003176_pt1 | contig 11205 bp, 8 predicted proteins | sample TroAtlMetagenome_2_FD_88705 | JGI IMG/M metagenome (GOLD analysis project Ga0115011, IMG submission 88705) | Marine eukaryotic phytoplankton communities from Atlantic Ocean - Tropical Atlantic ANT8 Metagenome | ecosystem: Environmental > Aquatic > Marine > Oceanic | place: Tropical Atlantic... | reverse complement strand
TCTTTGATTGGGCTGATTTGTAATGTCAAAAGATGTAATTGTTTGTAATGGATGCTGTTGTGGCAACACGGGCAAAGGTCATCCTGAAGTGCCAATTAATTTCTTAACTGAAGAATGGAATAAATATGGTCTAAATGAACATGTTAAACTTAGAATTTCTAAATGCCTTGGACCTTGTAGTATGCATAATGTTTCTATCTTACGTACTGAAGAAAGTCAGCAATGGTTAGGTAATCTTAGTCAAAAAGAGCATTATGAGTCAATTGTAGAATGGGCACGTAATGTGGCTAAAGATAAAAATAATTATGACGTCCCAAATCTTTTATTATCTCATAAATTTGAGCGTTTTGAAGAAGTTGTCATTAGAGATTAATCTAACAGCAACCATCGCATTTACAATTAGCACCGCAAGGTGAACAGTCGCAACAATCACAATCCATGGATGTAAGATTAAAATGAGGTACTTAATTTTATATCATAATTTATAGATAATATTAATTTTTTATTAGTTTTTTATTAATTCCGATTCCATAGTATAATGCCTGCAAACTTAACGGCTCAATATTTATCATCATCATTTTACTAGGTTTATTGTGAATAACAGTTCGGATATGATCCAAGTCTTATCGCCATCGTTTAGATGGTTTTTCACTAATCCGTTTTTTCTTTCCATAGAACTGATTTTTATCTATTTGATTATTAATATTGAATTTTCTTATCCAAATGAATTATTTACTGGTAGTATTTTATTGCTGATATTTGCTTTGATATATTATTTACTCGATTTTTCGCCAATCACCCTCCATCAGACATTTCTAATGATTTTAGCCAACTTTATGCAAATATTATTATCATATTTTTCTCTTGATTATTCCCCTATTTTAATACCATCGTTACATATATTTTCTCAAATAATTCTAGGTTTTTCATATTATCTTGGCTCAAAAATCATTGTCCAAGATGATATTATTCTTATCAATTCAAAATCGATAAACTGTAGTGATGTATCTGTAGAATCTAGAGTTAGAACAATAGGAAGTCTTTTCGGTTTTGGCGATATAATTCTCCATTATAATAATAAAAAATTTATGTTATCTGGTATTGTAAATCCAATAGAAAAACGTCGTATATTAATAGATAATTTCAATTTTTCAGCATATAAACAGAAAGCAAATTGGAGTGGTACAATAATATTATTTCTTGTTTCTGTGATTATTCTAATTTCACCAATTTTCATTCTTTTCACGGTTTTTTACATATACTTTTCAGAATTATTTGTTGTATTGAGAATTTTTTACAGTGTTTTTTTAACTTTATTAATTTCAATATTATTGCTAAATATTCGTATTCCTAGAGTTAGAACTAATCCGGCATTAGACATTATGGATTTGGAATTAGTAGATACTGGTATGTGGACTCAGATTTTCCAACTTAATGAAACAACTGTAGTTAAACAATTATTCAGATGTGGCTGGGGTCATAATAATTACAATGATCACAAGGCACCCATAATAGGGAAAAAGATGTGTGGTAGATGGAATCCCATTGCTTTAGTGATAATGCATAATCTAATGCTTATTTATCAGATGATTGGAATTCATAGAAGAAAAACATTTGAGCACCATATTGAGGCTATTCCAAGAACTTATACGGTACATGGTAGATATTTCAGATATCTTCAAGAACATGTCCCTAAACCTCTTAATTTAGAAAATATGCCTGAAGATATCAAGGATCAATTCATATTATTAAATGAAGAATTAGAAAAATCTGGTTTATTTATCGATGATATTCATGCAGGCAATGTCAGAATAAATTCCAATGGAAAAATAAAACTGGTCGATGGTGAATTATACACCGATGGAGAAATTTTAATCAAGAATTTTTTGGTTAACGGAATTGATGATAGATTAAATGGCATGGAGACAGTACTAGGTTGTGAAAGAATAATCCGTTGGGTAGATCACCGGTTATCTGTTGACGATGTAGTAAAACAAAAGGTGAATGTATGAATTTTATTTCACTTCTTTCAGAGAAAACTAGATCTCATCCTGACAAGATTGCATTTGCTTTCCGTCAGAATAATTCCAACTATTATGATCAGATTTCGTTTAAAGAATTAGATCATAAAAGTAGTAGAGCTGCAATTTACCTAAAAAATAACGGATTTAAGAGGGGTATGAAAACTTTAGTGATGGTTAGACCTAGCATTGATTTTATTATTCTGATATATGGTATGTTTAAGGTCGGAATTATACCATTATTTCCACCGAATCTAGATCTTAAGCAGAGGAGTGAAAGAAAACAATTGAGGTCAATCCTAGGTCGTGCTAAAATTGATGGAGTAATAGGCAGTCGTAAAATTCTCTCTCTTACATTTCTTCTAAGATTACGAAGTTTATCTCAGAAGATTTTATCCTTGAATGGAATAAAAAATTACTATTCTAACTCGGATAATAATTCTGAATATATTATCGATTCTGATATTGATTGGTTAGATAAACCTGTATTTGTAAAATATACTACTGGTTCTACCGGACCATCTAAAGGCGTAATTTACAATCATGCTATGCTCCATTCACACATAAAAATTCTAGAATCCGAGGGAATCAATAGCGATGACATATTTTTCGGCCGTTCAGGCACTTTAATCGTCCATCCTTTAATTGGAATGACATCAATACTTCATACAAACAAACCAAAACAGACTACTGGTAAAGAGATAGTTGAAGCAATAAATAGGTGGTCAATTAGTGCATGTTTCTTATCTCCTCCATCAGCAATTAATCTATCTAATTATCTTGAATCAATTGATACTAAAGGTTTTGATCAACCAAAGATTTCTTCTCTCGAAAGATTGTACGTCGGCGGTGAATCTGTATCTTCAGAAGTTGTTAGAAATATAGAATCCCATTTATCATCTAATCGTCCAGAAGATGGTGGTTTTCATCTTGTTTACGGTGCTACTGAAGGCTTCCCTCTTTGTCAAAATCAAACTAATAATATCATTCAAACTTATTCTGAAACTAAATTAGGTAAGGGTATTTGTTTAGGAAAAGCAGTTGGAGGAGTTAGAATTAGAATTCTAACATTTAGAAACTTACTTGGAGATTTTGATAATTCTTCAGCTGAAGACGTATCTAGTAACAGTATAGGGGAAATATCTGTTTGCGGACCTGTTGTTTATACTAGATTAGTAGCTGATGACGAGAAAGCATTTGGTGGTCCTCTAACTTGGGCTTTAGATCAAAATGATGGCAGTATTTGGCATAGGACAGGTGATCTTGGATACACTGATAACGAAAATAGGATTTGGTTAGTTGGAAGGAAAAAACATAGTGTGAAATTATCTAATGACATAACATTGTACCCTAAACAGGTCGAGCCAATTTTAGATTCAATGTTCGGAATTCGCACAGCTTTAGTCAATGGTCCGAATAATATCCAGGGTTCTATTATAGTTGAGAATCATGGACAGAATTGGAACCTACTTCATAAAAAATTGGTTCAATCAATCCCTACATTATGCAAATTATTGGGGAAGAATATTGATTTTTCATTCTCACTATATGAGGGCGAGTTCCCTGTTGATTCAGGTCATGAGGCAAAAATAAGGCGTGAGGAATTAAGTCATTGGTTATGCGATAAATGATGAAAATCATTCTTGACTAACAATATTAACTCTTGGTTCTTCTCTAACTGGTAAATGAATCAATGAAGAAAATACGCCAACTGCAATTCCAATCCACCAAACTGTTGTATAACTTCCATACATATCATACAGCACTCCTCCGAGATATACTCCAACGAAGCTTCCTAGTTGGTGAGAAAAGAATACAATTCCATATAGTGTAGCCATATATTTCAGTCCATAGATATGAGCTACTAAGCCACTTGTCAATGGTACAGTTGCTAGCCATAAAAAACCCATCGCAAAAGAGAAAATCAAGACTGTGTTAGCAGTTATTGGCGTTAATATGAACCAGGCTGCAGCTATAGATCTACCAGCATATATACCAGATAGTAACCATTTCTTACCAAATCTTTTACCTGCCCAACCTGCCATTAGTGTACCAAAAATATTCGCGGCTCCAATTACTGAGATTGCCATTCCACCAAGTGCAGCTGTCGTTTCAATACCTAAGTCACCACACCATCCTGCTGGATCTATGGGGGCACTCATTTCTGTGACTAATGCTGGGAAATGTGCAGTAATGAATGCAAGTTGATATCCACAGGAGAAAAAACCTACAAATATCATCATATATGTTGGATCTTTGAAAGCTATGAGTAATATTTCGCTTAGAGATTCTTCGATTTCTTCTTTAGAAGCTCTTTCTGGATAGCGCATAAATGGTAGTAGAAGTAATACTGCTAATATTGAGATTGCGAATATTATGAATACTGATTGCCAAGTCATAGTTTTCAATAGAATTATTGCTACTGTAGGGCCTACTATTTGTCCCGCAGAACCTGATGCGGTTGCTATTGCTAAACTCATGGCTCTATGCTCAGGAGCGCTAGCCCTGCCTACTACTGCTAAGATAACTCCAAATCCTGTTCCAGCGATTCCAAATCCAACTAATATCTCATAGAATTGTATTTCAATCGGAGTGTTAGCCCCGGCAGATAATATAAGTCCTAGAGCATATAATATTGCACCTAGGATAATTGCCTTTTTATCACCTATTTTTTCAGCAAAGGCCCCGAAAAATGGAGCACCAAATCCCCATGCAAGATTTTGTATTGCTATTGCTAAACTAAATTCAGACCTTGGCCATCCGAATTCATCTTGAATTGGTATTTGGAATACACCAAATGATGCTCTAATGGCAAACCCTACTAAAACTATTGAACAACCTATCAATAATACGGGAGTAAAAAGTCTCTTTCCTTTTTCCATGTTCGCTACTTTTATTGCGACTAAGATTACAGGTTTAACTATTATTGGTTGATTTTTCTTCTTCTATACCACTTAGTATTTCACCGAGCGAAATTAGAGTTTTTTCAACATCTTTTTCTGAAATGACCAAAGGTGGCTTAATTTTAATTACATTTTTTCTAGGCCCATCTATGCTTAGTAATATGTTTCTTGATAGCATCCCCTCAACTAATGATTTTGCTTCTTTGCTTGCCGGTTCAAGTGTGGAGTGATCTTTAACCAATTCAATACCTAGAAACAAACCTTTCCCTCTTATATCTCCAATTAATTTGTGCTGTTGTTTTAGTTTAGTTAAACCATCAATAAATAATTCGCCCATCGCTCTTGAATTTTCTATTAATTTTTCATTTTCTATTACGTCTAAGACAGCCATTCCGATAGCGCAAGATACTGGATTCCCTCCAAATGTAGAGAAGAATTCCATCTCTTCAAATGCTGATGCTATCTCTTTAGTTGTAAATACTGCAGCCATAGGATGACCATTTCCAATTGGTTTACCCATTACAACTATGTCAGGGATAACTCCATGTCCCTCGAATGCCCACATATTATCTCCCACTCTACCAAATCCTACTTGGACTTCATCGGCAATACATAATCCTCCAACTTTACGAACGCATTCAAAAGATTTAGCCAGATATCCTTCTGGAAGAGGAATTTGTCCAGCGCATGAAAGCATAGATTCAACGATGAAACCTGCTACCGGTTCAGCCTTTTCTACAATATCTTGTAGTTCCCCTATGTAATCTCTTGAATTGTCTCTGTATGTGTCTGGAACCGGAACTACATGTACCCAATCTTCTGGGTTTCCTTTCCCTCCGGGTCCTCTAAATTTATATGGGCTTAGATCTATTAACATTCCAGTATGCCCATGATATGCACCCTCAACAACTACAATATCGTGATTTTTTGTATATGCTCTGGCAAGTCTAATAGCAAGCTCATTTGCTTCACTACCGGAATTAACTAAAAAACCAACATTCAGTTGACCTGGTAAAGTATTGGCAATTCTCTCAATATATTCTGTCAAACCATCGTAGATATATCTAGTATTGGTGTTTAGTTGTGCCATCTGTTTTTGACCAGCACTAACCACATGCGGATTACAATGACCTACATGACACACATTATTGACTAAATCTAGATATTTTTCTCCAGACTTAGAATATAGATACTGCATCTTTCCTTTTGTAATGTGTAGTGGTTTTCCATGGCCTATAGAAAGGGATTTGCTGATGTGCATCTCTCTCTTCTTTAGTATTTCATCGAGGGACAACTCGAGTTCTCGTTCAGATATCCCCACAAATTATAGATGATGCTTAGATAATTTAATCCTTTCATTGGAATATCTCTTATAGATAATACGATATATATAACAGATGTAGTACATCTATGGCATACACAGAAGTAACTCTTGAGGAGGCTTCTGAGGTGATTAAAAAAGCAGGATACAAAAATCTAGTCACCATAGAAAAGCTAGATGGCGGCTGGGCGAATTCGAACTATAAATTAGTATTAAAAAATAATACTAAACTTGTACTTAAGATTTGGAATGAACAAGATGAAGATCAAGTTAATTATTTACTAAAAATAACTTCATATTTAGCCAAATCTGGAGTTCCAACACCTAGCCCAATCGCCTTTGATAATGGTAGTTATCTCATAATGCGTGATGGCCTACCTTGGACAATTTTACCATTTGTCGAAGGTAGTTGGTTAAAATCTGACTATGAATCATTGTTCTCATTAGCTAAAATTCAAGCCGAGATGCACCTAATAACTCCTCCAATTAACTTGAAAAGTAATTTTTCTATGGGCATTAGTTTGTTTGAAAAATTATTCAATATTGCAAATGAAAATAATGAATGGACAGACTTCTTATTATTGCTGAAGTCGTCAAGATCTTTGTATCATAATATTGAAAATTTACCTAGAGGTATAATTCATGGAGATCTATTTCCTGACAATGTGATTGGTAGAGATAATTCTGCAATATCTATACTTGACTTTGAAGAAGTATGTAATGATATACTGGCATTTGACTTAATGATGACATTTGTTGGTTTTGGTTGGGAAGGTGGTGAGCCCGTAGAAGAAAGATGGAAAGCTATCCTGGATGGCTACCAGTCTGTTAGAAAATTGTCAAAAGATGAGATTTCAGCACTTCCTGATTTGCACAGACTCGCTACTTTATCTATCGCTGCATGGAGATATTGGCAATTCAAAATTAATATGCCAGGTACTGAGCATGAGGATAGATACTTAGAAATGACTTCTCGTCTCAAAAAGATACTACCATTCTAGGTAATTACTCTTCAGCCGACTCAAGTTCTTCGTACCTGATTTTGGCTAGTTCCCTCATATCTTCGTGATGATTACCTTCCTCTATAGCATCCTGATCATCTTCATCAACAATTTCAACACCTAGTAATGTTTCAATTATATCTTCCATAGTTACTAGACCTACAGTTCCTCCAAATTCATCTTTAACAACCAATATTTGTTCTTTATTATCTAACAATATATCCAGTGCTTTATCTACTGAATCTACATCTCTACACGAATTAATATCTCTAGAAATATCTTTCATTAATTTTTCATCATTATCTGCTGCGGCTTCTCTCAGTATTTCGCTCCGAAGAACCATTCCATGAATTTCATCAATATTTTGATTGATAGTTACCGGCATTCGGCCATGGACCATGATTGGTATCCTTTCCCTAATCATTGCCACTGTTTCGTCACTAGATGCTGTTTCCATTACTACTCTTGGGGTCATGATAGATGCTACCGTTTTTTCCCTTAGTCCTAGTAAATTTTGTATAACTTTTTCTTCATCTCTTTCAATTACCTGACTTTCTTCTGCGATATCTGCTAGATGTGATAATTCATCCCTCGTTACAGCTTCATTTTGTACTGAAGGGAAAATAGACCGAAGTTTCTCAATAGGGTAAACTATCGGCAACAATACGAACATTAAAATTCTCAAGATTCTAGCAGAGCTGACAGTTAATTTCCTCCAATATAGGGCACCTATAGTTTTAGGCAAAATCTCACTTAGCAATAAAATAGCTATAGTCAGTAGTGATGCAGAAACAGCAATCACATATTCTCCTTCCCAAGCGTTCTCTACTTCATGACCTACTCCTAAGGCTCCTACTGTGTGTGCTATTGTATTAAGAGTTAAAATCGCAGTCAGAGGCCCTTCTGGATCATCTTTGAATTCACTCCATGTTCTGCTTATCTTCGGATGAGTATCTTTTAGTGCAACTATGTGTCCATGAGTTGTTGATAGTAAAACAGCTTCTAGAATGCTACATAAGAAGGAAGCACCTAATGCTAGCGAAGCATAAAAAATAATTAATGTAGTAGGTTCCACTTTTATTGCCTCTTAGAGAACTTTTAGGTTGATTTTAGTGTTGTAACAGCCTGACAAGCGGGTGTGTTCGGGACGTAACAAGAGCGATTAAGACATAAACATGGTGCCTCACGCATTTGCTATAGGCGTATATTGGAGATGAAGAAAATCGAGCATGTAGCGATATTTATGGCTTGGCCGTATGCAAATGGTCCCTTGCACCTAGGTCATGTTGCAGGGAACTGTTTACCTGCCGATATTCAGTATAGGTATGAAAGGTCCAGAGGCCGTTCTGTAATCATGTGTAGTGGCTCTGATGAGCATGGAACTCCAATTACTGTCACTGCTGACGTGGAAAAAGTCCACCCTCAAGAAATAGTTGATAGGTTTCATCAAATTAATACTCAAGCATTAATTGATTTGGGATGTTCTTGGGGTGAAAATATTGATCCGAGAGGGATAGAATATGGAGGTGCATTATACAATCGTACAACAGACCCTAGGCATAAGGAATTAGTCAAAGAGTATTTTACATTACTGAAAAATTCAGGTTTCCTTAAGCAACAAACAATGCAACAATACTGTTCGATTAGTGCCGATGGAGTGACTAAATTTCTTCCAGATAGGTATGTCGAAGGAGATTGCCCCATATGTGGCTCAGAGGGGGCTAGAGGGGATCAGTGTGATGAATGCGGCTCAACCTATGAATCGAGTGAATTAGTGAATCCTCGCTCTAAAATGGATCCTGATGCCAAAATAGAGATTAGAGATACAGATCATTTCTTCTTTCAACTTAATCAGTTTCAGGATGAGCTTGAAAAACATTCTCAGAAGAAACAAAAAATCTGGAAACCAAATGTTAGAGCGATGACAAAAAACTGGCTTAATATGGGTCTAAGGCCAAGAGCAGTTACTAGAGATATGGAATGGGGCATTAAATTACCAATTTCTAGTGTAGAGTGGGATAGTAAAAGAATTTATGTGTGGTTCGAAGCAGTTCAAGGATACTTAACCTGCTCACAAATTTGGTCTGAAAATTATTCTACAAATGATGATGACTGGAAAAAATGGTGGATGAAATCCGATGAAGGCATCGAACCAAAGCATATTTATTTCATGGGTAAAGACAACATCCCTTTCCATACAGTTATCTGGCCCGCTATTATTATGGGGTTAAATTCAACAAATTCTGGCAATATTCCTAGTAGTTTAAGCCAACCTGGTGAATTAGTATTAGAAAGCAACGTTCCAGCCATGGAATATTTGATGCTTCAAGGAGGACAATTCAGTAAAAGTAGGAAACATGCAGTATGGTTGCCTTCTTTCTTGGAACATCATAACCCTGATACTCTTCGTTATTTCTTATCCATAAACATGCCAGAGGGGCATGATACAGATTTCCGATGGGAAGAATATGTGGACAAAGTCAATAATGAGTTAATCGGAACTTATGGTAACTTTGTCCATCGAGTAATGACTTTATCTCATAGACTAGAATCGTTAGATGGAAAAAATCCATTAGCTCAATATTTTAATGAAGAAGATAATAAAGATTCAATGAATAAAATTCAGAATTTATTGAATAGTGCTATTAATTCCATGGAGAAACAGCGTTTCAAAGAGGCTTTGAGATCAATAATGAATATCTCACAAATAGGTAATGGGTTGATTCAACATTCTGAGCCATGGAAATATATGAAATTGGAAGATTCTCCAGAGAAATCTAAATCTCTATCCACATTAGCATTTTGTTGGCAAGTATGTAGAGGACTTGCTATAGCCTTACGTCCATTTTTACCATTCCAATCAGATGAATTATGGTCAATGATGGGTGAAGAAAATAATATGGACGACATATTATATGAAGATGCATTCAATTTTGATGATATTTTTTATTGGAATGGTGATAAACCTAAACCTTTGTTCAACAGGTTAGATATTGAGCAAATATTAGAAAGAGAAAAACTAATTGCGGGTAGTGATACAGATGGTAAAGAAGTTAACGACGAGGATGTGAATTATATCGATTTTGAAGATTTTATGAAGGTAGAAATGAAGACTGGGAAAGTAGTGGCGATTGAAGATCACCCTAATGCCGATAAATTGTATGTTGTTACCATTGAAGATGGTCCTGAATCAACTAGGACTGTTTGTGCAGGACTGAAAGGAATATATGAAAAAGAACAATTGTTAGGAAAACAAGTCGTTTTCGTCGCTAATCTCAAACCTAGAAAACTTAGAGGGATAATGTCTGAAGGTATGATATTAGCTGCAGATGATGGAGAGGGTAATGTTTCAGTCTTGACACTTGATTCTGATATGCCAACTGGTTCACAAGTCAGATGATTCTGGTTTATCAAAAAATTCCCACTGGATTTCTGCAAGTTCAGAGTTACTTTTCGCTTCAGCATATGCTTCTAGAGGCTCTGCGTTTAATTGAAAGAATGATTCCCCAAATCGAAAAGGCTTCATAATATTCCTAGCCTGTTCCCATCTATCGATTAGAACCAAACTTAACGCTAATGCTTCAGAGGTAGATAATCTTCCAGGTTTACCCCAAGAAACTGGATTTGCTGCAAGTACACAAGGCAGAGTCCGACCTTCTAATCTAGTATTTTTCTCGATATATTTTAGTGAACTATCAATTTGCTTCCATGAACAATCTAAGGCTACTATTGATGACCCTCTGTCTATGCTGTTTTTATCATCAGGACCTAACAATACTCCTGCCTTTGGATCTAACAAAAAACCTCTCTTGGGCGATTTCTTAATGTTAGTATGAAGAATTGCGTGGCCAAATTTTTCCAATCTTCTAGCAGTACATTTCTTCGGATCATCTTGTTCTAAATGTATGATGTGTAGAGTTACATTCATCACTATTCCTCCCACCGAGACAGTAAATCTT
>Ga0115011_10003175_pt1 | contig 11206 bp, 5 predicted proteins | sample TroAtlMetagenome_2_FD_88705 | JGI IMG/M metagenome (GOLD analysis project Ga0115011, IMG submission 88705) | Marine eukaryotic phytoplankton communities from Atlantic Ocean - Tropical Atlantic ANT8 Metagenome | ecosystem: Environmental > Aquatic > Marine > Oceanic | place: Tropical Atlantic... | reverse complement strand
TCACAGAGTGGGAGTCTAATGTTCAAGAGTTAAGAGATTTTATTTTAACCAGGTGCTCTGATGTTATTGTTAGTGGAATGGAAGATTGTTATGATGTTGAGGCTGTGGGTGTTACAATAATTATAGAAGGAGAGGGAGATGTGGACGTAAATAGTATTGAGCTAGACCCCTTTAATACTCCTTGGACAGGAACGTATTATACTGGTATACCAATTAATCTAGAGGCCTCATCCGGAGAGATGGTTAATTTTTACTGGGAAGTTGTCTCGGGTGATTTAGTTATTCCCGACCCTTATCAGCAAATTATTGATATTACAATTTCGGGCCCTGTTACAATTATTGCCCATTTTGATGTTTGCGAGATGGTGGACTCTGATCTTGTGGTTGGTCCCTCAGAAGTACAAGAGGGTGAGATTGCGCAGTATTCATTTTCAGCTGGCGTGTTAAATGAATTAGAGTGGAGCGTAAACGGCGGCGAGATTTTGTGGACATCTGGTTTTGATAATTCAATAGCTATTTTGTGGGATTATGGCGTTACAGAAGGGTCCATAATAGTCGGAGCTTTAAATAGTGAGGGTGTCCTCGAGTGTCATACTTTAGAAATATTAGTGTCGGAAGCCCCTCCAATTACAAATTTAACGGACCTTAGTATAGAGCAGAGATTTACAGTTTACCCAAATCCTTCAAGTGGGTATATAAATCTTTTATTTACTTATGTAGACCAGTCGTATAGGGTTTTTGTTAAGGATTATTTAGGGCGCGTGGTAAGGCATATAGATGTTTTGCCCGTTAATGAAGTGACTTCTTATAGTTTAGATTTATCAAGCTTGCCAAATGGGGCTTATTTTATTCACTTAGTCGGGCCTGAAAATATTGTAAGGCCAATACAGCTCAGTAGATAAGTAATTAAAAATCAATTAGTTATAGCTTTGGTTCCACGTGGAACATTACCTTCCAAGGTGAACGAGAAGTACGCTTATGTCGGATGGCGAAACTCCTGATATTCTAGATGCCTGACCTATAGTCTTAGGCTTTGATTCGGCTAGCTTTTGTCTTCCTTCAGACGATATTGATGTGGCTTTTTCATATTTAAAATTATGAGGTATCTTTATTTTTTCAAGTCTAATAAGTTTTTCTGCGTTTATTTGTTCCTTTTCAATATAGCCTTTGTATTTAGTCTCAATCTCAACCTGTTTTATTGCCTCAATATGTCGGCCATTTATTTTAACAAAATCTTTAAATACTTTTGTTTGGAAAAGGTCTTCTACTTGAATCCTTGGTCTAGATAAAATTTGAAATGCTTTTGTTTTTTGACTTATTATGGACTCTCCTTTTTTTAATAAAATTTCGTTCATTTCATCCGGTGTTACGCTTCCGTTTTGAATAATGGGTCTAAGTTTTTCAATGTAGCTTACCTTTTCTTTGAAAATTTTTATTCTATCCTCACAGGCTGACCCTATTTTTTCAGCAAAAGGAGTCAATCTTAAATCTGCATTATCTTGTCTTAAAATAATTCTAAATTCAGCTCTTGAAGTAAACATTCTATATGGCTCTTCCGTTCCTTTTGTGATTAGATCATCAATTAACACACCAATGTATGCTTCGTTCCTTTTAAATATTAAAGGGTCTTTTTTGTTAACAAAAAGGCTTGCGTTTATTCCCGCCATTAAGCCTTGGCAAGCTGCTTCCTCATAGCCAGTTGTTCCATTTATTTGTCCCGCAAAGTATAGGTTTTTAATTAATTTTGTCTCTAAGCTGTGTTCTAATTGAGTGGGTGGAAAATAATCATATTCAATTGCGTATCCAGGCCTAAACATTTTAACATTTTCTAGCCCTTTTATTTTTGTTAACGCCTCATGTTGAACGTTTTCAGGAAGAGATGTGGAAAATCCGTTTACGTACACTTCACAAGTTTCCCAACCTTCTGGCTCAAGAAATATTTGATGTCTATTTTTATCTTTAAACCTAGTTATTTTATCTTCAATCGAAGGGCAGTATCTTGGGCCTATTCCCTTAATTCGACCCTGAAACATTGGTGACTTTTCAAACCCTTTTTCTAGTATTTTGTGTACTTCTTCATTTGTGTATGCTATGTAACAAGATCTTTGCTTTTTTAGGTTTATTCTATTTAAATAACTAAAGCCAGTGTTAGCTTCTTCGCCAACATCTTCCTCAAGTTTGCTATAGTTAATTGTTCTGCCATCTATTCTTGGGGGGGTTCCTGTTTTCATTCTTCCCGATATAAATCCATATGATTCTAATTGGCTTGTGAGACCAATTGAGGGCCTTTCGCCACTTCTTCCGCCTGAAAACTGCTTTTCTCCTACATGAATTTTTCCGTTTAGAAAAGTCCCATTTGTTAGAATTACTGTTTTAGATTTAAATTGCACGCCCATGTTTGTTTTGACCCCTTCTACTTTGTTTTTTTTAATAATTAACTCTACTACCATGTCTTGCCAAAAATCAATATTTTCTAGTTTTTCAAGTTCTAATCTCCACATTTCAGCAAAGCGCATTCTATCACTTTGGCACCTTGGGCTCCACATAGCCGGCCCTTTTGATTTGTTTAGCATTTTGAACTGTACCATTGTTTGGTCCGAGATAATGCCGGAGAGACCTCCTAGCGCGTCCACTTCTCTCACGATCTGCCCTTTCGCGATTCCACCCATGGCTGGGTTACAAGACATTTGGGCAATAGTTTGTAGATTCATTGTAATTAATAAAGTTTTTTGACCCAATTTTGCAGCAATAGCCGCAGCTTCACATCCAGCATGCCCTCCTCCCACAACGATAATGTCATAATTGCTTTTAAACATAGTCACAAAACTAAAATTTTTTTTCTTGTAAATATTTATTTTCCATTTTTCGCATTATTTCTTTTTCATGTATAGACTTGTCGTTGTATCCTATTAAATGCAATATTCCATGTATCATAACCCTAGAGAGCTCCTTTTTAAATGTGGTTTCATATGTATTAGCATTTTCTTTTACGCGATCAATACTAATAAAAATGTCCCCCAATAAATGCTTTTTAAAAGAGTAGTCTAGTGTAATAACATCTGTTAAGGTATTATGGTTCAAATATTTTTTGTTTAATTTTTGCAAATAAACATCAGAGCAAAACATAAAATCTATTTTGAGGGCGAGGCGGCCTTCTTTTTCTATACAATCCATTAGCCAGGATTTTGTTGGAATAGATTTTGTAAATTCGGGTAGGTCTAAAAAAAAGTAATTTATTTTTTTCATAAATCAGAGCTATTTAATAATAAGTTGAAATAATTACTTACTTTTTTCTTGTAATAATTAGTTAGTGAAGGGGGGGTTGTTTTTAATAGCTCAATTTGTTTTTGTTTCTCTATCTCATGTTTTAATGACACATCATTTTTAATTTTCTCATAATTCACGCCCTCCTTTGACTCCCTTTCTTTTGATTCATCTTGCTCTCTTAGGGCGTCTTCTAATTCTAATAGCCGGGTCTCTATTTCTTCTTGTCTTAATATGGTTTCTTGAGAAATATTTTTGTTTGCAATGTCTTCTTCATTTTCTTTCATTTTTTCTATTGCGTCTTTTAGTTTGATTTGGTCCTCGGGGTTTTCTAAATTTTGTTGAATTTCTTCAAGCGCCATTCTTATTTGTTCTTGTTTTGCTAACATTTCTGCCAATTCTTTTGAAAAACCACCATTTCCATTATTATTTTCACACTCTTTTTTTAAGTTTTCTAAATGTTCTTTTAGTTCTTTTTGCATTTGCTTTAAATCACCTGGCTTAGGCTGTCCATTGCCGGGCTTTTCACACTCTTGGGAGCTAGGTAAGTCAGATGCTAATTCTTTTTGCATTTGCTCTAGAATACTTGATAATAGCACCGCTAAATTATTGGCAGATGTCATGACATATTGTTGTTTAGACGTCCCTTTTGAAGTCTCTCTTTCTCTAAAATAGTTTATTGCAGATTCTGTTTTTTCTTGTATTTCATTTATTTCTCTATTGATAGTGGCGGATATTTGTGGCACACGCGTGCTTAATGCAAAAAGAGAGTCTTCAATAATTTTAGCATCATTTCTTAAGTCACCCTGTTTGTGCATAAGCTGTATATATTTTGGGTCATCGCTATAAAGTAGGGCAAACTCTAACATTAGATTTTCCTCTTCTTTAGAAAAATAAACCAAGTTTTCTAGTATCTGCCTTAGCGTTTCAATATTTTCTTTTTGCTTTTCAGTAGATTTTTCTTTTTGCTTGCTTTTTAGGTCACTAGATAGATTGTCTATTTTTTTAGAGGATAATTCTTGTGACTTAGATGCCCGCTTCTTGTTGTTTTTTTCTAATTGGTTTAAGCTGTTTTCTATCATTTCTTCAATTTCTTGCTGCGCATTTTCTGTATTTAATTGATCATTCCCGCCCAACTCTTTATCTAAACTATGTAGCTCCTTTAATTCGTTTTTTAAATTTTTAAATTTTTCTAAATTTTCATATTGCTCTTTTAGAAGGTCTTCTTTATTTTGATTTTTATCTAACGACTTTTCAGACAATTCTTTTTCTTTTTTTGCCAAATTGTCTAGTTGGTCAATAACGCTTTCTAGTTTTTGCTCTAGTTCTAATTGCTTTAATAGTTTTAGGTTTCTGTCTAATTCCTTTTCAATGTCTTCATTAGATAATTGTAATTTCTTTAAACTTTCTTGCAGGTCGGACTTGTCTAATTCTTCTAATGACTTTTCTATTTCTTCTAATAGCTCTTTTATTTCATCAGGTATTATTTCCTCAAACAACTTTTCTATTTCTTGTTGTTTTTTTAAGACAGATTCACTTAATTTTTGTGTATTGTCTCGATTTTCTCTATTATTAATTAATTTGTTTTTTAACTGTTCTATTTCAGTGTTTAGTTGATTGTATTTTTTTAAAACCTCTTCAATTGCAAGCTTATCTTGCCAGTCAACCTCTTCATTTTCAATTAAACTTTTTTCTAATTGATCTAATTCTTCTTCTAGTTCTTTTAAAGATGCTAGTTGATCTGCTATTCCAGATTCCACAAGGTTTTGCTCTTCCTCATATTGCTTAATCAATTCTTCTTTAGTTGGCTGTATTATTTTAAATAATTTTGTTTTACTTTGTTTATATCCATTAATTAAGTCATTATCATATACTGTAAAAAGAAAGGATATTTCAGCTTCTTGTTCTAGCCCTAATTCTTCCAGGTTAATTGTTTCAAAAAAAACTTGAGAAGGATTATCAACATCAATATTTAGTTGCTTATTAATTGTGGTTTCTTTTGTGTTAATAGATAAAACTAAACTATGGAATCCATAGTCGTCACCAATAACCCCCTTAACAAATCTTGTATTTAAATTTGTGCTGTCTATAACCTCTTCTGCGGAAATAGTTGGAAACTCATCTTTTATAACATCTATAAAGTATTTTATAGAGTCTTCAAACACCTCAAATTCATTAGCCAGACTGATTGAGTATTCAGATTTTGTATATATAGACTGTTCGATATAAACCTCATTATTTTGGACAGTTAGAATACTGTCAAACTCATTAATAGAGAATGCAATTTGCTGGGTGTTTTTAGAGTTAAATAACCACGTAACTAAACTTCCTTCAGGGACCTGTATAAAGCCCAAATCCTTTATTTTTATAGCCTCTAGATTTGTATAGGATGGTGGGTTAATAATTACTTCCATATTTTTTATCATAGGAGCAGGAAGGGTTTTTAGCACCATTAAATCAGACCAGGTTTCTTCAGAAAAAAGCTCGAAGTAAATGTCTTTTTTAGGGGCTTTAAAAACATACTCAAAAGAGTTTTTGTTTATTTTTTGAGTAATGTAGCTTGCATTATTATATTGTATAAAAATATTTTCAGGTAACTCATTTCCAGTTGTTTTGATTTTTAATACAAAATCTTTTTTTTCCAATGTTTGTAAATCAGATGTTATAATAAAATTAAAAGGTGGTGGTGGCTCAAAATCATTATTATATTGAATAATTCGATTAGTACCGCTGGAAATTACATCAGAATAACCTGCAAAAAAAATGATGAATAAAATCATAAACGGGATTAAAGAAAACTTTAAATATTTAAATGTAGTGCCCCAATCTATAGCTGATTTAAATTTAAATAGTTCAATTTTTTTATATTTTTTTTTGATACTTGCGGCGATTAATCCCCCCCCAAAGTCTTCTGTCAAACTTTTGAGCTCCAAGATATTAATTAGCTTATCTTCTATTTCCGGGAAGTGTAATCCAATAATTTTTGCAGCTTCTTTATTTGAAATTCTTCTTTTTGTTAATTGTAGTAACTGTATTAATGGAAAAAACACAAACTTAATTGCCAAAATAGCAGCAACTGATAGATATGTCCAAAATAAAATTTTTCTAAATGAACTATTTAAAAATGAAAAATATTCAATAACACAAAAAACAATAAATAGTAATAATAAAATTGCAACAATAGAAAACAACCCTCTAACAAGCATGTTTGTATAGTAAGACTTGGTAAACTTATTTAATCGCTCTATTAATATATTGTAACTATTATTCATACTACAAAAGTAATACCTTTTTGATTAACTGATTTTTCATCGTGCTAAAAACATTTATAAATAAACTATATTTGTCACATATTTTTTGAGTTATCATATAAATTATGGCAAATCATAAGGTCATTAGAGTTCGTTTTGCACCAAGTCCAACGGGTCCCCTACATATAGGCGGCGTTAGAACAGCTTTGTATAATTATTTATTTGCGAAGAAAAACAAAGGGGTATTTGTTCTTCGAATAGAAGATACGGATCAATCTAGATATGTGCCAGGTGCAGAAAAATATATTTTAAATAGTCTTTCTTGGTGTGGCCTTTCTATTGACGAGGGGCCCTTACAAGGAGGGAAGTACGGGCCCTATAGGCAATCAGAAAGAAAACATATATATAAAGATTATGTACAAAAATTATTAGACTCAGGTAAAGCATATTATGCATTTGATACAGCAGAGGAACTAGAGGATATGAGAAAAAGCATGAAAGAGGCGGGTCATCCCTCTCCTCAGTATAATAATATTACGAGATCGAATATGAAAAATTCCCTTTCCCTTTCCAGGGAAGATGTTCAAACACGTTTGGATAGAGGTGATAAATATGTAGTTAGGGTTAATATACCAAGAAATGAAGTGGTTAAATTTGAGGATAAAATTAGAGGCTGGGTTTCATTTAATACTAATTTTTTGGATGATAAAGTGCTTTATAAATCAGATGGAATGCCAACCTATCATTTGGCCAATGTTGTAGACGATTATTTGATGAAGATATCTCATGTTATAAGGGGTGAGGAATGGCTCCCATCAGCCCCGCTACATGTGCTTTTATATAATTTCCTAGGCCTTGAGAATTATGCCCCAGTTTTTTGTCACTTACCTTTAATTTTAAATCCAGAAGGAAAGGGCAAGCTTAGTAAAAGAGACGGCGACAGATTGGGCTTTCCAGTTTTTCCATTAGAATGGCGTGACGCGGAAAAAGGAATTGAAATTAGTGGATATAAAGAGTCAGGTTTTTTGCCAGAAGCATTTATTAATATGTTAGCTTTTTTAGGCTGGAACCCAGGGTCTTCACAAGAAATTTTTTCTCATAAAGAGCTTATAAACATATTTTCTTTAGAAAGAGTTAATAAATCAGGCGCTAGGTATAATTTTCAAAAAATGTTATGGTTTAATCAGCAATACTTAAGATTCATGTCCAATGATCAGTTGGCTAAAATGATTGACCCATTAGTTCGTGCAAAAAATATTTCCAGTACACATAGTCATATAATAAAATCTATAGAAATTATAAAAGAAAGAATAACATTTCCAGAGGATATATTAATAGAGGGAGAATATTTATTTTTTTCTCCAAAGGATTATGATGCAAAAACAGTAAATAAAAAATGGAAACAAGAATCAGTTAGTCATTTACTTAATTTAGTTAAAAAAATCAAGGTTTTAGATGATTTTTCGGCCATTAATATAGAGAAAGTTTTTCAGTCTTATTTGAGAGCTAATGATGTGGGATTTGGAAAAGTCATGCCAGTATTAAGACTGTCTGTTACAGGAAAAGGCATGGGCCCTTCTATGTTTTTAATTATGGAGCTTTTGGGGTTAAAAGAAGTTTTACAAAGAATAGATATGGCCTTTAAAAAATTAGGAAATGGGTAGGATTGTGGTTAGGGATTTATATTCATACGCTTACCATGGGTGCCTGGATGCGGAAAAAAAGATAGGTGGACATTATAAAACAACATTATGGGTTGAAGGAGACTTTTCTAAGTCTGAAAAAACAGATTTATTAAAAGATGCAGTAGATTACGAAACTTTAGGGCTAATTGTACAAGAGCAAATGAAAATTTCCTCCAATTTAATTGAACATGTGGCTCATCGAATTTTAAACGAAATAGAGATAAGGCTCTCAAATTATGATTTACTCAATGTAGGAATTAAGGTTGTAAAAATAAATCCACCAGTTAAAGGCGATGTTCCACAGGTAGAATATATTAAAGAGAAAAAGTATAAATAAACGTATGTAACAAATTTTAGTTAAGTTTACAATCTAATTAAAATAAAAAGGTCGGATGGCCGAGTGGCTAGGCAGTGGTCTGCAAAACCATCTACACCGGTTCGAATCCGGTTCCGACCTCTTGATTTTATAATTGTTAGTCAGAAAATACTTTGCGCGTCCATCCTGGACTTATCAACAAGTTTTTAACAATTTCTCTTGTAATTGAAATATTTTTTTTTTAAATTAACTGCTGGTGGAACGTGCCCCATTTTGTATTTTTTTTGCATTTTCTTGCCAAATAACAGATATATAAATTAATATAAAAAGACTCCTTTTAGGGATGATTCTCTTAGAGAGGGTTTTTGTATTTTTTGTATTTTTTTTAAAAAAAATACCCCAAAACTTAAAAAAATAATTGTAAAAAAAGTAGCTATGAAAAAACAATTACACACTATGAAAGCAATGTTGGTGGCAATGTTTTCTTTTTTATTTTTAACACTTTCTTATTCTCAAGCTGTTGATGTAACATTTGATTTTACAGTAACAGATGCTAATATGACCGTTCAAGTTGGAGAAGATGTTTGTCCAGATTGTACAGTTGGAGACCTTTTAGGTGCATTTTTTGAAAATGACGCTGGTGAATTACAATGTGCAGGTTATCAACCATGGACGGGTACACAATTAGCAATTGCTGTTATGGCATCTGAATCAGGTCTTGATAATGGTATGGCAGCAGGAGAGACTATTCAATGGGTTTTGTGGGACTCGGAAACAGATACAAACTATTTACTTGATGCTGTTATGAACAACTCCCCTCCATTTTCAGATACCTTTATAGCAAATGGATTTGGACAAATTCTATATCCTCTTGTTATTTCAACCGGATCTGATTGCGCAGATGATGATGCGGCAATGACGCCAATGGATTGCGCAACAGCAGTTGCCGTTTTTGGTTGTGAGGGTGATTGGGGTGGTGTTTCAATTTCTGACGCTTGTCCTGTTACATGTGACTCTTGTCCAGAAGACTGTGCAGATGATGATACATTAATGGCCCCAATGGATTGTGCAACAGCAGTTGCCGTTTTTGGTTGTGAGGGGTCTTGGAATGATATGTTAATTTCTGACGCTTGTGGCGTGACATGTGATGCTTGTGGTGGCGATGCAGGACCAGTATTAGGATGTACTAATCCAGATGCAGATAACTATAACGCTTCAGCTACAGAAGATGATGGTACTTGTGTTATTTCTGGATGTATGTGTGATTTAGCAATGAACTACGACTCTTTGGCTACAGAAGATGATGGTACTTGTGTAGTACTTTCAGGTGGTTGCGCAGATGATTCTGCAGAAAATTATTCAGGAGATTCCTGTGCCTCAGCTACTTATTTGGAACCGGACTGCTCTTATGGAACACTTCCTTTACCTGATGACTGGACATTTACAGTAACAGATGCTAATATGACTATTCAGGTTAGTGCAGATGTAGTTACTTTTAATGGAGCAGAGCCACCACTAGGTTCTTTATTAGGAGTTTTCTTTACTAATGACGCCGGCGAATTACAATGTGCTGGTTATCAAGAATGGACAGGTGATCAATTAGCTATTGCTGCTATGGCATCAGAGTCTGGTCTTGATAACGGCTTTGCTACTGGCGAATCATTTACTTGGGGAATACAAATTGGTGGAGACTCATTTATTGCAGACGCGTCATCAATGAATGGCGAGCCTCCATTTTCGGAGACTTTTATAGCTAATGGCTTTGGTCAATTATTAAGTGCTGAATTTTCGGGTGAATCTTCAACAGTATTAGGATGTACAGATGCTACAGCATGTAACTATGAAAGTTCAGCAACAGAAGATGATGGTTCATGTATTTATGCAGACGCTGGCTTAGACTGTGATGGTAACTGTTTAGCGGATGCTGATGGTGATGGCGTTTGTGATGGTGATGAGGCTGCTGGTTGTACAGATGGGTCAGCATGTAACTATGATGGCTCAGCAACAGATGACGATGGTTCATGTACATATGCAGATTCAGGCTATGATTGTGCGGGTAACTGTTTAGCGGATGCTGATGGTGATGGCGTTTGTGATGGCGATGAAGTTGCTGGTTGTACGGATGGATCAGCATGTAACTATGATGGCTCAGCAACAGATAACGATGGTTCATGTACATATGCAGATTCAGGCTATGATTGTGCAGGTAACTGTTTAGCGGATACAGATGGAGATGGCGTTTGTAATGGTGATGAGATAGTGGGTTGTCAAGATAATGCAGCATGTAACTTTAATCCAGATGCAACTGATGAAGGCTTTTGTGAGTTCTCTTCTTGTGGTGGCTGTATGGAAGAGGCTGCATGTAACTATAACTCTTTAGCTACACTAGATGATGGTTCTTGTGAATATTTATCTTGTGCAGGCTGTACAGATGCTTCGGCATGTAATTATGATGGATCTGCTACTATAGAAGATGGATCATGTACCTATGCTGATGCAGGCTATGATTGTGCAGGCAACTGTTTATCTGATTCAGATGGAGATGGCGTTTGTGATGAGTTTGAGGTAGGTGGTTGTACAGATGCTTTAGCATGTAACTATGATGGATCAGCAACAGATGATGATGGTTCTTGTACATATGCCGATGCAGGTTATGATTGTTCTGGTAGCTGTTTAACTGATACTGATGG
>Ga0115011_10003172_pt1 | contig 11209 bp, 10 predicted proteins | sample TroAtlMetagenome_2_FD_88705 | JGI IMG/M metagenome (GOLD analysis project Ga0115011, IMG submission 88705) | Marine eukaryotic phytoplankton communities from Atlantic Ocean - Tropical Atlantic ANT8 Metagenome | ecosystem: Environmental > Aquatic > Marine > Oceanic | place: Tropical Atlantic... | reverse complement strand
TGCCGTCCTGAGAATTGCCGGCTATGCGGATGACCGCCTCTGAAATGCGGGAGGACTGGGAGCCACTCCCAATATCATCCCCCGTAGCTGCCGATTGGCTCATTGAAAAAATGGATTATTTCGATCAAAACGCCCCCTGAACCGGGAGAGCCGCCGACGAAAGTAGCATTGCCTTTTCGGGTGTCAAACGATTATGGCGGTTGATGGAAAAAATTATATCCGCACCGCCCCCGCGCCCTCATCCGGTCAACTCGCCGCGAATCAGCCCCATCAACTCATCGTACTCCTCTGCGGACCGGAATTGTGGGAACTCTGCCTTCACATTGTCCGGTGAGCGAAACAGAAAACCGGTGTCCGCCTCGCCCAGCATTGTCGTGTCGTTGTACGAGTCGCCGGCGGCGATCACCCGGTAGTTCAGGCTGCGAAACGCCCCCACCGCCTTGCGTTTCTGATCCGGCTGCCTCAGCCGGTAGTTGGCCAGCCGCCCCTCGGCGTCGATCTTGAGGTCGTGGCAAAAAATCGTCGGCCAGGCGAGTTGCTCCATCAGCGGCTTGGCGAACTCCAGGAACGTGTCCGACAGGATCACCACCTGCGTGATTGACCGCAGCTCATCGAGGAACGCCTTCGCCCCCCCGAGTGGCGCCAGCGTGCCGATCACCTCCTGAATATCCGCCAGCTTCAGCCCGTGCTCGTTCAGGATCGCGAGTCGACCGGTCATCAGCTCGTCGTAGTCCGGGATGTCACGCGTCGTCAGCTTGAGCTGCTCGATCCCGGTCTTCTCCGCGAACGCGATCCAGATCTCCGGCACAAGCACGCCCTCAAGGTCCAGAGTGACAATGGTTTGCTGATTCATGTTTTCAACCCGCCCCCCGACGGGAAACGACGCGGACTGTTGTCCGTGCCCCCGCGGGTTCAAGCAAGCCCAATCGCGCTTGGCCAAGCAGGGGCGCACCGCAACTTCGCCCTTGAAAATTCGGTGGACTGTAGGTAGCTCAGGCCGCGTGGTTCTGTTGGTGGACATTGGCAACACGCACACCCAAGCCGCGGCGGCGGATGCCGAGCGCGTCGTGGCCGATGTGACGTTTCCGAGCGAAGCCATCTCGCTTGGCCAAGCGGAGCCGCACCTGGCCAAGCTGCTGCGCCTGGCCAAGCGCGACTCCTTCGCCGGGGCCGTTTTTTGCAGCGTCGTGCCCAGGCTGAACTCGCCGCTCAAGCAACTGCTCCGCAAACGATGGAATTGCCCAGCACTGCAACTCACGCCAAGGACCGTGGTCGGCATCGGGATCGATTATTCCAAGCCAGGCTCGATCGGCGCCGACCGCCTGGCCAACGCCATCGCCGCGCAGGCGCGTTTCGGCGGCCCGGTGGTCGTGGTGGACTTCGGCACTGCGGTGACGTTTGACGTCGTCGACGCCAACCAAAAATATACCGGCGGCATCATTGCGCCGGGCCTCGCGGCGATGACCGATTATCTGCACGAGAAAACCGCCCTGCTGCCGCGCATCAAGATCGCCGAGCCAAAGTCGGTCATCGGCAAAAACACGGAACAGGCGATGCTCAGCGGTGCCGTGTTCGGCTATCGCGGCCTGATCACGGAACTGTTGGCACAATTGAAAAAGGAGTTGGGCACCCGGAGACTCCCGGTCGTGGCGACCGGCGGCTACGCCGCGTTGATGGCAGAAAAGATGCCGGCCATCCGTGCCGTCGAGCCGCGGCTCACGGTGGAGGGGCTGCGGTTGGTCGGTCTGGCGCACCGTCCGGCGTGGTGGCGGACTTGAACTCGATCGACTCCGCCACGCGCAGTTTCGGGTTCAGCAACTTTCGCGCGCGGTCAAACGCCTCCCGACCCTCCTCCGCCTTGCCAAAGGCATTGTACATCACCCCAAGGTTGTGCCATGCCTCGCCAAAATTGTGATCGGCCTCGATCGCCTTGCGGTACGAACGCAGTTTCTCCTGCGGATTGCCGAGCTTGCCCTGCAGCACCCCGAGGTTGAACCACGCCTTGGCGAACTTCGGCGAAAGGATCAGCGCCTGCTTGTAAGCATGAATCGCCTCGCCATCCCGCTCCTCCCGCGCCTGCGCCACGCCGAGATTATACCACGCCTCCGCATATTTCGGGGCGATCTCGATCGCCCTGCGATACGCCTCCAATTCCTCGTCCGGCTGCTGCGTCTGGCCAAGCGCGGCACCGAGATTGATCCACGCCTTGGCATCGCGCTCATCGATGTCTACTACCCGCCGGCACAACTCCAGCGCCACCTGCGCGTCGCTCCCCCCCAACGCCTTGGCCGCGAGGTTTCGGTGGTAGCTTTTGAACGATTCCTCGAACGCCTGCCTCGCCTCGTCCGCCCGACCTTCCTTCTCGTGCGTAAGGCCGACATTGAACCACGCGCGCGCATCATCGGTGGTCATGCGGGCCGTATTGCGATAGGCGGCAAAGGCATTTTGCTGCTGAAGATTGATCGGCCGATCCGGCGTGGCATCCGGATCGTCATACGAGTTGGGCAGCGTGTCGCGCAACTGCAGCGCGATGGCATCCGACTCACCGCCAAGCGCCTGGCGAAACGCCAGCAACGCCTCGTCGCGCCGGCCGATCAGCCACAGCTCCACGCTGACCTGATGCAGCTCCGCCGCCTCCGCGTTGTCCGGTGTCTCAGCCATAAAGACTCGGCGTTTTTTCTAGGGAGTCAGCCGAGGGGCGGCAAGGTTTTTTGCACTGAAGGTTGACCTAGGCCAAGCGCCGGTGGACGCTCCCCGCGACATGGCAGCCAATGCTGAATTAAAAGTGAACGAGGGCGACACGGCACCGGATTTCACCGCGCCCACCAACGGCGGAGGCGAGGTGTCGCTCAGTCAGTTTCGTGGTCAGGCGGTGGTGCTCTACTTTTATCCGAAGGACAACACGCCGGGCTGCAACAAGGAGGCGTGCGGCTTCCGCGACAACCACGACGCGATCACCGCGAAAAACGCCGTCGTGCTCGGCGTCAGCGCCGACTCGGCGGACAAACACGACAAGTTCATCGAGAAGTTCGATTTGCCTTTCACGCTGATCGCCGACGAAGACAAGTCGATCTGCGAATCCTACGGCGTGTGGGGTAACAAGTCGTTCATGGGCCGAACCTTCCTCGGCATCAAGCGGATGACTTTCCTCATCAACGCCGACGGAGTCGTCCAAAAAGTCTGGCCCAAGGTCAAGGTCGCCGACCACGCCAACGAAGTGCTCGAAGCCCTTGGCGAATTGGGAGACTGATTGGGGGAGCGCACGCGGCTCGCGTGCAGCTTTTGGCGGCTCGCCAAAATCAAAAATGACAAATCCGATCAGCGCCCGGCGCGCTGGGGACAGCACGCCCTACCTTTATTGCACCTCAGACGCGGGTGATTTTTTCCAGCTCACGGAGGCGTTTGTTGATCTCGGTGCCGGTGGTCTTGATCGTGCGATTAAGCCCAAAACCCTCGCAGCAAAACGAGGCCACCACACTGCCGTAAAGGATCGCCTTGCGGATGTTCGCATCGATCGAGCCACCGGTCTTCGCGAGGTATCCCACCATCGCACCGACGAACGAGTCACCCGCCCCGGTCGGATCCTCCACCTTCTCCAGCGGAAACGCCGGCGCGACGAACAGCCCTTTTTTCGAAGACAGAATCGCGCCGTGCTCGCCCTTTTTCACGATCACATATCGCGGGCCAAACTTGTGCAGCTTGGGCAAGGCCGACACCACGTTGTCGTCGCCGGTCAACTGCCTCGCTTCACTGTCGTTGAGCACCAGCATGTCGACGCGCTTGAGGAGACTGCGCAGGTCGTTCATTGCGACGTTCATCCACAGATCCATCGTGTCGGCCACGATGAACTTCGGCTCGTCGAGCTGGTCGATGATCGCCTCCTGCGCCCCGGGCGGGTTGTTGGCGAGCAGGACATATTTCGCCTTGCGATGCGCCGCCGGCAGCACCGGTGAGTAGCCCTCCACCACGCCCAGCTCCGTGCTGAGTGTGCGGCGGTTGTTCATGTTCACCTCATACTCGCCGGCCCAGTGGAAAGTCTTGCCCTCGCGCACCTTCAGGCCCTTGAGGTTCACTTTGTGTTTGTTGAACAGCGTCATGTATTTGCGCGGAAAATCCGTGCCGACCACGCCGATCAACTTGGGAGGCGCAAAGAAGCTCGCCGCCACCGCGGCATGGCTGCCGGAGCCGCCCAGCAGACGGGGGTTCTTTTTCTTCGGGGTGCTGATCGAGTCCAGCGCTGTGGAACCAAAAACGAGTAGGCTCATGTTGTGAATTCAGTTGCGGGTTTGTCCCGCTTAACCGGCCGCGGAGAGTAGGCGCTCCTTGAAGACACGACAAGCATGGGCCACGTTCGGCGCGCGAAGAATTGCCGAAACGACGCACACTCGCCTAGCCCCGGCGGCCAAGACTTCGTCGAGCGTATCGTGGTTAATGCCGCCGATCGCGAACCATGGCTGGTCGATGTTCGCCGCCGCCCAGCGGACGTACTCCAGCGTCACCGGCGGCCGCCCCGGCTTGGTCGGCGTGGCAAATACCGGGCCGATCGCCACGTAATCCGCCCCAGCATCGCAGGCGCGCCTGGCCTGCTCCGGCGCGTGGGTGCTCAGGCCAAGCTCGAGCGCTGCGCCGACTGGCTTCACCTCGTCGATGTGCCGGTGGCCGACATCGAAAAAATCCTCCTGCCCAAGGTGCGCCGTGGGTGCGCTGACCTCGGCGGCAATCCCGGGATGATCATTGATCACCAACCGTACGCCGGCGTCGGCCACGATTGGAGCCAAGCGCTTGGCCAAGCGCGTGACCTCCTCCTCCGGCCAATCCTTGGCCCGAAGCTGCACGAGATCCGCCCCGCCGTCGCAAAGCTGGCGGCACAGTACCTCGGGGTCGCGGCCATCGAGATAGGCCGAGTCAACGAACGCGTACAACAAACAATCCGCCAGCGGTTTCATACAGGCTACTTGGCCGCCTCGACCCGATACAGGTGTCCGCCGGTGCGCATGATGAACGCGTCCCCGTCCACCGCCGGTGTCGCCATGAACGGCTGCTTGGCCAGGGCGTTGCTGGCGATGACTTCGAGCTTGCGGCCCGGCCGTATCACCGTGGTAAGCCCCTCCTCGTTGAACAGGTAAATCCGTCCCTTGGCGTAAATTGGCGATGCCGAGTAAGCGCCCTTCAGTCGTTCCTTCCAGACGACCTCGCCGGTCCTGGCCTCGAGACAGGTCGCGATGCCCCCGCGGTTCACGACGAACAACAGGTCGCCCACCAGCAGCGGCGAGCATCGCTGCGGCATACTACGAATCGACTTCCACTTGATGTGAGTGTCGGTCACGTCGCCGTTGCCGTCGAGCCGGATGGCCCACAGCTCAGGCCGGTCGCGATCCACCGTGGCGAACACCAGCCCGTGGCCGGACACCGGACGGGGAGCGACCGACCACCCCCGATGCCTCACGTGCCACAACTCCTTTCCGGTCTCCGGATCGTAGGCGTACAGGCCTCGGCCAGCCGGGCTGACCAGTTGCTGGCCCTCGCCCCTCGGCACCAGCGCCGGCATGCAGTACGCCTTGCGGTGGTGAATAGGGAACGAGTCATAATCGAGCGAGCGCGGCGTTTTCCAAACCGTCTTCCCCGTGGCGATATCCAACGCGATGATGTACTGCACGTCTCGGCCGTCCACGTGCACCACAAACTTGTTCCCGATCAGCGTTGGCGAACTGGCCGGGCCGGCACCCGCCTCGTGGTCGCAATTCAGGTCGCGCCGCTTCCACAACACCCTGCCGCTGGCGGTGTCGAGACAGGCCGTGCCGTAGGTGCCAAAGTGCAGAACCACGCGGCCGTCGGCGATCACCGGCGTGGGCGTCGCGTAGGTGTTGTACTTCGTGATCCGCATGGGCTTGGCCACGTCGAACAAGTGCAAATCGTGAATAAGTTTTCCGGTGTCCTTGTCCACGCTAATGGCGAACAACTTTCTCCCGTCAGCCGTGGCCGTGGTCAGCCAAACCTGATTGCCCCAGATCACTGGAGACGACCAGCCCCTGTCGTGGATGGCCGTTTTCCAAATGACGTTTTCTGTCTCTGACCACTTCAGCGGCAGGCCGGTAGACGCTGTTTGCCCGTCCCCGCTTGGCCCGCGAAACTGCCACCAGTTTTCACCGGCCAATGCATAAGGCGATAAAATCCCAAAAAATAAGATAGAAGAGAGAAAAAGCAGATTGCATGAACAAAAAGATTTTCTGACTGTGTTGATTTTTGACATCAATGCGGAACTTAGAACAAAGTAGTTCGCATTACCCTAGCATAATAAAAAAAAGTATCAAGAGGCCTTTCTCTGATAGTGGAAAAGTGAAAATTAAATAAATAATTCTCGTTAGTATGTCATGGGGTCAAATTGTGTTTTTTTGATAGTTGAGCGCTTCGTGTAAGACTTTTTTGTTGTTGCACCAACCTCGATAATTTCTAGTTTGAATTTTCCTTGGATTTTATCTCCTAGGAGAAAACCAATACCAACTACATCTTCACCTTTTAAAGTTGGTAAGTTATTCAGCCTGCGGCCTCTCCAAGAAGGTTTAAAATCCTTGAATGGAAGATAGAAAGTCTGAACTAAATCTTTCTTGCTTTTAAATTCATTCGAATAATTTGCCCACCTAGACACCTTCGACTGGATTCTAAATTGGTACTTTCTACCATCCCCTTTAACCTTTAAGTAAATGCCATCTTCATTGGATAGATCATTGTTTTTAAGTTCGCACCTAATCGATGCAAAACCTCCATTATTTTCGAGAGAAAGATTACCTTCGAAGATAAATGCTGAAGAATTACTTGTCCAACGACTGGATGATCTACCTCCCATGACAGTGTCGTTTACAACCTTCCAGTTCAGTTTGGAAAGTTTCCCGTTTTGTTTGGAGAGTCTAATATCTCCGAAAAGAGATGTTGAAAATGAAACTACTAGCAATGCACAAAAAAATTTCATACTAAAATTTGTCAGTTTGTTGAGTTATGGCAAATTGTTACAAAAAAAACCTTTTTAGATCAGATCCATGCCTGTTTGATTTAAAGAAAACAGCAACAGACATTTATATTAAACTGATTATATATTTCTATAATTTTGTTTCTTAAAGATTCATATCTTGCTTTGAAAATCGATTTTGTTAATTTGCCTTTCCCTTCGGGGCTTGGTCGGAGCGTAGCTCAGCTTGGTAGAGCGCCAGTTTTGGGAACTGGATGTCGGGTGTTCAAATCGCCTCGCTCCGACCATTTTTTCTTTCTCCCAACTTCGATCCAAGCGCTTGGCCAAGTGCATCCAGTTCACTCCGTTTCTTTTAAATTATTGCCAAATTAATCGATTAAACAGAGATTTGGGCAGCTTGAAAAACACATTATTCACACTCGTAACGGTACTTTTGGTAGGCGCAATTGAGGTGTATTCCTCGGATGGTTTTTGGGATCACTCAAAGGTGCACAGGTTTCACTTGGAAATCTCCAACGCGGAATGGGAAGCCATGAAAGCGTTGGATCCAAACAAGGGGCAACCACCGGTAGACTCTTCAAAGACACCTGACGGGACAAAACATGAAGTACACCGGAGTCGTTTCCCATGGGCCACGGGCGCCATGACCATCAATGGGCAGCGGTTAAATGGCATCGGGGTCCGCTACAAGGGCAACGCAAGTTTCAATCTCATGCGCGGCAGCCTGAAGCGCAACATGAAGATTAAATTGGATTGGACCAATGACGACCAGAGCTACAAATCGGTGGAAACACTCAACCTGAATGCAGGAGGGCTTGACCCTTCGAAGCTGCGGGACGCGTTCAGTTACTGGCTCTTTCAGCAGGCAGGTGTGCCGGCACCTCGGACCACTTTCGCTGAGTTGACGCTGACTATTCCCGGACGATTTGAAAAGGAAACGCTTGGTCTCTTCACGATAGTCGAGCAGGTAAACAAGTCTTTCCTGAACGGTCGTTTCGGATCCAAAAAGGGCCTGCTAATGAAACCGGAAGGTATAGCCAGCGTGGAGTTCCACGGTGATGACTGGAGGTTTTATGCGCCACTTTACCGGCCAGACGACACACCTACGGCCGTGCAGACCAGACGCGTGATGGACTTCGCCCATCTCGTCAATCATGGCAACGAACAAGAGTTTCGTGATTCGATTGCCTCCTATCTCGATGTAGACGGGTTCCTTCGCTTCATTGCCGTGAACACCCTGATTGTGAACCTCGACACTCTGTTGGCGATGCCACAGAACTACTATCTCCACCTAGGCAGGGACACCAACAAGTTCGTCTTCTTTCCCTGGGATCTCGATATCTCATTTGCAGGTTGGCCGCTCGGCGGAAAACCTGCGGATCAAATGAACTTAAGCCTGGTCCACCCCCATTCCTCGGATGAACACAATCTCATAGACAGGCTGTTCGCCATCGAGCCTGTGAAAATGAAGTATGACAAGATCATCCGCGAGCTGGTTGATGGCCTCTTTTCAAGGGAGCAACTGATGAAGAAATTTGATGAACTGGAAAAAACTGTTCGGGATGCACGCAAGAGGGATAAGGCCGCCGTTAAGGCCCGAAACGAGCGAGGGTATCCCGCCCCGTTTGGTTTCCAACCACCCGGCATCAGGGAATTCATCAACAAACGGTCAACTTCGATTGAGCGCCAACTCAACGGAACGGAAACGGGATATATCTTCAAACACGGAAGACCCGGAGGACGACTGGGCCACTTGGCCAAGGGCAATTTTGGCAGGGGAAGGCTCGCGATGCACATTATGATCCAAGCTGACATAAACGAGAATCAGTGGGTCACAAAAGAAGAACTCCATACTATGCTTGGCAGGTGGTTCGATTCAATGGATCGTGAGCAAGCTGGAAAATTAAACAAAGCTTCCTTCATCAAATCTCTGCCCGAAGCCTTTTTCCAAAATAGTAGAAAGCCAGCCGGGCGAATCCCGGAACCCTACGTTGCCGAGGGACTGTTCGCGCTGGCAGATTCAGACAAGGACGGGATAGTCACCAAAAAAGACCTCACCACCTCCCTTAACCGGCTGCTGGAAAAAAAGGATTCGGACGAAAATGCAAAACTCAACCAACGATCCATGATGATCGGTATAAGATCCCTGATCCGCCAGTAGCGACAAACTGATCATTTTCGACAACATGAAACACTTACTAATCACTATCGCAGTTGTGCTGTTGGTGGGGTGTGCTCATGGGACGGTGCAACGCAAGGCGATTACATCGGACGACGCACCGGCTGCCCTCGGGCCGTACAGTCCGGGAGTTCAAGTGGGAGAATTCCTGTTTCTCTCGGGGCAGATCGGATTGAATCCAGAATCAGGCAAGCTTGTTGAGGGAGGAATCAAAGAACAAACGAAGCAAGTCCTGGACAATCTGGGGGCAGTGCTCAAGGAAGCGGGATGGATTATGACAACGTTGTCCGCGCAACGGTGTATGTCTCGGACATGAACAATTTCCAATCCATGAACAGCGCTTACAAGGGGTACTTCAACTCACCGCATCCGCCCGCCCGTTCAACGGTTGAAGTTCAATTGCTTCGCAAAGGAACCCTGGTGGAGATCGACCTAATCGCGACGGAATAATCCCTCTTTGGTGTGCTCCGGCAGAGCGGAGCAGCGACGGAGCTTTCGAAATTTAGTGCAGGGTACGCCGCAGTCGGTTTGGTAGAAACCGGGAACTGAGAACCGCAAAACCCTGAACCGCCGAAAGCGGTGTTGCGCTTCGCTTGCCACCGCAGTCCAAACTTGGCCAAGCGCTTGGCTTACCGTTTTTGGAACAGGTCGGATAGGATCAGTTGCCTTACCAGCGTCTTCACGCCGTGGCCTTCGTCGCGGGTGGCCTTGGCGATGGAATGGATTGCCTCCATGTCGTCCACGGTCATGACCCGGCGCAGGGCATAGGTGGCCAGTTGCTCAAGGAACGCCCCGGCCAAGCGCTCGTCCCCGGCGAGGAGTTTCTTGAACTCAGCCGGGTTCGCAAAGGTGCGGCCGTCCGGCAGCTTGCCAGAGGCGTCCACCGGCGGGTCGTCGCCCACGCCGCCCTGAACCCGCTCTGTGATACGCCAGCGGCCGATGGCATCGAAGTTTTCAAACGCAAGGCCAAGCGGGTCGATCTTGGAATGGCACGAGACGCAGTTGGGGTCGGTGGCATGCACCTCAAGTTTGGCCCGGATGGTGGTCTTCGGCTTGTCACCCACGACCGGCTCCAGCGGGTCGACGTTCGGCGGTGGTGGTGGTGGCGTGTGAGCGAGGATCGCCTCGGACACCCACGCTCCCCGGTGCACCGGCCGATGCCGTGTACCATCGGATGTCAGCGAGAGGATCGAAGCGTGGGTCAGCATCCCGCCACGCCCGGTTTCCGGGCCAAGCGCTACGCGCGTCAATCCGTGTGGATGCGGCCCGGGCAAGCCGTAGTGGATGGCTAGGCGCGAGTTGAGCATCGTCCAGCCGGAATCAATCGCCTCACGCAACGGCAGGTTTTCGTGGAATAACTCGGCAAAGTAGGCGGTGGTTTCCGCCACCATGCTTTCCTCCAGCCACGGGTCGTACTCGGGGTAGAGCTTGGGGACGGGCTGAAACATGCCCACCCGATGCAGTTGCAACCACTGCGCCGGAAAGGACTCCAAAAAACGGGTGATCTTCGCGTCGGCCATCATGCGATCCACCTGCTGCGCAAGAGTGTCGGACCGGTGCAACTCACCCGAGCCCGCGGCGGCAAAAAGCGGTTCGTCCGGCATGGAACTCCAGAGAAAGTAGGAGAGTCGGCTGGCCAACTCGAAGTCGTTGACCTTGGCCCGTTTTTCATTCGGCGACCCTTCCTCGATGTTAAAAAAACTGCGGGACACCAGCACGCTCGCGAGCGCCGAGCGGTATGCCGACTTGAAGGATTCGCCGGCCTCTTGCTCGGCCGCGATCAGTTTCACGTAACGCTCAACCTCGGCGTTCTGCACCGGCCGACGCCAAGCCCGCTCGGCGAATCGCTTAAGGCACGCCCGGACCTCATCGGCATCCGTTTTGTCTGCCGGCAGCAGGCCTTCGCGCTTGGCCAAGTCGACCTCAGTTTTCAGCGGCCCTTCGGTTTCGACCCAGTCGATGATTAGCAAAGGCATCACCGGCCTGCCTTGCTCGTCCACCACCTTGGTCCACGGGGAGGGATGCCTTGTTTTCAGGTTGGCAACCGAGTTGGTCGCCTCGATTGT
>Ga0115011_10003171_pt1 | contig 11213 bp, 15 predicted proteins | sample TroAtlMetagenome_2_FD_88705 | JGI IMG/M metagenome (GOLD analysis project Ga0115011, IMG submission 88705) | Marine eukaryotic phytoplankton communities from Atlantic Ocean - Tropical Atlantic ANT8 Metagenome | ecosystem: Environmental > Aquatic > Marine > Oceanic | place: Tropical Atlantic... | reverse complement strand
GGGATGATGCTGTTGCAGGTGATCTGGTGTCGTTCCGTCTTGGATTACCCGATGACCTTTCCCATGATGATTCTAAAAGTCTGTTCCTAGCTGTTGTTGGTGGTTTAGTCGATTAGATCTATCAGGTTCATCATTCGGTTTAACCATTGTCTAAAAGTCATCTTCTCTTTGGTTTGAATATGGGTTTTTAATTTCTGGATAAAGCAGTCAAGATTCTCTTCTGTGGTCTCTTGACTCCCACCATAATATTTGTTCTTATACTCTTCTGGTGTAGTAACCATCTGGGTTTTGGTAAGGTTCCTCTTCGTATATATCGGTTGACGACTGGTGGTTGATTGATGGTTTATTGACTAATCACAGGTTCACCATGTGTCGTGATAATCCATAAAAGTAAGTTCTTCAATATCGACCCCACTACTCCCGTCTAACCATTCTGAGAATTCTGACTTAAGTGCCTTTACAGCCAGCATTCTATTTTTACCTCTCAATTCCCGTAGTCGTTGGTTTGCATCTTTACTGGTATTACCAACGACCATTTCTAGTCTGTGTTTTTCGATCCATTCCATGATTCTTCAGGGTTGTTTGGTGGTTGTTTGATTCGTTGTTCCCATTCCAGATAGGAGGATGAGCAGTCTGGAGGTTCTGGTTCTTTAATCCCTTTAATCTTTTTCCACTTCTGGTATAAAGCACCCATCACCCATGATTGGGAAAGACTCTTGGGACCATTCTCAAGTAACTCCAACTCATATTTGCTATTGGTGTATCCCTTTAACTCCTCTCTCCAATTAGCATCTGGGGTTTCTGGTTTATCCATGTGATTAAGTGATTAGGTGTCGTAGGGGATTAGATCCAGCAATTGTTTCTTGTCATCTACTAGTCGTAGTCTCTTCTTCATCAACTTCGACTTTTGAACTGCACTCCTATAAGCATTCGGGTAGTGGTGCATCTGGGTTAAGTGATGCCATCTACCGAATTGGTCTTGCCACTCGATGTTCACTCGTTCCATTGGTTATTTGTTGTCTTGGCTGGCTGTTATAGGGCTGTTCTGGGGTTTTAACAACCATTAGACCCATAAGTATCTCTAATGTTTTTGGGGTGTTGAATTAGTTGTGTGAAAGAGTGATCTGGTAAAAATCACCAAATCACCCTTGTTCCCTGAAATTCTGGTGGTCGTGGTCTTATGGGTTTGCTAGTACCAATTCCACTAAATCCTTCTTTCTCAAATTGTTGATCCGTTTAATTCCAACCAACATTGACCTCAACTCCTTATTGGTCTTCTGGAGTAGTAGTTGTCGTTGGTCGATGAAAATTCCTTTTGTTCTAATGGTGAGGATGGTCTCTACTGCATCCACTACAAATAAAATCGAGAGGATGACTAAGTAAACCACCTGATCGGTAGTTCGTGTCATGTGTCTAGCTGTTAGAAAATTCTTTATTGGTCAGGAGGAGTCTTCTGGTCTCAACCCCTTACCAACACTGATATTTTACACTTGATTGATGGTTGATTGATGATTGATCACTGATTCACTTACCTAATGAAACTTTCTCAATTTCTCTTCTGCATTAGAAATCTCACTTAAGAATTTTTGTTTGTCTTCTTCTGTTGTGTCTTCCATCAGGAGGAACTCTTGCCACTCCTTTTTCTTTCCTTCCCAATATTCCTTATGTTCATCATCCGTTAGTCGTGCATCTATATCCTTGAGGTTTTCTTCTGCATCAGCAATTGAGACTCTTGCACTTTCCTTGTCATCCTCTGTATCAGCAGTTTTGAGGAAGTCTTTATTCTGTTCTTTGGTGTCTTCCCAGAACTCCTTTGATTCGTATAAGGATCTCTTGTTGGGTTCGTCAAATGGTTTGTTCATTGTTTGATCCAGATTAGTGTCGTCTCCCAATTCTTTTGGGTGTAGTGGAAGTCGTAGTTCCTAAGGGTTGATACTGCGACTGCGGATGGTGCCAGCATGTTGAAGGTTCTATCCCATAAGGTAAACCCTTCTTCTTCAGCAATCTTCGACAAAATAAAATCCATACTCACCATTCCCTTCTCAGCCCTTCTTGATGCATTCATTTTCATGATGACAGGGTGAAAAGTTCCTTCTTCTATTGGGTTGGTTTTAGGGTCATATCGTTTCATTGCATCTCCCATAGCCGCTTCCCACGATTCTTCTGTTGGGTCATTCTTCATTTTCATCATCAAGGGGTAGAAAACCTTGTCTGTAACTGAAGACTTCTTTATGAGTCTGTTGTAGTTTTTGAATGCATCTCTCATCATTTCCTCCCATACACTTTGATCCATGTTGGATAAGTCTTCTGGTTCGTCGGTGTATAGGTCAGGACAATTGAGATATGGAGGATCGGTAATGATTGCATCAAAGGTCTCCTTCTCCTTTGACAGGGGTTTCATAGCTATTCCATCCTCGTTGTAGAGGTTGTGTCTTCCTTCTGGGAAATGTTCATCTGCCACCTCCCATATACGATCTACATTTCTGGGATTCAGATCAAAACCAACTATCTCCATCTCCTTCCATAGTGCAGCCATTACATTCGTTCCTTTACCCATAAAGTTGTCTAATACTCTGGAGTTAGGGGTTCTGACGAAATACTCCAACAGAAATAGGGAATGATCTACAAATCCCGTGTAGTTGGGGATGTCTCTTCCTACGACATTTCCCTTCAGCACTCTGCACTCAGTGTGTTTGGAGACTTGTCTGCATATTCGTGATAGGTCATGGTCTTCTCGATCAAACCTCATTACAGACATGGGAACTCCCCACTTCTGTTTGAGTTCATGGACTAGCTGTGATTTCTCTCTGTCAGTGTGTATTTCTATCTTTGCAGTGTCGATATGAAACCTAAGTGCCTGATTTGGATCCTTTTCCGATAGTTGACCTACCTTCATTTGCACCTCTGGAGACTGTCTGGTGAGGTGTATAAGGTCGTTTAATGACTTCCGTGCATATTCGGTTCCTCGTAGTGCATTCCTCACCTGTGGGGTCAATTCCGCCACTTGTCTCTTAAGTCGATACATCTTGTTCGATGTACCAATTCGTTTAGCCAGTTCTTCTGTCGTTTCAGTATTTTCGTCTTCTGTATAACGATTTGATCCTCGTTTTCTTCTTTTACCAATTGATTCCAATATCCGTTCTCTTTCTAATATATGTTCTGCAGTTCCTATGTAACATAATTCATTTCTAATAAGGTTTTCGTCGATCTCAATTAGTTCTCTCTGTAAGTCCTCGTCTGTAAACACCTTTGATTCTATGGTCTTCCATCCCAATCTTTTAGCAGCAGCTAGACGATGAGCACCACATATTAGGGTGAAGTCTCTGTCGATAGAAATGGGATTGATGACTCCACAGGTCTCATATGAGTTCATTAGTTCTACTACCTTTCCATCATCCAGTGTTCGCAGTCTCTCTCCGACTCTTATGTCACCAACTGGTATTTGTTCTAGCATACTGCTTATAAAGCTGGTTCATTATGACTGGTAATTTTGGTGCGGTCTAGTTGTTGTTAAGAATAGAAACCAATTTGTTAGAATTTAGTTTAACAATTGTTCGGTGAATAAGTGATAATCACACAATCACACTTATTTCTAAAAAGTATTATTTTTCCTTATCTAATAATGTATCAAAATGTAAATAACAACGACCATTTTAGGTCTCCCCGTGTTATAGTGTATATAACAATTAAATATTCCTGCACAGGGTTCTCCCTGTTTCCTTCGATCAGACATTCCCACCCTGATCTGTCTAATCAACGCTGACTAAATCAAGTTGATTCTTCTTAATATAGTTCCCAGTTGTTGGGGTGAAACTAAGAAGTAAATTATACAAACGAACCTCGACAACTGAATATCACAAAGGAGATTATTCTCATGTCTAAGAGACATCATGGGGATATGAGTAAGGTTGGGAAATGGTTTTATAATCCCTCACACCTTGCAGAAGTAACCTCTGACATTGCATCCAATCCTTTTTGGGTGGAAGAGTCTGGTTCCGTTCAGCCCTTTCCTTCCGACAATTCGGGAGGATTACCTCAGTGTGTTGCCATCTATTTTCAACATGCATTACCAGCATTAGGTTTCTATAACTTGATTCTTGGTGATAATGCAGAGTTCGTTCCCGTTCAGATAAAGGGGAATATCGCTAGAGAAGTAGATCACAGATACATCTGTAACTACATCAAATATGCGTTTTCCTATCTTCCAAATGGGAATGAAATTATAGATGCCATGACCCAGAAATCCGATAGGTTTTTTGGTAAAAGGATCTTAACTTCATTACGACCACAACTCGATCTCACACCTCTCAAGGATAGTAGGGGTATTGCCTATCGTTTTTACAATAACGGGGTAGTGAAGATCAAATCAGACTCTTTTGAATTAATTGAGTATCCCGATTTACCTGAGGGTAAGTTCGTTTGGGGTAATCAAATCATCAATAGAGACTTCGACCTTCCATTAGTTGAGAACTTCGACAAGGACTCGTTCTTATCGGATATAACTAATGATTCTGGTAATGAATTCCATAAATGGTGCCAGAATTTGTGTAAGACACAAGAGGGTTCTACTTGGGTTTATAAACCTCAAAAGTTTAAGACCCTAGCTAGTGGATTTGGTTATTTACTGCATCAATACTGGAGTGAATACAAGTGTGTGATTCTCGTAGATGAGGATCTAGAGGTAGGTAAAGCCAACGGGAGAACTGGTAAATCGGTTGTTCTGATGGATGGTTTATCTAATGCACTTGAGACCGTAACGATAGATGCAGGTGCTATTAGAAAAGGTGCAGACAATAAGTTCCTTTTCAACTTCGTATCTCCATCTACTCAATACATCGCCCTAGATGATTCCCGTGAGGACTTTGATTTCAATACTTTGTTCTCAAAGATCACAGGACCACTTACTTGTGAAAGAAAGTATGGGGGTATGTACCAGTTCAGTAAAAATAGTAAACCCAAATTGAGTTTATCTAGTAACCACCCCATTATTGGTGATGGTTCTTCCTACATCGACAGACAGCATCTATGTGAAGTTGGTGGGTTTTATCGGTTCCACAAAATGGAATTAGGTAAATCACCCGATAAGTTTCATGGTGGTTATTTGTTCGATGAGGAATGGAGTGAGACTAACTGGAAGGAATTTGATGCATTTTGCGTCAAAACTCTTCGTTATTACCTAGATGTCTCTTTGGTTGGAGGGTCTGCATCAGACACTTACCAGCTAAAGAAACTAATAGGATCCGTTGGTTCTGGTGAATTAGTTAATACCTTGCATAGGTTCTTAACGACTAATGCAGGTGAGGAGACTTACGCCAAGAAAGTATCGGGTATGACTAGTAAAGAGGAGGATAGATGTTTGTTGGAGTTTGTTCAGGATTTATTACCTGAGGATTCTTTCACCATCAAACAATTATCTACTTCTTTGCACATGGTTGCATCTCACTTCGGGTTCCACATCAATCGGGGTAAAACCAGATCTCAAAAAAGATTTGGTAAACCAGAAAACTCAAAGGCGGTTAATTCTTACTTTATTGGTAAACCTAACGACCCTTTCGGTAGATCAACTTCTAAGGCTGACGATTTGGTAGATAATGACCCTATCAATCGTGTAGAAAAGAAGTTGTCTAAAGGAGGTAGTTCTACAAAAAAGGAACTAAAAACCCCTCCAACTAGACCTACTAAAAAGGTGAGTAAGGATACTGTTCTTGCATAGGTGTTAATAGGGGGTTAAGGGGTTTCTAACTCCTCACCCTCTACTTTTCTCTTCTAAATGTGATTGTGTGATTTTTATTAGATCACTCAATCACATTAATTTTGTAAACCTATTTTTTTATGATTCTATGCCCGTCTTACTAGCTGAAAAATCTAAAACTATTGAGAGAGTATATCTTGAGGAACAAGACATCGTTATTGAATATCCTTCTGGTTATGAATTTAGACCCACTAAGGAGGAGGATTATTCAGGTTTTATCGTTATGTCTAAAACTTTGAAGTATGGTCTTAACCGAAAAGGTGAAGTTGACTCTTCATTGGAGGATAGAGTCTGGGACTTCGTAAACGCCCAAGATTCCGTTCTATACCTAGACAATATTGGTGATCTTGCCATCTCAAGATCCGTTAGATTCCAATTCGATAATTTCGTTGAGAGTTCTGATTCCTTCTGGATAGGTGTTCCTTTCCCAGAAGGTAAAACCCGTAATCGTGACCTTTGGGAACTTATACAAGCTAAGGGATCACAACTAGGTTATAGAAAATCAAAATGGTGTGTTTGAACTAACCTGTCACAAAGGGGTCTTTATGACCCCTTTTTTTATATAAACCCTGTGCAGGATTTTTTATTTTCAGATTATTTTTTATATACAACTCACCCATGCACCCACTTTTGTAGGTTTAGGGATCCATCCGTTTTATAACTGCCCTTCCACTAACGGATCTGTTGATACAAATGACTTACGGATACATTCCCTAGCTGTTGTATTAGATGAATAGGTGCATCTCCATCCATATCCCTTATCTGCCCTGCAGGGTTCACTATGACCTCATGTAGTGTGTTTCCTCTACCGAATACAAGTCTTCTACAAACGACCTTCTCTTCATATAGGTCTTCCCATTCGTCTAGTGCATAGTTGGTTATATCCCTCTCAATCTGGTTCTGGAGGAGGTCTAGTTGTTCTATCTGTTCTTGTTGGTTCATATTAGTTTCTCCTTCTTCATTTGTTCATGCAGGGTCTCTACAGCAAGATCTATTACCTCATCATCCTTTGTGAATTCTGATTGTCTGGTAAGTCGGTTCTTGTATTTGGACTTGATCTCTTGGATCTTCTGTCGGGTCTTGTGATTCATGGTGTTTCCAGTTGTTTAATAATTTCCCATTTACTACTCATGATCTTTTTCATAAGGCTGTCGTATTTCCTAATAATCGTGTGTACCGTTGGAGAAAATCCTTGATCCCCCCATTGCATGTTGTAATCATCAACTATGTCTATGGTTTCTTCATTCATCTTCGACACCGACAGCATCTTCATTCTTGGGATCGTTCTAGTAACGGGTGGTCTCATTCTTGTTAGGTCTCTTGAGGAGTTGTCGTTCTTTCTTATTAAGTGAAGGAGATGATTGGTCATAGCCATTAAGAAATCCATAAATCCCTTCCACAAACATTCTCAATTCATCATCGTTGAATTTACCGATGATTCTCCTCACCTCATTCCTCACTACTTTCATTCTGTAATCGGTCAGCATTGATCATCCCTTTCATCTCCTTTTATATATGTGTATATACATTTTGGGATGAAGTTTTGTTAATCCCTACCTACAAATTCCTTTTTTTCGATACACCGCAGACTAAGACACACCTTCCAACTATGTTTTTTAAGGTATTTCTTATTAGCTGTTTCTGTATATACATTTACTCATATCCCCTACCAGCATTAGGTTTCTACACTTGATTGACCCTTGATTGATGGTTTATTGGTTGACGATTTACTTTCTATTCCGCCTTCTTTCCGTGTTTAGTTTTAGTTGTGTGAAAGAGTGATAGTCAAATCACTAAATCACCTTCCTTATCTAAAACTTATGCTGCGGTTTCTTCCTTACAAACCTTTTGAACTGCGGATAATGAAACTCCTGTAAGTGTAACTATCTTCCGTAAACTATGACCTTCGTTCCTCAACTTCCTTATATTTTCCTTCTTGACCTTCTCCAGTGTTGGTCTTCCACCAAGATTTCCATTGGTTCTTCTTCTGTATTCGACACTCTCACGACTTCGTTCCAGTATCAGATTCCTTTCCACCTCCGCCAATCCAGTTAGTAACCCCACGACTAGAGGTGCCATCTTTCCTAGAGATTTCGTATCTATAAGCCCATCTAGTGTTTTTACAAATATCCCTCTGGTGTGTAGGTCATGGAGGATGTTGACCACTTCGTTTTGGGTTCTTCCTGCCCTATCCAATCTGGTTAGACATAGGGTGTCTGATTCTTCCAATACCGTTAGAACTGCCTGTAATTGTGGTCTTTGTTCTGCAGGGGTTCTACTACTCACTTTTTCGGAGAATACCTTTGTGCATCCAGCATCTTCTAATTGTTGGATCTGACTATCGACCTGTTGATGACCCGTAGAACATCTTGCATAGCCGTATATTCGGTTCATGGTGTGTTGTTTTCTATACCCTATAAGAACTATAACAGAAACACCCTTTATGAACACCCTTTTGTCGATGTTTAGTAGCTGTTTTTGTTGTATCTCCTACCCCTGAGTAAAAACCACACCTTTATTGGTTGTTGATTGATGGTTGATTGATTGTTTATAGACCTTTATCCAGCATCTTTGCATCTACACATTCCTCATGCCATGTTTCCAAGACTTCCTCTGATGTCGTTAGGATCTTGTGTCTCGCCAATATCCCCCACACTTGCCAGTAGATCTTCTCTACCTGCAGTGGTTTCCCTTCATATCCCACTAGTGCATCAGAGTCTTCTATTGATTCATGTATTGCTAGTACCGATTTGATTACAAGTGTCGTTTTCCCAGATAGTTCATTTGCCTTTTTGAATTCTTCTTTTGGGAGTATTGGGTATTCATCGATAAAGGTGTCTAAGTCTAGTTCCCGTCTAGCTGTTGGATTTTCTTCTTTTTTCAGGAAGTTCAATTCATAAAACATCCTTTTGACGATTTTTTTAATCGGATTGGTCATGATTCCTCGTTCTTATGATCATTTTGGGGGATTTTTAGTGTTTTATCTGCATTTTTAATCGATCACTAGGTGTTTGCAGTCTCCAACCCATACCTCACTCACTGGTCTTCCGTGTTTATCCATACCTATTGGGATTGGTTTAGAAGGTAGTGGTAGTGGTCGTAGTGGTTTATCTTCTGCACCAAATCCATTCGGTTTAGGTCGTCGTCTTATCCCTTTGGAATTGCACTTTTCGACTGCATCTCCTATCGATTTCGCCATTGGGGGATTAGTTTCCTTCCGTTTTGGTTTTTGGCTGTTGGTTTTTTCTTTCAAGAGAGAATTGATTTTATTGATATTTGGAGTCTTGAGAACATGACCTGACGCTGGTGTCGATTCGTGATGCTCTTTTGATCCTTTTTGTTGTGACCTATATCTGTCTTGCACCGTTCTGGGTGAATACTGTAAAAGTTCCTCTTCGTGTTCAGGGATTGCATACCAGTAGTCTCTTCTATACCTCTGTTTCCATCGTTGTTCCCTCCTAAGTAGGTTTGCATCGGATAATTCCTTTAATGCCCTATGGATACTCCGTGTAGAGGTCTCTACTAGGAATTCTCTTTCTAGTTGGTCTCGTAGTTGGTCAGCAGGTAAACGACTCCAAGCCGTTCCCTCCTGATCTATCTGACCTCCTTTTCCTTTCTTCGCAACATTTATCCAACCTCTAACTACGCCTAAGCACAAGCTGGCTAGTGGTGTGATTTGAATTCCCATAAAGGGTCTGTCACCTCCAATGAAGTGTTAAGGGACTTGACCTACTACCAAGAATTCTCTTTAATGGATCTACGAATGAGTTTCCGTTAGGAGATTCTTGGAACCCTTGAGGACTTCAACTCCTCAGGGGTTTCGTCATAAGTGGGTTATGTCGATTTAGTAGTTGTAATTGTTTTATCGTATTCCTACAAATTATCAATAGGTTCATCGGTCAAGTGTGTTCAGGTTCTAGTCGTTTTTTTATTCCTACTAATTCCATCGAGTCAATCGTCAATCACCTGTAAGTCAAGTAACTTCTGGTGTAGTTCCGTTTTTCTAGTCTCTACCTGCAGTTTTAATCAATCAAGTTTCGTTAGTAAGGTGTGATTTCGTGATTCTATTGTGATGGTTTATTCGTCATATCCTTTACTACAACTAGCATTATTAGAAAATCACACAATCACACTTCACTTGACTCTTGATTGTTGGTTGACCCTTGACTGATGGTTGACTGGTGGTAAGACAGGTTTATAGATTAATTTTTTCAGAGTGCCATTACCTCCATATGAACCCGATGGGTCTTTACCTCCTATTCCCGTAGAAGAGGTCACAGCAAAGATTCTTGTAGATCGTTATGGGGTTAGTAAACAAACTCTCTACACCCGTTTATCTGCCATTGGTGTAACGGGAACTAAACGGGGTAAACAGGTCTTCTTCGATCAAACTGAGGTCTATCAGCTAGATGCAGCCCATTATTTTCTGTCTAAGGGATATGGTCTTAAGGATCTAAAGGATGCCCGTCAGGATATTGATGTAGAAAATCTGGATCAGGATAAAACAATTCCTTCTACTCCTAAACCAGATCCTTCTGTCACGGAATTGGTTATTGCACCTCAACAGGAAAGGGTTGTAATGGCTCTAACCGCTTCTATCAGAGAAGCATTGAAGACAACTCATCCTCCTACTCCTAAGGATCCACTTCTTGCATATCGTCAATTGCAGGAAGCATCAGATCAAAAATACCAACTCACAAGTCAGTCACTTCGTGAGATTATTGGAGTTGCCCAGTCTACCGTTAATTCATGGGCGGGTACTGTTTCTCGTAATGGGTTCACCCTTAAGAGAGTTGGTGCAGGTAAGTGGAGGGTGTTTAGGGAAGAAGTGCAGGAAGATCAAGCCGCTTGATTATTGATTGATGATTGATTTATTCGTTCACTCCTATTGGAAACACTAGGTTGAGGACTTTAACATTCGTCTTCGGGAGATTCCAACCACCCACTAAAGGTCATAGTCGTCTTCTTATAGCTGCACGGAAGTTCGCAGGTGATGGGGAATTAAGGGTTTATCCATCTAGGACTCATGACCACAAAAAGAACCCGTTGTCTCCAGAGCAGAAACACCATTTCCTTCGTCTTGCATTCCCCTCGTTTGCATCATGTTTTATAGATGATGAACGGGTTAAGACTGCACTGGATGTGTTGTCTCTTGCCAGTGAGGAGGGATTTAGGAAGGTTGTGATGGTAGTTGGTGGGGATAGGTTAAAGACCTTTGATGATCTCACTCACAAATACAACGGGGATCTCTATGACCTTGAGGAGATACAAGTTGTCTCTGGTGGGGATAGGGATCCTGAGTCTGATGGTGTTGATGGGGTGTCAGCAACTCAACTAAGGGATGATGCTGTTGCAGGTGATCTGGTGTCGTTCCGTCTTGGATTACCCGATGACCTTTCCCATGATGATTCTAAAAGTCTGTTCCTAGCTGTTGTTGGTGGTTTAGTCGATTAGATCTATC
>Ga0115011_10003170_pt1 | contig 11215 bp, 12 predicted proteins | sample TroAtlMetagenome_2_FD_88705 | JGI IMG/M metagenome (GOLD analysis project Ga0115011, IMG submission 88705) | Marine eukaryotic phytoplankton communities from Atlantic Ocean - Tropical Atlantic ANT8 Metagenome | ecosystem: Environmental > Aquatic > Marine > Oceanic | place: Tropical Atlantic... | reverse complement strand
TAGTTCCGGGCGGAGCGGAAAAGCGCGAAACTGAGAATTCAACGGAGCCCCAGACCAACATGATGGCTCCCAGAGAACTTAAAAGCCCCAGAGCAAACAGAAAGTAGCGAATCTTGCGGGCACTGAGAGGAAAGCCCAGGGCAATGACGATGAATTCCGTATATGGCCCAAGGCAAAAACAAACGTTCGCGCCTATTCCAAATAGGATCGACCAGACAACCAGATTTCCCCTGATCACCAATCCCCCGCCAGAAAGGCCTTCCATCGACCCCTGCAGATAGAAGACTCTCCATAGCAGGATTCCCCCTGCAATGAGAAGAATCCCATTGTAGATAAGCCGCAAATTTTCCCATCCTTTTACCGTCTGGCGGCAAAGCTCAATCTCCGGTCCGATCTGCTTCACGACAGGCAGGATGATTTCAGGTAATCAAAGACTTCCTCTGCCGAAGAAACCGAAGACGCACCTGAGCCGATCAAGACCGGTTGCTCATCCTCCGGAACATGATCTCTTCCGTGCGAGCCCTTCACCAGTGACGCATCCAGGGGTATGACAGGAAGCAGGCCCCGAAAGCCGAGCTTCTTTCTCAACAGGAACGCTGCTACCCGGATCTGTGGCAGAGTGATGTTTGGATCTATGTGGAGTTCCGCTGGATCATATCCGGGCTTCCGGTGAATATCGACGGTCCGTGCAAAATCTGGAGCTAAGGCATCGTCAACCCAGTAATAATAGGTAAACCACGCATCGGGTGACGCAACCGCCACTAAATCTCCACCCCGCTGTTTCCCTATTCCTTGACCGAAGCAGCCTTCCCTGACTTCGGCCACACCTTCAACGGCCTCCACCACCTGCCGCACCTGCTTCCGGATCGATTCATCCTGCACGTAGATATGGGCGACCTGATGGTCAGCCACCGCGAAAGCCCGGGAAGCTCCCGTATCCAGTAACTCGAGGCCCAGTTCTTCCTTGATCTGGATCCATCCCTTTTCTCGGAAGATCCGGTTTAGGTGTACCGGCTTCTGCACCTTCGAGATGCCATACTCTGAGAGAAGAACGACCTCCACCCCTCTGGCCTCAAAAAAGGAAACGAGTTCAGCAACGAGCCGATCAATTCCTTCAAATTCTTCGGTCATCTCTGGAGCTTCAGGCCCCCATCGTTGCAGTCCATAATCAAGGTGAGGGAGATATACCAGATTGAGGTCCGGTTGCTCCCGTTCCTCGATCCAACGGGCAGAATCAGCAATCCATTGGGAACTGGGAAGCCCTGCCCGGGGGCCCCAGAAGCTCGGAAAGGGAAATTCCCCCAACTCTCCTACCAGATCGTCCCGTAACCCGGGGGGATGCGCGTAGACGTCAAATACCTTTCTCCCGTCGGCAGGATACATCGGCCGCGGAGTCACAGACCAGTCTGCGCTGGAGTACATGTTGTACCACCAGAACATCTTGGCGCAGCGGAAATCACTCTGCTCCCTTCGGATGGCCTCCCAGAGTTTCTCCCCGCGGATCAAATGATTACTCTGTTTCCAGAACCGAACCTCAGCATCTTCCCTCTCATACCAACCGTTTCCCACAATTCCGTGATCAGAAGGAGAAGTGCCAGTCAGGTAAGTAGCCTGCGCGGTAGTAGTTACCGCAGGAAACGCTGGCGCGAAGCTCGTCGATTCTAAATTCTCGGCAATTCTTCGGATCCGCGGCAGATTTCTCGTGATCAGGCCCTTTGTGAGGCCCACCACGTTCAAGACAGCAATACGTTTCATCGAGGGTCCACCGGCTTGACTCCCGGCTAAGTTGGCGCGTTCCGCTGAGACGCCTCTTTCAATTCGTCGATGCATGCCTCATGCAGGGACTCGTCAACTGAATGTCGATCTGCACCCTGCCCAACTCCTTCCAGCATGAGAACTGTCAGCTCCCCTCCCAGATGCTCGCGAAACTCCTCGAGGCCCCTGTAGACAAGGCGGCGACCCTGCTCATCGCGAAGTTCCAGGGACGCATGCCAGACAGGCAGTTGCAAGCTCTGCAAAAGTCCGACGGCACGCCACGCATCCTCTTCCGACAACCACCCGCAGCGCGCGGAATAAAGGGTATCCAGAGCAACTCCAACCGAGACGGCATCAGCATGACTAAGTTCGAAGTCGGTCAACTGCTCCATTTTATGAGCGGTCCAGTGACCAAAATCCAGGGGCCTGCTGCTCCCTGTCTCAAAGGGGTCACCTCCGAGAGCGATGTGCCTGGCATGCAAGATCGCTGATCTCTCCACCGCTTCCTCCAGTGCGGCGGGTTCAAGAGCGTTGAGACCCTCAACATTCTCCTCCAGCCAGTCAAAGAACGCGCCATCCTTGACCAAGGCAACCTTTACCGCCTCTGAGAGACCACTTCGATTGTTGTGGGCAGTTTGCGTATAGAGAAACTGAAAATCATTCACGACCGCATAGGGAACCGCAAAAGCACCAATGAAATTTTTCTTTCCAAAAGCATTGATCCCGTTTTTCACCCCCACCCCACTGTCATCCTGAGCGAGGGTAGTGGTCGGAAAACGTACAAGGCGCACGCCACGATGCGCAGTTGCTGCGGAAAGACCGATCACATCCAGAAATGCTCCGCCTCCGATACAAAAGACATAGGAATGCCGGTCGATCCCATTACGTTCGATCGGGATAATCCCATCCATGATCTGAGTCTTACTGATTTTACAGTCCTCTCCACCCGCCATGACAACGATCTCGGTAAGCTTGAGATTAGTCTGGGTTTCCAGATAGTTCTGGATCTGTTGCTGGAGACCGGGGAACAGCTGGTCGATTGAGCTCTCCAGAAAGACAATGACTTTCCGCTCACGTTCTGCCTCCAGCAAATCTGCCAGCGCACTGTTACCTTCCGCAAAGGCATCCTTGGTAAAACGAATGCGATGCCTGAAGGTCACCGGGATATCGAAATCGTATGCACCCATGAACTTCTTTAGTTAACTCAGACTACGGAGATTGGCCACAGTTTCTTAGCCCTGATTCGTCTGCTTCGGCTCAACAAGCTTTTCCCCCGGAATAAGGGACAAAATTGCCCTTTTGCAACTAATCTTCCGAAGCTAAAGAGCTCTAATGGAAGATACGAGAATCCTTTCCGAAGGAAATTATCTGGGACTCTACGAACGAGACGGCTGGGAGTTCGCGGACCGACCTAACGCCACGGGTGTGGTAGGAATACTCCCCCTGACCTCCAATGCCGAGATCATTCTGGTGGAGCAATTCCGTAATCCGGTCAACGCACGGGTAATTGAAATCCCGGCAGGTCTGGTTGGCGACGAGAAAGAATACCGTGAGGAAACTCTTGCTGATTCAGCACGGCGGGAACTTTTGGAGGAAACGGGCTTTGAGGCGGGTTCAATGGAGCTCCTTCTTTCCACTCCTACTTCTGCAGGCATGACCCCGGAGGTCACCCATCTTTTCCTAGCCACGAATCTACAGCAGAAATCCGCAGGAGGCGGGGTTGCGGGAGAGGAGATTCAAGTACATCAGGTAGCCCTGAAGAACCTCCGGGAATGGCTTCTGCAGAGGGAATCATCAGGCATCCTGGTTGACTCGAAAATTCACGCCACCCTTTGGTTGGCAGGTAGATTCGATCACGGCTTGCAATGAGACCAAGCCCGGTGCCTAGTAGTCCCATGAAGCCTTTTAATCGCCGTCGCTTTATCTCTACTGGAGCCCTCGCCGCCACGGCTGGAGTGTGCCAAGTCAACGCTGATCATCACGGCGACAAAAAGAAACATCCTATTCTTCTCTCCCTGAAATGTGGCATGTGTGGAGACGGGCGGACCCTTGAGGAAAAATTCCAGATCCTCAAGAGCCTCGGCTACGATGGGGTGGAGCTCGATTCCCCGGGAGGACAAAATAAGGACGAGGCAAAGCGAGCCTCGGAAAAAGTCGGGCTACCGACTCACGGAGTAGTAGACTCGATTCACTGGGGAACCACTCTCTCCGATTCCTCGGCCGAGATTCGCGAGAAGGGGCTGCAGGGGTTACTTACTGCTATCCGGGAAAGCGATGCTGTCGGGGGCACCTCTGTCCTGCTGGTTCCTGCGGTCGTCAACGCCAAGGTCAGTGCGCAACAAGCTTGGGACCGTTCGATTGAGCAAATCCGAAAGGCGCTTCCACTAGCGGCGCAATTGGGGGTTCATATTCTTATCGAAAATGTCTGGAACCGTTTCCTTTACGACCACGATGGACCGGATAATCAAACCGCCGAAAAACTGGTGAAATATATCGATGAAATCGATAGCCCTTGGGTTGGTTCGTATTTTGATATCGGCAACCATCAGAAATACGGCAAACCTGCCGCTTGGATCCGCTCGCTCGGCCATCGTATTGTGAAGCTCGACGTGAAGGACTGGGGGGTGAAGTCCGGATTCTCCAAGATTGGCGCTGGGGACGTAGATTGGGCCGACGTCCGGAAAGCACTCGAGGAAATTCGGTTTACTGGATGGGCCACCGCGGAAGTTGGGGGGGGAAACCGGGCCCGGTGCGCGGAGGTTCTCGCTAATATGCGCACTCACCTCCTTGGGTCCTAGCGTTCCTTGCCCGGAACGGCGATGAGCGAGCCCTATCATGACAGATTCTCCGGTATAGCCCGTCTCTACGGGAACTCGGGTAGTAGTGCCATCCGCGGCGCACACGTGGCCGTGATCGGAATTGGGGGAGTCGGATCGTGGTCCGCAGAGGCTCTCGCGAGAACCGGGGTCGGAGAAATCACCCTCGTGGACCTCGACGATATCTGTGTCTCCAATACCAACCGGCAAATCCATGCGCTCTCCCAGACTATCGGTCAGTCCAAGGTCAACGTCATGGCAGAGCGTCTTCATGCGATCAACCCGGAATGCCACCTGAACGCAGAGGATTACTTTCTGACAGAAAAAACTCTCGCGAGCGTTCTTGATCGCCCACTCACTGGAGTAATCGACGCCATTGATGCTGTGCGCCCAAAATGCCTTCTTCTAGCAGAGTGTGTGAAAAGGGGGATACCTGTAGTCACCTGTGGCGCAGCAGGGGGACGATGCGATGCAACCCTCATCCGCACTGAGGATCTCAGTCGAACCTTTAATGATGCCTTGCTCCATCAGGTCCGCAAAAACCTTCGTAGCAATTATGGCTTTCCCAGCGGCGAAGGCTCCCGAAAAAAATTTGATATCCGTGCCATCTTCTCTCCTGAAGACGTATTATATCCTCAGGGAGATGGTTGCGTCTCACACGAGCGTTCGTCAACGCAGGCTGCTGGGCTCCGCTGTGATGCCGGACTTGGAGCTGTCACTCATGTCACGGCAACGTTCGGCCTCCTCGCAGCTGGAGAAATGATTAATCTTGTCGCCTCATCCCTATACGAAAAAGGCGGCCAGGGGCCGCCTTCATGATCTGAGAAAAATTGATGCCTCCTCGATCTACTTGACGCCCTTCTTGGACAGGCGCGTTCCCCGAGTTGACCCTTGCCGGGCCTTGAACTTGGGGTTTGTCTTGTTGATGACATAAAGAGTGCCACGACGCTTCACGATCTGGCATCCAGCGTGTCGGCGCTTAAGGGAATTGAGAGAGGAGAGAACTTTCATGGCTCGTCCGGGAGGGGGGCGCACTTTACGGCGGATCAATTCTCTGTAAAGCCTATTCTTGGCTGCCTTTTTAGCCATTTCGGCACACTTGCGGTCGTCTGACGGGTATGACACCATCCCCGCAGTATCCTTTTATTCGGCTACTCTCACTGGCCCTTGTGGGCTTACCAAGACCGACATATGGCGGAAAACCCCATTCAGGAACCGGACCCTCCGTTTGACCTCTCTCTCCGGCCCCCGGGATTTGAGGAATTCCACGGTCAAGAGAAGGTAACCGAACGGCTCATGCTCATGGTCGAGGCTGCCCGTCAACGGGAGGACGTTCTTGAACATATTCTCCTTTCAGGCCCTCCCGGACTAGGGAAAACGACTCTCGCAAATATCATCGCGGGCGCAGCCCATTCCACGATCCACACAACATCCGGACCCCAGGTCGAAAAGGCAGGAGATCTTGCTGGGATTCTGACCAACCTGCAAAAGGGTGACGTCCTTTTCATTGACGAAATTCACCGTCTCCACCCAGCCATCGAAGAATACCTCTATCCAGCGATGGAGGACTACCGACTTGATATTATCATCGACTCCGGACCCTCCGCTCGCTCGATCCAACTTAACCTCCCGAAGTTCACTCTCGTGGGCGCGACCACCCGGGCCGGCATGCTCACTGCTCCCCTGCGATCTCGTTTTGGCCTCGTTAATCGGCTCGACTATTACAGTTTGGAGGAGCTCTCCACTATCATCATGCGTTCCGCCAGCTTGCTCGAGATTCGAATTGACGAGGGCGGATCTCGAGAAATTGCTTCCCGGTCAAGAGGCACTCCGAGGGTCGCTAACAACCTTTTACGCTGGGTCAGGGATTACGCTCAGGTCCGCGCCGAGGGCCTGATCAATTCCATCACAGCAGGAAAAGCGCTCGCGATGATCGAAATCGATGACGACGGGCTAGATGAGATGGACAAACGGATCCTCGAAACTGTCATTTATAAATTCAACGGTGGGCCAGTGGGACTGAGCTCCCTTGCGGTCGCGGTCGGGGAGGACCCTTCTTCTCTCGAGGAGGTTAACGAGCCTTTTCTCATTATGCAGGGATTTCTCAAACGGACCCCGAGGGGACGCGTGGCCATGCCTTCAGCCTACCACAAGATTGGAGCCGAACCTCCCCAAGCGCCACAGGGAGAACTTCTCTAGCGAGCGCCTTTGAGACAGGGATCTTTACTCCACCCCGCCCTTTTCTTTACGACGCTTTTCCTTCCGGGCTTTGCGACGTGCTCTTTTCTCTTCCTTGCTTTCGGCCGGAGCTGCTTCACCCGGCTTACCCTTTGGCTCGGTCTTACCCGCAGATGGAGCTTCTTTGAAATCCTCCACACCAACCAGCTTCTGGACCGAGACGGTTTTCAGAGGCATCTTGCCTGGCGCACCCGGCGCCTGTGGGATCCCGGCGGGAAGCCCTGTCTCGAGGACGACGGTGGAGGCGACCTCCAAAGGCTGTCCCAGCTCGATATCAAATAGCATAGTTCCCGTCGCTTCCTTAACCTCCGTCCGGAGAATTTCTTCCTTATTTTCGTCCTTCGCCTCCTTGGTCGTTCCAATCATCGAGACTCGCGCGATCTTGCGACCATTCTCCTCGAGAATTTCCTCAAGCTTCAGAACATAACGAATAGTCACCTTCCCTCCAAGCTCTCCCATGGGCAAGTCCACATCGGTCTTCCAGGTTTCGCCTACCTCGACGTTCTTACCCGGAAGATAGTCGGCACTCTGCCGCGCCATTGCCTCCAACTCTTCTTTTCCCATTCCCCCGGCCCCCTTAAGATCGTCCAGACCTTCGATAGCTACTAAACTACCATCCTTGCGATACACGGCAGCGAATTTTGTCTCTGTGAGAGGTTTAAGAACAGTCCCCAGCATCCCCCCCCTCTTCGCCGGATCAGAGGAATCATACTCCATCTCCAGGCCCTGCATATCCTGCTTCATTCGAACAGAGGCAAACGCGTGACCCACCTTGACTCCTTCCTTGTGGGGGCTCACATCATTGTGAACGCGTATTGTCATATTCGCCGTGGTTTCGATCACCCCCTGTCCAGGCAGAGGCATTTTCATCGAAGTATCGGCCGTATTATCGAAGACATAGCGTTTTCCCGGCTCCCACCGAAGCCTGAGCTCCACCCCCTTACTTGGAAGGGTTGCAAGGATCAGGGCAGCGAGAACAGCAATGCTAGCAGCGAAAGTTGCGGTCATGAACCTCTTGTCGGGCGGGATCGTAAAGGAAACAAGGGAAAATCCTGCCTCTTGGAGAACATTGTGGTTACAGTGCTTCTGTGAATACGGAACTGGGAGACCTTATTGACCGCTGCCGAACAGCTGGACTACGGCGAACAAAGGCCCTCGAGGTTCTTCTGGCTACCCTGCTTGAAAATGAGAGCCCCATCACCCTCGCCGGTCTGGCGGAATCGCACCTTCTCTCCTCACAATGTGATAAAGCGACGATTTACCGGCTGCTCCACCGGCTAACCGACGCAGGCATTGTGCGCAGGCTTGGACTACACGAGCGAGCGGCCTACTTTACCCTAATTTTGCCCGAGCGGCGTTGCGACTACCTGATCTGCACCGAATGCGGGACTATTTCACTGGTCGATGCGCCTTGCCCGGTCCATGACCTGCAAAATGAGATCCGAAGCAAGACCGGCTACTTAAATCTCTATCACGAGCTTGAATTCTTTGGCACTTGCCCCAAGTGTGCCGCATAGCTCCCGCAATTCGGCATGCCTTCCGACGAAGCGGACATCCTGATTGAGGCATTCCTCGAATTTCTCTCGGTGGAAAAGAATGTTTCTCCCCGAACCCTTTCCAATTATGAACATGCACTTCGGGCATTCCGAAGTTGGTCAGGAGACCGGTTCTCCAAATGGGAGAATTGTGATCCGGACCATTTCCGATCCTATCTCTTCGACTGCATGAAGCAGGAGCTCGCACGGTCAACAATTCGGCTCCACTTTTCCGCACTACGCTCTTTCTACAAGTATCTCGTCTCTCGCTACGGGCTGCCGAAAAGCCCGGTCGCGGAAATTCAACTCCCCAAGCTTGAGCGCCAGCTTCCCGTTGTGATGACCCTCAGCCAGATTGAACAACTCCTAGAACTCCCCGCGAAGATACCGAGGGAAAAGCAGGCTCCCCCGTGGCAGGCCCTCAGAGATACCGCCGTTCTGGAACTATTTTACTCAACTGGGCTACGCCTTGCCGAACTGGCTGCCCTTGAGGTGAGAGACCTCGAAAACCTCTCAGATACCCTGAGAGTAGTTGGTAAAGGCTCGAAGGAGCGTCTCGTCCCGATCGGCTCTCACGCCATGAAGGCGATCGAAGCCTACCGTCAAGCCGCCAAGGTGACAGATGGGCCGCTGTTTGTATCCAAGCTACGCAAGCGCCTCTCCACCCGCTCGATAAATAGCCTGTTGAAAAAATACCTCCGGCATTCCGATATTCCTTTCAATATTACGCCTCACAAACTGCGACACTCCTTCGCCACTCATCTCCTCGATGCAGGCGCGGACCTTCGCAGTGTCCAGGCCCTACTCGGCCACTCTTCTCTGTCCACAACCCAGATTTACACGCACGTGACGAAAGAGCGCCTGAGAGAGGCATACGACCAAGCCCATCCCCGTGCGACCTAGAAACTCGGACGGCCTCTGGATCCCATGGTTCGGCTTTGCTCGACAAGAAAAAGGGGAGCCCTGAGGCTCCCCTTTTCGTCAATTAAATATCAGTGAGATGACTTAGAATCCGAAGCTAACGCTCACGCCAGCGACGGTCTCGTCATCGGGAGGACCGACGACTTGATTCCCATCGATAGTGTGCGAAATGTAAGGAGTAACAGTGATGCTGTCGGAAACGGCGATGCTGAGGCCGGCGCTGATTCCGTAGTAAGTGTCTTCAGCTCCTGCGCCGACTTCATCCCAGTGACCGATCACACCCGCGAGTCCGAGGGTCACATTACCGGAAACTTCCATTTCGTAGCCAGCGGTGAACTCCCAGTACATATCATGGAGTTGAGCGCCACCTTCGTTGAAATGTGCCGCAACGCCCAGGGAAATCCCTCCCAAGGACGTTCCCAAGCCAATATAGGGCTCAAGATCGTCTGGCAGTGGGATGCCCACGTTGAGTACGTTTCCATAATAGGAATAGTTGGTGACTCCAACTTCCAGACTCAGGTTCTCGCTTAGCGCCTTGGAGGCCGAGAGGGAGATGTCCATCTCATTGCCGCTAATTCCGGTCCCGCCAAAGTTACTAGCGGTGCCGAGCCAGAGGCTAGCTGAGAAGTCGATATCACCAAGGCCACCCAAGTTTCCGCTACCGGAAACGTCGATGCTTGCTTCAAAGTGGTCCTCCCCATAGTTGGATCCGCGAAAGACGTAATCGGATGCATAACCCGCGCCAATGCTCGTCTCGATGTCCGCGTTAGCTGTGCCAAGCAGGGACAAGGAGAGCCCTGTAAGTGCCAGAATTCTTGTAGGTCTCATAACGTTCTGGACGATGGCGATCAGCAGCGAATTGTCAACCCACACCAATACTTTTCCCCACCACAAAGATGCTAATGCAAATATTAAATATGGTTTAATTAAATATCTGCTCTCCCTTCCGAATCTTCCTGGAAACCCTCCAGCATCAGCATATTTCCGAACGCGCAAGAGGGAGCCTGACAGCTCCCTCTTGCAGTTCATGAGACACTACTATGCTTCATCCTTGGAAAACCTAGAACCCAAAACTGACCCCAACCCCGCCAAAGGTCTGGTCCCCGAGATCATCGGAGAAGGTGGTCGTTATGTGAGGAGAGACACTTATGCTGTCTGAGACTGGAATATCCAGGCCGGCCGACAGGGCGAAGTATTCTACTTCGTCATCAAAGTAGCCGTAGGCAGCAGAAAGCCCGAGCGTCATGATCCCCAGGTCAACGTCGTAACCTGCGGACAGTTCCCAGTAGAGATCGTAGTCGTAGCTGTCGCTTTCATCATAATAGCCAGCTACTCCCAGCGAGATCCCACCCAGTTCCGTTCCAATGGCAAGATAGGGCTCGATGTCATCTCCAACAGGCGGCTCAATCCCAAAGTAGGAATAGTTGGTGATTCCAGCAGCCAGGCTGAAACTTCCCATGTCCTTGGAGACTTCACCGTAGATATCCAGTTCGTTGCCTCCTGAGAAGGACGCGTACCAGATTCCTCCCGTGAACCCTACTTCGCCAAGCCCTCCCAGTTCGCCTGACCCGGAAGCTTCGATGCCAAAGTCAAACAGGTCCTCGCCAAACAGGGCACCACGATAGACATACTCAGAGGTATACCCAGCGCTGAAACTAGTCTCAATCTCCGCTTGGGAAGCGCCAAACAAAGAAAGGGAGACTCCAGTAATTGCAAGAATTCGTGTTACTCTCATACGAATGCCGTTGAGCAGACGCCATGCCACCTGTGTACGCAAAAAGGGGAAGCCTACCGGCTTCCCCTTTCTGGTTATGTAAGTTGAATAGGTGATGGACTTAGAATCCGAAGCCGACCTTCACACCAGCGAAGGTCTCGTCGCCGTCAGCGCCATCGATAATGTGGGTGACGTGAGGAGTCACGGTAATGCTGTCGGAAGCTGCGATTGAGAGC